>ERZ1740056.18-NODE-18-length-16255-cov-8.027407_pt1 | contig 16255 bp, 5 predicted proteins | sample MGYA00581746_ERZ1740056 | MGnify/ENA primary metagenome ERZ1740056 (study PRJEB43018, sample SAMN04849745) | marine metagenome | isolation source: floating plastic debris | place: Pacific Ocean | collected 2008-09-01 | study: EMG produced TPA metagenomics assembly of...
GCCGTGGAATAACCCTCGAGAGGTAACTTAGCCTTACAAAAAGTCTTACCGCTATGTACCCACGCCGATATGTAACCACGCCGCTATGTAACGCCGCCACCGTCATTCAGATCTGCGTGCCTACAATCCCAATAAATAACCACAAACCCCTGTAAATAAATTGTAGATATAATACCGCAGGATGATGTTTACGTGCTGGACACCCTCCTTTTGTGATAGTGTAGCACATAGCGGCAGTGCAGATGTGGGATCAGCAGGCGGGCCACCTGGATGTCGTAGATAGCGGCCACTGATAGCACACTCATAGATAAGATTGCAGTTGTGTAATGTTGACAATATACCCCTCTTCATGTCGGCAATGGTTCCTTGTAAACTTCAATGATGGCATGATATGGCATGACACAGAAAACGTTTTTCTTAACCAAATGCAAAGTCAGCTGTTCATAACATGTCCCAATGTCATCCAAAGTAACATCAGGCTCTAGCATTCAAATCTGTATTGGTTTTGTTTTCCCTCTATCTGTGAAGTGATGTATGTCACAACTTGTTGAAGAATGTCATTTCATTTTTTTTTCTTTTAGGCCCCACCAACGAAGAAATTTAAACACTGGGAACACTAAAAGGTCAGTCAGAGGACTGAAAACAGACGAATCAGAGGTACGTAGTTGTGTTTTGTTTTGGACATTGTAGTTGACTAATCCTGTTACTCAGGGAGTTTGAGTCCCCTGGCTGTGGGCGCCTTTAAGGCGATGTCCAAGTTTTAAGGCGATGTCCAAGTTTATTTTTTATTGGCAGGGCATGAGTTGTCCTCTCCTTACTGTTTTCTCATGCATCCCTATTTTCAAAACGGGTGATTTCCATGCTTGTTAGCGGCATGTTGGTTGTTTTAAGTTTTTCTTACCTATGTATTAACCATGTTGATTATTTTCTGTTTTGTTGGTTATTGCACAATCTTGAGAAAATCGACAAATTTAGTCACTGTCCTTTTAGCTGAGACTTTTTAGTAAGACAGTGAATATGCACAGGTTTATAGCCATGTTGTTGAATACCCCAAGGATTTTCAAAAGATTTCTGTTTTTGTTTACTGTTTCGTTTTTGGTTTTCAGTCGTTGGTGTTAGGATATTATTATAGTTCTAATCAGCGCTTCATACTGGCTAATAAAACTGTTTTTCACTATTTCAAACTGTTAACCGTTTTGCTGTTGCGTCTTGACTCGGATTGGATTGTCCTGGACCTGGACTGATAGGTCTCCACGGAGTGTTCCTCAGTGTACAACACGTCGAAATCTACAAATAAGCACAAATACAGATTCCGGACACCACAAACTTGATAATGGAATGAAAAGCCTTTACCGTATGGAGAGTACTAAAGAAGAAGGACCGTCTTCGGGTTCAGCTCTCAGCCACATTTAAGGGGTAGGAATTGGATGGCTGTATAAATTTATACAACATTTGCGACAACAGGACTGGTACCGGTAAGCTGTATTTTACGTATTCTTGTTGTGTTTCTAATTTTGTTGTGTATGTTATGAGATAAAGTGGATTTACAACTACCCTTTACACAGATAGTATTCATCAACAGAAAACTGTGCCTTTTTCGCTACCTTAGCTAGCTCATTTAGCTGACCAGCTTAATATTTTATTGTTCGTGAATGTTGTCATTGCAAAATTCTCATGAGGCAAATCTACTTGGCACAAGCGCAAGCTCCAAACTTTCTGCTCGTAATGTTTTAGATGTTGGGTATAAGAAGCATCATTCCATCATTGAGCCTGTTGATACGACTTCTACGATAGATCTTAGACTGTGTGAGAGGCACTGAAATAGTGAAAAGAAGGCCCAACCCACTGAATTACACCATAGTAGAATTCAGTGGCCTGACCATTCTATGTCGATCACAGAACTGCAATGAGATAGTTTCAAAGCACCTTCCACCATAGAAGCCAAAACCTGGGAACACGTTTGTAACTCTATAAATTCTATTTTCATCACAACCATAAAACTTATCAGAACTGAAGTCTAAAATGTAAATGCTCCTCTGTGGTATGATAGTTACTGCATGGTTGTTATAATATGTAGCGATGACACTCACAAATCTACACTTTGAGAAGGCTATCACCGAGATTTATTAGAATTCATTTATTCTATTCAGAATATTTTTATTCATTGCAGTCCTATAAATGGCTCAGAGTGTGATTTTGAAGAGTCTCAAAAAGTGAGGGAACACGATTCTCCTCAGCACATGATCACAGATAAGGTGGGTTAGTTCATCCCGTCATGTTTCACTCATGTGTTGCCTGTTTCACTTCCACAAACTAATGAGAATTTCAGTCTACCACTGTTCTTTTTGCTCCAACATGGTGATTATATATCAACATCAATCTATCATTAACAAAAATCTGTCTGCTTATTTCATTAGACACTCATGTATTCTGGTATCGATTCCAAACTGATGTAATAGCTGCTATTTCAACTAATGAGTTGGTGCTTCTTAACTTGCAATTTAAATTCATGAACTCAATTACATTTGTGAAGTTAAATATGAAGCTTTTTTTTCTGTCTGATGACAATCCGGTCCGATATTCACACTGACATTATATGTGAACAGGAACTAAGGATTTCCTCTGCTGTTTGGATGGTAATATCATAAGAACTGGTGCTATCTTTAGTACCGCATCTGATTTATAATTCCTACCTGAGTTTCTCACATATCATGGGCTACCGTTCATCCTATTTTCCTCAATAAAATTAGTGGATATTTTTAGAAGTGGACCCAGGAGCAATGGAGAATGGCGTAAATGATGTGTGAATACTGGCTGTAAATGTAAGACACTTTGATCTCTCAAGGTAAATCTAACTGCTACTCTATGTAAATTTAGCCGTAGAAGGAAGCACAGCTTCCGCTGACGGATGTTATGAATGAAATGCCTGTACTTGCTCTTTGCGGTAAGCATCCCCTTGGGTATTCAATAACCGATGATGATTAAAATAAATATCACCGGAATAAGTGCATCTTTGCAATCAACTGAATGAAAGCCGTATATGTTCAATATGTACAATAACGATGTTCTGAGGTTGTATAGTATGCCGCGCTGTAGCCATCTCTGTGTTGGGCTTTGTGCATAGTATATGACACGCTGTCCCAAAGTGAATGATATAAATATAGAATAACACTATTTCTTCGGCTGCCAAAGCTTTTGAATGAATGACAACACAACACTACTTCCGCCAAGCAAGGCAAATATTCGCAATACAGATCAGTTTACTAACATATGAATAATATATAAGTATGCAGTTATTCAAATGCGAAAACCAGGTGTTGGATTTGTTGCTGGCAGTGAATAACCATGAATGCGTCTCATACAAATCTATTGTTTGGCTTGGGCACAACGGTATTGACAGGAAGTGGGGAAAAATGAGATAACTGAAGGCATATCATTAATAACATTCGAATACAAATTTGGTTTTTAAAAGGGTGGGGCAATTTAATATAAGTGACAGTCTTTCCTGGCATCATGTCCAACTTCCTCACTAGTAATGTTTTACAATGGATTGGACCAATCACAGTGACATTTACACACTGCATTTGATCAATTGGTTGGCAACACCCTGCACCACACGTAGAACCTGCAATATTGTGGTCATTCTAGAAAAATTTCATTTATCAACGAACAACTTATCTCTCTCTAAAGTGTATTCTTACATAACTTTGACACTTCATAATCAAAGAGTGGGAGATTTTGAGATTATCAAATCCTATTTCACACTTGTGTATTCATAGGCATAGAATTTGGTTTCATTTTGGCTATTAAATATTTTGACATTTGCATACTTATAGTTATAGAAAATACCTACCCATTATGACAGGATTAATAATTTGATTCCCTTTTATGATTATAAAATACGAAATTCCCAGAGAAATTATTGTGATTATCTGATTTGCATTATTGAATTTGACGTACAAAAACACATGTTATGCCATGTAATTTTGTATAAAGTCCAAGGCTGTCCAAAAGAATCTGTGAAATTAATACAATAGAAATAAATTGACAGCAATCATTACAGTAGAAAGGATCATCTGGGCATTGTTTGGGACTTATTTTGATTGTACATAATTTGGAATCAATGTCGCAGCAAGGAGTTCCAACTCCTTGGTCTCAGTGAGCATGTTGTGCCTCCTCCTCACTAAGCCTCAGATAGGTACATACAGCTGGCTTTTGCTATTACATACACGCCCTATCTAGGCTGCAGAATTTTATCATTGTGGCTATGTTGTATAATCGTGTGATAGGATTAAATACACAGGTAGACTGCATTATTGATGAAAACCTTACAAACATGCCCACCCTTACCCCTGGGCCTGATTCCTCCCGTATTATTTTAATTCAATTTGGAAACCCCTTTTTGGCATACTAGATTGTTTTAGCTCATATTTAGAGAAAAGATATAATAGCTATAATTATAATTCATGTAAAACATTTTATTTTGATTCTGTACACTACAATACTAGCATACTCTACATCTAAACACTTCTACTACCCCCTAGGTATGATTAAAATTATATCAGAGTTTTCTTCTCATTGAATGAATGAATTATGAACAATGGATTGTGTGAAAATTATGTCAGTAAGTAAAAACCAACATACTCCATTTGTAGTCTCAAAGCAATTATGAGACGCAAAATAAATATGAATATGAATACTTTTAAAATAAACTGAAAAATCCTACCCCCTGAATGATATGTGTACTAGAGACTACACAGGGCTGACAGAGAAGAGTGGAGGATGGTACAAACAAGTAGGTTTGTGACATGACATATAATTAGTTTGGATAACATGAAATCTTTCTGCGCAGAGCGTCTGCGTAAAAGATTTTGACTTGAATGGAACGGAAGTGGCCTGTTGACGGGTACTTGTGTCATGTAGAAAAGCATATGAGGTCGTAGTTATTGTCATTTCACCGATGACTATAATTATTGTACAAAGCTATTATTATCACCGTAGTTCTCATAGATGCTGCTGCTTTGGTCGTGAGGGAACCTCTGCCGCAGCTGATGTTACATGTCACCGTGCTGGGATGTGAGCTTCCCGAGCTTCCTCTCTAAACATGATAATGATCCTGCAGTCATAGCGTTTCCTACCTGGGTCACATGTCATTTAATTATGCCTAACACTGCTGCAGTATTGATAATTTAAGACTGCTAAGTCGTCTTCCGGCTATCAGAATTCTAGGTTTTCATTTCTTTCTGAATGGGGATAGCACGGTGTAGAATGTTAAATTAACTGCGCTGCACTGATATCAGACAGTATATTACTTCCTGTGGCGAAAGTATTATAAAATATTCATGACACAAAAGTACACCCTTATGTCTCTAAAGCTTAATTGGAAATATGGTACGCAATGAGTCAGTATACGTACTACAAAAGTTTTTTGGAAAGTGCAGTATAAATTTTCTAAATGTTAAACCTATGAAATGTGTTATGTATCGCAGTGCATCATGGCTGCCTGCATTGGCTGTTTGTTAATGAGTCCTGAAATAACCCAACAGCATTGCATTTGAGTCAATTATGTGGCTGCGGGTGAGGTTATATGAATATGCTCTGAAGTAAATCTAAATCATAGCTGGTATAATAGTTCATTAAGAAGTGCTGGTATGTACGTAAAACTGCAGCACAACCTCATGTTGGATGTTAGCGAAGTGTTCACCTGACTGTTTGCAGAAAAACAGGTTAACATTGAACAGGCTGTATGAATCGTCAAACCTAACAACGTCATTGCTGATCTATATGGGTAAACTAAAATCAGGGAAAGTGCTTTCACAGTGCTGCAGCTAGATTCTGGTACTAGCTACCGTATCTACACATCATCAATCCTGATAACTGCTGTTTTTTCACCTACAGTAGGGCTGCAACTGACGATCAAAATAATAATCAAAGTTTGTTGTCGCCTTCAGACTGTCGATTAAGCTGATGTAATTGTGAACAAGATCATAGAAGTAGTGCACACATTTGTTTTGTGAATGAAAATCTTGACAGGCAGCATAATTTGCCCTAGCTAAATACAACCCCCACCAGGCTCCGAGTTTGTGTGGTGGCATTGAAACAGATTGATTCTTTGTTGCTTTTGCATGTTCCGGTTGAGATTTTGATGTTTTTATGGCTTTGAGGCAGTAGTCTGAGGTTTTTTCATTGATGAATGAAATCCTGTATTTGTACAGAATACTGCTCTGTAAATGGTTTGTATTTGCCAATGCTGCCTAAAACAGTGTATTCAATGGATTGGTAATGAATGAATGGGGTATTGACTATGCAAAACATACAAAACACAATAATGAAAAACATTTGCCATGTCATAACCACAAATAATGAAAACTCCTATTCATAATTCTGACGAGTGAAAGATTTGTATTAGAATCAAACATGGCAATGCATGTAGAACGTACTACTACTGAGGTAACTTGAATCTCAAACATAGTATGCCTAGTGGCGTGTTGATGATACGAGATGGAGCTGCTTACATCATGAACTATGTTGTTACAAGCAGTTAATTGCAAGAAGTTCGTAACATCCGGGCAGTACAATTAGTTATTGCTATTGAGTGCTGCTGCCGTGTGCGCAGCCCACGCAACTGACAATACTCTTATGCGCTGACCAGATTCATTTTCAGAATTGATACTGTGAACATGGATTCAGTATGCATGCATAAGAGTTCCGATGAGAAAGCTTTTTTAATTGATGACCTGTGAACTATTCTACCTAAGTATAGCAGTGCAGTTCAGAATGGTTGAAAGTAATAATGAGGAAGAACTGCAGCAGGCATCTTAATTATTGTAATGGCTGTCGGAGATTAGTAATTCCTAATGAATAGCCGCACCCAAAACAAAATTAAGGCATCATTTCCTTCACCTCTGGCCGCTAATTCAGCCCGATGTAGAGATGATTACCTGAGCGTAAGTATGCAAGAAAAGAACCGGCTCTTAGCTCATTATGAATGCAGTCCTGTATGGGGAGGCAATTAATTTATCTCAGCAGCAATGAAAAAGGTTTTTACATAGCTAAGACCAATACATATCACCTCTCTACATCATGTTTCTCAATGGGCTGGCATAATTTCAGGCTATGATGAGGCGCAAGAATTTCAGATGATTAGTAACCTGACATCATATAGGTTAGCATAACCACTCATTATTATTAAGCAATGTAGTAATTACAAAAATTAAGAATTGTAGTCTTGTTTGAATAGCACCACTGGCATGAACTGTTTGAAGCTCCCCAACTTCAAATAACATCCGAAAATGAATTGAATGCATTTAAACAGGAGTAAGGAAAGTGAACAGCGTGAAAGCACGCATCCTTCATGTGTGTGTATGAATTTAAAGGTTTATTTTTGAGTGAAGCTGAATAACTAACATGACAGCCATGCTTCAAGTGCTTTCAAATCAAGGCAATGCCAAGCAATCCAGTGAATTGGCCAGATTTTAAATTTGTTTTGTCATAGCTCTTCACACTGGGATCACCCTACACCAGGCTTCTCAGTGTCGACGACGAGCCTGATTTTATGAGGCATGTTAACATTGAATTAACACAAATGACAAGGACTGCGACGCCTCCATCTATTCCCGACTCAAATCTCAGTCACTGATTAGATTTATTTGTAAGCCCTGCGATGCCAAAGTGTCATTGAGTACATTTGCTGATTGTTGTTTGTACCAGCTAAGTACAGTCCACTGTGTGTTCACTCTCCCTCTACTACAACGAATAATAATAAAACTATGTGTCCATGCTTTGTGAATGAATTACACTACATTACACTGGTACTGATAGGTGAATAAATCTATCCATGTGGTAAGACCTTTATCTCCACTTTACCTAAACTGTTGTTGCTGAACATGAACTAATGTTATGCCATATCCCCTATTCACTCATTGTGGAAATGAATGGGTTTGTACAATTTAATGGCCAAGCACCCTGAACCGGAACTGCTATAGATTTTAGCCTTGTTATGAATGGACATCTGCTTACTGTGAAGCAATTACTATGGCAAAATATTTATCCAGAAATTGATTAATGTTCCAAATAGCCGCAGTATTGAAATTAAAGTCAAATATGGAACTGATAAGTCATTGGACTGACCACAGCGAATTTGCAATGAAGGGAGCATATCTTTGTACAATGATGCTGTCAAATATTGTTTCTGTCTCAACACTTTTTGAATATGATAATGGAAAGGCAATCATAGACATTGACATCTGATAAAACATGCCATAGTACAAAACAAAACATAGCCAGTGTCATGGCAGTAAAGGTGCCACCTATTTCAATCCCAAGATCAACAAGCACACAATAGTGGCAGTTCTCTCCACTAGCCTAGTAACAGCAATGATAATCACTTCATAGTGCTGCAGCCTGTCACTTATCATCTAAAAGTCGACACGGCTTGAGCCTCCTGTATGTTGCCATGAATGTCACAGTCTTTTATGTAGTCTCATGTGCAGTTATACTAGCTTATGGGCATAGTAATCTTGAACATTATTATGGTCAAATTTATCAGGCTTAATCTCATGTCAACCCCATCTTAAATCGCAGAATGTAAATATTATTTGTCCAACAAGGCATAACACAGGACCAATGCACTGTTTACTGTGTTTTGTATTACAGCTTGAGTATTATTGTTGTGGGCATACCAAACAGGATAAATGAGAAATAGGAATTTTTCTTGAAATAAATGTATATTTTGCCAATATATGAGAGACGCCTAAGAATTATGCAGTTATGGATGAATGAATGTGATTAGGTATATCATCTTATCATCGAACTTGGCTTTAAATCATCTCACAAAGCTGGCATACCTGACACTGTGGCATTGCAAACCTGGTAACCATATAACCACATATCCGCTCTACGGCATACGGGCAGTGATTACAATTTCCATGGCTAGGTTATTGATGACAATGTTTTACTCTGACAAATCCTTTATTGTGTTTGTCTAATCAATCATCATGATAATTCCATTGAAAAAACAATTAAAATTGAGTTGCACCATATTGGATACTCATTGAAGGGACCACTGATCAATTACATTGCATAGTGAACTCTATCTGGCGATTAATTTCTGGTGCCACAAGGGTGTTCAAGGCTCAGAACTTAGTAACTTAACTATAATACCACATCAGTGAAATGACGAAGCTGATTTTGGTGTTTTGATAGGAGCAGGTCCATACTTTACACTATGCTGAGCACTGTAATAAAATGCCAGAGGTAAAGATGAAATTATACGGGTTGACATGAATACTGGGGGAAATGTCAAGACGGTGATCAACAACCACTTGAGTGAGTGGAATAACAACAATTTTCATTCATTCATGGATTGAGATAATTCCCTTCCTCAGTTCAAAATTTACTACAGTATCAACTATCAGAAATAATTGCCAAGATTTCAGGCCGGTGCTCTATTTCTGAACTCAATTATTTATGGCTAAATATACAAATTGTGTGTCCACCTGTAGGAATGGTGAGACACTGCTATTTGACTTAAAATGCAGACATGGCTTCAAAACACACCCCTATACTCTCAAAGAATATGGACATTTCAGTTAAGGATTACCAATACTTTTGACTGGATAATTTATACATAGGCCTACTCACAAGGGAGAAATTTCAAAATTTAATGCAGAGAAAATACCGGTATGGCACGTTCATTTGGGTAGAGATAGTGCTGAGAGCCTTTATTGAGGCATAATGTAGGTTTGAACACAGCTTCAATATTGTAAGAAAAATACAATAAATTTATCATGATTCTGCCAAAAGATTGAGGTACCATGGTAAAAAATAATGTGGTACGCAATAAATGATTCTCCAATATTTTTAAAGCAGAGTCTGTAAATCAAACAAAAATAATCGTTTCAATCATTTCAAAAATTTATCAAATTCAAGACATGCGTCTATTCGTTTCATTATAGCCAACTATCATATCTGTGCATGTGTTCTTGACTTTTTCCATACGAGAGACTGACAAAAATCAGGCTATACTAGCAAACCTGAGCAAATTTTATAGTTGGAGATGTTATTAGTTGATGAGGTAAAGGTAAAGTGCTCATTAAATAACTAAAATATCGATTATAGTTATGGTGCAGCTGCAGCTGAGGCAGGATTGCCTGTTTATCTGTTGTGTTAGTCCATTACCATTATTTTAGCCCTCCAATTAGTTTAAGAGCATGTCCTGTCCGTGCAAAATGTAGGTTAGGTCATTGTTGAAAGCAGTAGGTTGTTGTGAACCGTCCGTCGGTTCAATTAGAGTTCTGTTTTAGCATACTATCCGTGGGAACCTATCGTAGAATAGTTCGTGTTCCTGACAGTATGTAAACATGGCAGTGGAGATTTCTTATCAAATCAGCAGTTAATAATTGTTTCACAGGGGTATTTCTCAGTCATCGCAGTTACACCCTCGATTTCGACAGCATGGGCTATTATAACATGCTGTCGCCGCTTTCACCCCTAGCTGCATTGGCCAGTAACAGCATAGACATGGAAGACATAGACTTAGTGCTGCCATAGCAGACCAACGAACAAGGCACTTGGGAGTGTCTGTACATGAACACGGATCTACTCGTTGGCCGTCTGGATTGTCAATACAACTCTTAAAACAACATTTAACAAAGCACATACAACTTAAAGTGTCCACTACACTGTCTGCACTGCAGCGACAGTTGCCTTCACAGAGCCACCGTTCTGGAAGCTGACGTTCACCAGTACAGTGGGAACATCTGCAGCGACCACATCGTGGACATATTATAGTGTTATTCAAGGCTCCAGTTTGATCTAGAGTCAGTGTTATATTGTTAGCTGTTTGCGGTTGGGTCACCAGTGGAGGGTCTTTAGTTGGTGGTTTATCTTGCCGGCGTAATGTTGGGAAATTTGATGCAAGCCTTGGAGGCTCTGAAGTTATGATTAATACTGATGACTGGAGACGATTGGAGTTGCAGCGATTAGATGCAGTGTTTGTTCTTACTGGATTAACTTGATGCCTTTCAGTCGTTGAATTGCACTGTAAAGACTTATCTACCAAACTTGAAGGTTTAGACGGTACATTTGACGACGGCCTTGATAATCCGTTAGTGGTTGGAAAGTTTGTAACAGCTCTAGGCGGTAGAGCTGGAGCACGGTTATTGCGGGGAGGAAGCTGTGGTGACTTGTATTCCTCTTGTGATTTCTGTTTACACACTTTCAACTGTTCTCGATGCTCGTTTGTTGCATTGTCCTGTTGTTCAACTGCCTGACTGGGCTTTTTAAGAGTGTGTACCTTAGGAGGCCTCTTTGGGGGGTTAATAGTAGCTGCGATAGTGTTTGTGTCAACGTAGTCATTGTGTTTATTTTCAGGTTTGAGTGCATCTATACTCTGGATTCTCACAGGTCGACCAGGACGATTGGGAAGAGGAGGAGGGTTCTGGTTGGTATCGTCGTCCATCTACCATCAATCTGGAAAAAATAATAGAAATGGATAACACATCATGGATAGATTCTGTAGGTAGCATAGCGACATGTACGTGATGTATTAAAGCAAAATTGTGACGGATGAACATGGTTCCTTTCTTTGATAGACTGCACCAGAGACAGAAGAATAATGTTCTGCTCTAATTAATAAAAAAATGTCTACCATTATCATCATCCATTCAGCTAACCGCCATTCACTGAAATAATCTATCCCTAGTGCCACTAATCACTATAATGTGGCTTTGTGGTTTCGAAAGATTTATATCATCAACTGAGAGTGCATTTCAGTTAGTAAATTTGCTTTACCCTACAACAGCGATATTGCCACCGAAATCCCGCCTATTTCCAATGCAATAACAAGATGCTTCATTTAGCTAGGCTTTGTACTCAATGAGCTCCGAAAATAATTCACAGCGTAGTTGGAGCACCTGTTTTGGCTTATGCTAAATCTATTACTACTGCCCTATTTATTGAGCTCAATCATATTCTTAATATCAAAACTACCATATCAACATCTTTTGTATGGAGCATGCAATTTTTTCAAGGCATCATAGGCTTAGTATACGCTCCAACTAAATCTTAATAAACAAACAAAAAGCCTCGATAACAAACATTGTTCTTGGTTTGTGCAGGTGGGCATTGTTCTCCTCACTTTCCTAAGATATTCAAGCAAACACAGTCTGCACTACCGATTCTAGATCAGTTAAATCGTGTCACACAGTCCTTCAGCTAGCTTGAACAGAAACGCTGTGTCACATGTACAACAGATCTTAGTATTTAATTGGTGACAGCGTGTGAATTTGTGCGATACCATTCAGATCATTTTTAATGACATAGCAGTGTCCAAATACTGCCCGCCTCAAAGTTCCTTCAATTGGAGCGGACCAGTCACCCTCACTATTGAATAGTAACACTGCAATCACATTTATGCTAATTGACAGGAAAACTACGTGTTGTAATGATATAGCTGGCCAGATGATCCAGTTTTGTATTCAAGTACGTTGCAAATAGCTCTCATGTATTCAGACTTTTTGTCGGCTATAACTAGTTATCAAGATGCCTGATTTGACTATGTGCTTCAGGAGTTTTGTACAGCCAATCAGCTAAGTGATTAAGATCTAATACCGGAGCCAATTCACAATGCTTCTAGCTTGTCAACATTCATGTTTAGTAGCTGAGGAGACGGCACTAAAAGTCATTAACGAATTTGCAACTGATTGTCTGATTTTTTTCTGTATAATAGGACTAACTTGCGAGTAGGGCTGTGCAAACAAAGTCTGATGCCATGATCTTAGTGTCATTGGCATCAGTAGTTCAGATCTCTTGCTTCGAACTGTAAATGAGTTCTTTTAAAGTCATATTATCCCTGATGAGTTTTGACCATTGAGGCCACAAGCCATCACTAATAGCCTCCTTGACCATTTTAATGGCTTGAGGCATAATATAGAAAAAAATCAGATATTGGATCTAAAGAAAGGGCAAATCTGCTTGCACAGGCCCCATTTAATATAGAGTACAAATTTAGTGGTTTGTTGAAGGGATGGGGAATATTGCCTGATAAACACCTGAGTCAATTCCTCAACCACAAGCCATGCTGATCACTGGTGCATCCCTGGTTACCAGAACATTGACAAAGCAGCAATTTAAAATGCAAATACATTTAGTTTTGCCTTCTCCTGCAATAATAGGCGAATGATTGAGTGCTCGCAATGAAGCTTCTATCGGAGGGATTTGCACAGGTGCTATGAGTCGATCAATACGTGGAGTTTCGTAAAAGCAGCACATAATATCAGACAATGTAAACAGCGGATCCATGGCAGGTTCTCATAATATCAAATGATGTGCATCATGGCATAAAAATATAAGGCATATCCTCTTAATGGCATACCATTCAACTGAACTAGAAGCCCGGTATCAATGGCAACATTCTAACCCGTAGCCAACTGACATGACAGGCCATTCATTATTCAAGTTTCCGACGACAGGCTATTTTGACTGCTCATTCATGTGAGACTACTTGTGATCTTGTTACTCTTTCTTGGTAAGATAATGCCATCAAGGCCAGCGTATATAGCAAGGTATGAAGGTACTGAATAGCTAGGGATAGCTAGGGCATCCATTTTAGTGGACTCAACGACATCAATCTTCACAATGAACGCAATAATATAGGCCTACCAGCATAAAACTGTACAAGTCATATTGCTCCATCAATATTAGCATGATCCAACTTTGGTTTATCACCACAGTTCTTTAAGTACCTCTATAAAACTAAAATCGTTCATGAATGTTATGTTCAGTCCTCCACAAATTATAACTCATCACTATTTTAGAACGTTATACTGGCTTGCCAGCCATTTCAATCTCCACTGTTTTCAATTATGCTCGTGTCAGGCCTGATGAGGGAGGATATGAAACTAATGGGCCATATTTACTTAGTTAAAAATGTCAGTATTGTAGTAAACTTGCTGACCTATGCAGTCAGTGAAAAAGATACATCAGGACCTGCAGTCAATTACTTCTAACACACGATATGCAGCTTCTTTGATCCTAATAATAGTGGCATACTCAAGCGACTGACAGTGCATTGTCTGAGGTTTTCAACTGTGGATTGAGCGTATACAGTAATTTTCAAGATGAAACAGCTCCCCACAAACAGATAGACCACATTTGACCCCAATGAAAATAATAAACTCGGCATGTACCAACAACATTAAAGCCTTGCAAATTCATGAAACACACCATAATCAAAAACCTTGGTCTATTTGAATAGGACTGGGATGTTTTTGTCATAATCTAGCATTCTGAGAAATATACCGATTAATTTCTCATGTTTTATGACACCATCACTAAATACATTAGGAAATATGAATTACTGGATTCCAAAGTTAGGTGTTTGCAACCAGAACTTGATGCATTTTTGCACACACCAAGAATGAAAGAATGAAAGAGGTTAGGGTAAATTTACTCTCCTCTGAATTGTATCTCTGTGCTCAATAAAAAATGATGACTCTCTCAATATTGAAAACTATGCATGTGTTTTTATAAGAAGTACAATGCCTTGATACCCTGTCCTCATAACATAAATTAGTTTTTTCAAGCCTTTGCGCTTGGCAACCCACTAAGACACTATTGTCTTAGAGGGAAGATTCATGCGTAGATAGGGTACAAAGTTTTGCAAATGCAGCAACTATTCTTGATGATGAACTTGTTTTTTTTTATATCTTCAGATTGTAATAACTGGATACACCCGATCCAATTCTTCACTAGTTCATTGTGCTCGAGATGGGTAAGAACTACATCCTACTGCCATACTAGAGGCATACGACTCTCGCATCATTATACATACAGGATCTTACTAACAGACAGACCGATCTAATTCCTGCCCATGAAGCCTGTGCAACATGGTTATCAAGTTGTGCATAAATCCTTTTGTGTGCACCTCTTGCTTTTGAAGAAGGTTTTAATATGTTTTGATAGCCATCTTGAATAGAAGAGGCTGATTGATGAAACTGCCTGTCACTAGATGTGAATATAGAGATGTTGCATTTTGTCAATGGTTGACAATGCTGTCATTCATATGCCATCTTCAACACACCTAGCAATCACAATACCAGTATGAGATGCAGTCCCATTATGCTTGATATAAGCATACAATTTACAATCTATTTATGATTCAATAAGATCACAAATAATGGAACTGTATTAAGCCTATACACATCAAAAGAGGGATTTGCAAAATTAGTAATTGTTCTTATTCATCGCTCAGGCCCCCTTGGAGATGGCATATTACAAAGGAGCACACTATGTTTGTTTATGTATGATAAGGCTAAGAGGGGGACACTGGTGCAGCAGCTAGGCTGCGCGCTGTTTGGCACAGACCATTGCCACCATAGTAATATTATAACCGTAATCGTGGAGAGTGGGGCCACTGCAGTGTATAAGCAAGCCCATCCGTGATAGTGTAATGCCTTCAGCTGTGTCAGGCAGATGGCCCCCAATATAAAGTGTGCAACTTAATCACCCCTTATCACCTCAGATAAGGGATGTGGCATGGTACTATAACATTACAGTTCCCGCCGCGAAACTGAACTAAACGCCTTTCACAACAACCATGTCAGCCAAGATTGTTGGCCTTGCACGCTCAAACAAACCAACTTGTTTCACCCATAAGTTACACAAACACCATGCATGGCTTTGCATTATCAATCAACATAATCTGAAAATGATTAGAAAAGCAGACATACATGGCATGAATTAACAGTGTCAGCTGCCCAAAACCATGAATGCCAATATTCTAATCATACTGTTTTACCAATGAATGAGCTGCCTGTTCATTGGTTTACTACTTTACATTTAGGTTGTGACTGAATATATTACTCTGACAGCAGCCCAAATGCATGAAACATCAGAAGTTAGCTGAACTTTGTCATTGCACCAGGCTGACCCTAGACCACAGGCATTTTATTTTCATCCATTGTAATTTTCTGAGTAAAATCTATAAACCCAACTCTTGCTGCACTGGTGCTGGAAGGTTATAAGTTGGTTAGTAGTGTCTAGGCATACTGAAATGCTTGGGGATTCCACTAGCAATAGCCACAAACTCGATCAGAAAAGTGACAATGTTTTGCAGAGCAGGCGCCAATTAACGTAAGGTTAGATAATCATTCATTGTCACAAAGGTCACCTGCCAGAGAATGAATGAGAATAGATACCTAACCCGAGGTCAGTCTGGCAGACACGGACTTCTTACTCAGCCAGTCTCCTTATG
>ERZ1740056.19-NODE-19-length-16111-cov-7.439150_pt1 | contig 16111 bp, 6 predicted proteins | sample MGYA00581746_ERZ1740056 | MGnify/ENA primary metagenome ERZ1740056 (study PRJEB43018, sample SAMN04849745) | marine metagenome | isolation source: floating plastic debris | place: Pacific Ocean | collected 2008-09-01 | study: EMG produced TPA metagenomics assembly of...
ACTTTGATAATATTTTTATTTATACCTTCAGCCAGAAATTGTTTCCGGAGTAATGCCAACGAGATCAATGGATGTATATAAGTGTATATATCTTATCGATAATGCACAGTTCATAATGGTGTGTGTTGTCCGCTCAATAGAGATAAAATTCCCATGGGCATACAACTTCCCGTTTACTAAATATGCAGGTTGGTGCTGTAAGTGAGGGTGAATGCAACACAACAATCACTTCTGATCAGCAAGCGAATGAATAGAAGATTTAACACAAAATTGGTGCAAAGTGAAATCTACAACCTACCGTCATTGAAGTCATCATTTCCATGGAATCTCTGGATGTGTTGTTTGAGTCTACCCTCTGTGCGAGATGTGTAATCACATTTATCACACTGGTGCTCAAAATGACCTTCCAAATGTCCGTTCAGCTGCTCCCTTGAATCCCCTAGTGACAGTAAAGAAAATTCAGACTCACTACTTGTACTGGAGCAGTAGTAAAGCTGATACATGTTTATCACAACTTCTTCGTAATGGAAAGGATCCTTAAAAAATGAACTCTGGTGGTCCCAAGATAAATCATGCCACGCTTCAGCAATTTTGGGAAAAAACGCTCCAAAAAAAGAACGGTTTGTAAAAGCACCAAATGCACCCACAAATAGTCTTTCGTTTATCCTATATTTTTTACCCAATTAATAACTCCCAAGGCCGAGGAATCCGATGCGCATACAATATAAAGAGCTGCATCATCCGCTTATATTACCTCAAAAAGACATTAACAACCATGAACCCCATTTCCTATACTTATGGGGCAATGTAAAGCCCACTATTAGACAGTTCGCAGAAATTATAATGCCTTATATAGTTCGCTTTTTGTGACGACCGATCAGAACCCGTGGGCGACTTTAAACCTAGAAAACTAATCTCTGTTCTATAACCACGATCATGTCACGACCTAAAACACTCGCTAACAGTAGTACAATGAAAATTATAGATCTGTATAATTGAACATATCTTTTGTGTATGGTTTAGTCTGACATTTTTGTTTCCAAAATGGCAACTAGACAGAATCTCCCACTAGTAAGCCAGTAATAACTGCTTGGTATTAATATATTAAAACATTTTTGCCAATGAGTTGCTGATTTCCACAACCACCCTAGCACACATCGTGTTGCATTCAGTTTGTAAAAAAAAAACATGGCAAAAGCGCGAGAAAAAAATTAATAAGTAAAGCGGTTTTCACTAGAAGCACAAAATAAGCATGCCAAAGCTAAGCTTGAAGCAGGATAAAAATTGTTGTTTCTGTAAAGCAGCAATTGCAGCCAACACAAGTCCACTATACTAGAAAAGGATGATGATGGCTACAATATCAATAAGCCTTCTTTTGTGATTGATGACAAAAGCCACTCTGCTTGGTGAATATGAAAAGCAGAAAAGGTTTGAAGGCTCAATCTTTCTCACCATTGTTCCCAGTGTTTTCACGCTCCTAAAAATCCTGAATACAGTTAAACAAACATAACTTTTACATCATGAATGGTAACCTTGCGTACGTTATGGCACTGATACAATTGAGTAATGATACATAATTACGCTGGTGAAGAGGGTATTTTTCAATGGGTGAAAACAACGGTTGCATGAATTATCAGGTTTACTCGGCCTTGTTTGCCAAGACACTATGTCAACGGGCTACAACACTTGTCATAATGGCTGCTCACACCTTAAAAACTGACACCCGGGTTTGTTTACCAATTTTCAACTGTCAGATTTTTCTACTGTCAGTCAGCCATTGATTCAAATTATGGGAGTCTCCTGAGTAATAAGATCATCATGGGTGACTTGGAGGAAGAAAAAGTCATAGTAAACGGCTCATCATCAAAGTGATGACGCCAAATGACTGAGTAATTTTGGTACTACACGATTACTTCAACTTTGTTGTTGTATATAATTAAGGGCATTTTCAATCGTTCTAGAGCAACATTTTAATTAGGTTGCATTACAGGCATGGTGAAATGCATGCGTATTTTACTATTTAATAATCTAAACAAGAAGTTTATAGATTCACCTACGCGGAAGGAAAGGCTCTCAACTAGGCGAAATCATGAAAAATGAATTGAATCACAGCAGTTACAGGGAACCAAATGAGTTTGACCCAGTGTATAACTTCGGTATAGCTCCCCACTTAATTGAACGAATTCAGCAGGAAGTTGAGTTTAGGAAGCATAAACTTTTGTTAAATGAATCAAAAATCAGATTTCACACTTTAACAAGACAGATGAAGGCGCCAGAGTGCCTCCATCTTTTGTATTTATGACATAACATTCTGCACCTGCCTGGATCTTTGGTGTTATCTTGAATTTGAGTGTGAAAACACAGCATATGGTGGTCGATACATTCCATGGGCAGACAAGAATGCACCAAGCAAACTAGGTTTGATCAAGATGATCACAAAAATGACAACATGGCACTACCGCTTTCTTCGGACGGTGGATTTGTCAGCCAGTTTGGCTAGCGTTCTCAATTCCAAGAACTCGTAATATATCCACCTACCATATGTTAGGACAGACTTATTTTAAACCCCTCAATCTGCGGTCAAAGAAGACATATCATGTATGCATGATGATCATATTATAATAGGTATATATAAATATAGTATATTATTTTTAATTTTGTTGCCCATGACAACCTGCAATTGTTCATGTATATCTAAGAAATATTGTGTAAAAAATTAAAAATAAGAGTCGGGCACAAGGACTCACCACAAAAACTGCACAGATGACAGTAGAAGACTTCCCTGCCGTTTTCCACGACGGGAGTAATGGCGAAGTTTCTCGGATGCTCTGGTGATAGCGAGTCGCCGTGGTAGTTAAACAGACCCCCGCTTGCCCCAGATGGACTCAGCATGTTTTCACTTAAACCTGTGGGTGGAAAAAACATTCAATATTATTGAATCTGCGCTGTTCTAATAGTTATTAATTGGCGTGGCTAGATGCACCCAGCCCCAAACACAGCCGAGGACCAAAAAAAAAGGAGCTTTATCCAGTTTCTACATTAATTTGTTTTGCATGGCCCAGACATATGGTGAAAAGATTGTGATTCATGAGCGTGGTGTCACATTTTTTATTCTAGATCAATATTTAAAAACCAATAAAAGCGAATGAGACAGCAAAAATCTTCTCACGAGTTATTTTTAAAGCCCCATGAGGTGTGTTTTGCAGCTTATTGAAGTTGTATAGGCAGTGACCATAAGGATTGTATATAGCTTGATCTCATAAATGCAGATTTATCGATGGGCAACCTTGGGACCAAATGAAACCCACTAAATGATATAACCAACCCTTGGTAGCAGATGATGACGTTGTAAAAAACCTAAAAATTGCTAAAACTACAGTATCAGCAGTTTTCAATTAGGTACATCAAGCGGACCCGTATTTCCATAGCTGACAAAACCAACAAGAATGGAAAGATTGATCAGTCATTTCCAAATTTCTTGTTTTTTTCCTCTTGTCAAGGATATTTTATGAGATTTTACTGCCTGGGCAATAATAATACTGTATAATATTTCACAACAAAGCATTTTATTATCTTGATGATGCATCAGCAGACTAATTTTTACGTAACAAAACTGGTGAAAATGTTTTTCGGTGGAAATTGAATCACAGTATTGTGTGATAGAAATAAATTCTAATCACTGACCCTTGTTAGTTGACTATTCAAGTCTCATGATTTTGTGGCATGCAAAACAATCAACTCTGACCAGTATTGAGTTTTTATCAACTGGTTATTACATAACAGCACAAACAGGTACAGTCCAAGTATATGACCCACATAAAGCTGTTTAGTCCCCTTGGAGCCTTCCTTGCAAAACATTAAATTAGCTTGGGATTTTGGATAAGATGTCCGCAGTGTAAATAATGGCTTTTCTTTCCTGCTCAAACATTCTTTTCAAGATAAATAAATCCTACTTTGTCTCAAAGAAAATAATTGAAATTGACCTAACAACACCAATGTTGGTCCAAAACAGGATTTGTTTTTCAATGAGTCAAAGGCAATAGCTGTAATGAGTTTCTAAAACATAGAAGTCATTTTTGAAAGTGGTCGACACTCGCAATATCCCCTCATCAAAAGCTAACAGTTAATTATTGGTTTGCTTGGAAAATGGCTAGTTACAAAGCATCATCATTAATCGAGCGTAATCATAGAGAATTTGAGCATCTTCAAGATAAAAACTAAGGTTGCTTTTCAAGTTGCGATAAGAATCGACATGAAACGCTTTGAACGCCACACCCCATTTCCCTTCCAGCTTTGCCCATACTTTACCTGACGAGGAGTTGATGCTGACATCGGGGTCCGTTGGCATGACAATCTGCAGTCCAGGAGGTGTGCCCAGTCTGTCTGATGAATTGTCCCCTCCTCCGCTGCCAAATAATGATCTGGGTGCAGACGCTGTTTGAAATTCTCGCTCCAGTTTCTCCAGCAGCATCTCACCGTGGTCTCTGTTGCTGCCGCCAGCTGCAGATGCTCCTCTGTAAGGCTCCGCCTCACTCTCCACAACACTGGGGATATCAGCTGTTGACCTGCCCGATAGCGATCCGTGGTACGACAATGCTTCAGTTTTCACACCATCTGCTGTTGGCTGTAACAATGCTGGCACTTTGTCAGTTTTGCCATCCGCGGATGAGCTTGTCTCTTCTCTTCTGTCTGGTTGTAGATATGGGGGAGGTGGGTTGTGATTGTCAGTGGAATTTGGACGGTGTTCCGGTGAGTTACGAGACAGATCATGTGACCCAGTTGGAGAGCTATGATTGCTCGATGAGGCAGCCGTTTCTACACCTGCTGCCGCATTGCCGCCACCTGAATGGTGATACTCCTCAGGAAGCCGCGACGTCGTCAATACCGCTGACGCCATATCGCTGTAAAAGAAGAAATAACCGTAATCATAAAAATCACATGTCACATCTGGCCGATGAATGGACACAATAGAATGAAGTGGCAGAGTTGTTTAATTGCTTTTTTCTTCTCGCCGTTGATGAAAAACTCGGTTTGTTGGATATTGACCTAAACCAAGACTTCCTGTGTGTGGATTAGTGCTTAATATATCAAGTTTATTAGAAATAATGGTGAGGCAGCAGTTATATATAGCCCTGCCCTGAACAGTCACGGCGCAGGGAGACGTCAGTCATTCTGATGATGAACATTACATGTTTTGCTATGTGGAATTTTCAAGCCAGTCATCGTGACAGTGGGTCAATGATTTTTCGAACTTGCTTTCCAACAAAAAGGAGTTAAGATTATAATTACAGGGTGACATTCTCCTGGTCATCAATGGTGGAAGTTTGTGTAATTAGCGGTTAGACGTCTCTTCCAATGATTGCACAATCTCTGGCACCAACGAAGCAAGTTAATTTTTTGAACATGGTATTAGCTCGGATTGTTATCAAACATTGTGGAGTCACTGAACGAAACCATTCATTATCTGTTTTGGCCCTAAAATATCTGAAGCCTATTTTGAAAGGAAAAATCATGTGAACGCTTGCTTTTAAGAGTGCTGTGTACCCATGAGAGATTCATCTAAGAAACAAACCCACCCATAATTATCGGCATTAGCCGCATCTGCTATTATCGAATTTCTGGTGCATTTATATTTACAACAAGAAGAGAAAAACTGCTCGTTATGTAACATCACTCATTAGCTATGCCAAAATAATCACCCTTGGCACACACAGAGATCAAATTAAAACTCTACTGAGTCAGCTGCAAAACAAGATTAATTGGCATTTGGAAGATAGCAGGCTCTCCACTGGAACCTAATTTCAGTTCAGTCGTAATTCATTACACATTGGAGATGGGTTTCCAAGTCTCATTACATAATTTCCTTCCTTTTCAAGAAAGCACTGACGAAAGGTCATAGGGCAAAAAACTGTACTGGTTTTCTCTGGATGAACTTTTCTTTTCATTGCCTTTGTAGACACAGAGGTGCTCTTTAAATTTGTATCGAAATACCAAGCAGCGATCACTTATTGGCCTGATTTCTGCAATCGTTTATTCTGCCCAATTATAGTCACACTACACTCGAACAGCTTTGTCCGTAAAAATGTCAGCAAAAACAAGTTTGCCTTGTGGATAGCTTGCTGGTCAAACTTGGTTGGGGGCTTCGCACACACTTTTAGTCAATAAATAAAAGTAAAGTTGCATTGATTTCTGGTCATAAAGCTTTCAATACTACAGCTTTGCTGAAATATACTTGTTCATTTTAAAAGGTGTCTCTTTATTTGATCAATGCAATTTAAGAGTTCAAACAAAAAAGCTCACACAAAGTTTTGAAGCCTATTGGAGTGTTTTTCACTTTTCAGATCTCATTTGGATCAATTTTGTTATCGCCAGTTCATGGCATGCTTTTAATCAAGACCCAAAGTGCTCCAATAAGTGCATTATGTAACAATGCTTTGGAGTTTGAATGCGCAGCAAAAACTAATTGCTTATTTTTCCAATCCACTCAATTGTGCCCATAGAGACACCCTATAATCATGCCAGTATTTTCTTGACATGCAAACCGCACTGATGCTAATCTATAAGGAACAGAAAAGGATGGCATGGTATAACAGCGACATTACCCTTCATTCAAAAGTGAGGGTGCCACACAAAAACATTTTCAAGACAATACCCTGAATAGAAATGGCACCTAATTGCCTGAATCATATGCATGCCAATATAAAAGATAAAGAGTTATTCAGTCCATAAATGTTATGTAAGAGCGCATAACTGTTGCCAACATCGCAGCTTTTATCTTAAAACATAACAGAAAACTAACTTATCTCTGCTTAGTTTTATTTCGCTCATCTCTGTGGTATTATGTAATTGGTATAGCAAACTAAAAATAATTCTGGATGGTAGCTTCATGCAGGCGCTTGTTGTGCAACATCACTGGGGCCTTATCTCCCGCAGACCAAATATCGGTCAGCCCTTATAGCCAGAGCTAACCTAAAACAGGTCTAGTTTTTGTGCATGTTGATGTTGTTGATACCACTTCGCTGTGAAAATTCCTGAACTCTCGTAAACAAATTGCCTTTGTGGCGCTGCACGTTTGCAGGCATGTACCCTTTCCCCCATAGGTCTGACAACAATGGATGACGTCCAAAAAAATACCTCAAATGGCATGAAATCGGGACATTATAAGGATGTTCCTCAGCCCCCACGATCCGCAATACTGGACATCCTGGTATTCGCTCACCTAATTTATTGTGGTGTTGAACTGGCTTTTCAGAGCAAACATGAAGGAATGGATTAAAACAAATCTTGATCGCATGAATATAGGCAAGCAAATAAGCTGAGGGTGAGGGGCGGGGTGGGTGGGACACACAATAAAAATTTACAATGGAATCTGTTGAAGTTTTGTTTAAGAGATGGGGGGGGGAAGTACAAACATTCTGACCATAATTCATTTCAGCTGCAATGGAAACAAAACAAGATAAAATGCAACTTGAAAAACTAGACAAAAACAGAAAATCAACATGACACCAAGGAGTAATTACTCCTTGATGACACCATGTCACCCTCTTGTATTCTACTCGTTGGTCGACAGCCCAACATCTTGACACCAAATTAGCTTTCTATCATGGGCTTTCTCACCTCTCCAATAATTGTGGTCCCATTATGAGGTGTTGATATAAAATGGAAGATTTCTGGGGTTTTGTCACATATGCAGAAAAATTGCAGTTTCTTGGCATCGTTTCTTGGAATGGCCCAGAAATACATGGAGTCATGGAGGGTTTCCGTAAGATTACAATTACAATCACGATCACAAGATATTGACAGTTTCGAAGCACTAGATAGATAGCCCGTTTTTTCGTGTGTATTTTTGTACAACATGTGTTAGCATTGAGATTTTTACCATACCTTAAACTAAATTATCAAATCATGTCATTACTGGAGTGGGAAGGCTCTTATACAAGAACTTATTTCGGAAATTGGGCCAGGATTATGAGACAGATGTCCATGTATCTCAAAACTGCCATTTCAATACCTGTAACCTAAATCCTGCCATTTCACATCAAATGCCACCGCTTCATATTAATAGCAATATACTTCGCCTGTTTTTGATCAATGTACCACTGACCTAGTCAACTTACATGTAGGTGTTAAGTGCCTACACCGCTTCTGAACGCTGCAAAAACAAAAAATTCACCCTTGAAACTGGTTTGGAGCTAGCCAGCTGCCAAAAACCTATTCCTCAATGAATATGGATTTGTGACACTTGGTATTGCTATGGACGGTATGCGGAGAGCTAAAAAAATCACAATGTAAAAATGGGAACCAAAAATAATCGTGTCATTTTCAGTGAATAAAAGGCCGCATGGGCGATGCTTTTTTCGGGTGGCAGGTGTCCTTGATCATCGAACAAACGTTAACAGCCCTAACAATAAGGATCCGCAAGCAATTCGGGGAAAAGTCATTAATCTTAATTAAATAAGGTCATGTCAAATGCAAATCCCATTGTTGACCTTTTTCCAAGTCCAAGACCAGACCAGTGATCAATCACACAGGTATATTTATAGTACTGTCTCTTGAAAACTTCTTACCCTGTCCTTCGCTAGCTTGTGTCTCGCTCTGCCCTTTTTTACACTCCTAGGCTGATGATATATTGGTTTAAGAGCTGGGGATTTGCCAGCTTACTTTTTCTCCACTTTCACAGCTTGTCTCGAGAGTGCATTGATACCAACTAGTTTTTGTTGACTAATTCTGTTAGCCTCTCTATTAGTGATAGCTTATGTTTTGTGCTTATTATACATGACTGACAAAAACTAAACCATCTGCTCTCATAGGCAAGTAGGATTACATAATAGTGTTAATAAACAGTATTCCCAAAGGCCACTCCTGCTGGCTTGTTATTGGCTGGCTAACAAAAAAGTAACCATTCACAAAGCAATAATTAATGCAACATTCATAGGCTTTAGGCTAAGATAAGTGAGGAAGCTGTCCCTTGGAGAATTACGGTTAGTTAAAAATTATAGAAAATACATTAGCTGGCAGAGGTGAATTATATAGCAGCAACCAGATTAAGAATTCAGGGTTCATTCTTTATCTGTGATGGCTTATGAAAAATTAACTCGGCTGAGACAATGGTCTTTTATGGATGTGGCATTCAGCTTTGGCGATGACAACATATTGCGCTTGAAAGAAAAATTCAAAACAAACCTTTTCCATTTAAACTGACATCACAAAGCCTTAACATCTTGCTTTATGAAAAGCTGACATTAGCTTGATAAGGCTTGTGAAGATTTTTGCGCAAAAAAATCAATTACTGGTGCATTGGTTAAGACGAGCTCTTAAGAAAAACCTTGATAAAATAGAGCACCGAGAGGCAAGTTATTATTTTTACCATGACACGCAATCTCCATTGCATAACTGAAAGCTTTTCAGACATGAATTACATCAAGAATCATGCACACCTATTTGGTTTTTTGCTCACGCCGTGGGAAGAATGAATCAAGCGTTCTTCGTGTTTAATCAGCTACATTTCATTTGCTTTTTGCCGCTGAGTATATGCATTAATAGGCAAGGTTACATAACTGATTCATTCTACAATTCAGCCTGAAGGGTTGCATATATCGAGTACTGCTGTCAACACTTGTGATGACGGCTAACAGCCATTGAATTCTTGCAGCTACGATAATTGGCAACAGAATAGAAAACCCGACTCCAAGTTGGCTGCAAATTTTGTTTGGTCTCTTGGTTTTCTAATGAATTTCTTCATTTCCTTCACCAGACTATGTTATTAACATTTTTTCTCAATACGCACTTGAATGACATTGTGCTTTCTTCTTTTGCAGCTCTTTGAAATTTAGAAAATCAAAATTAGGCTTTATTTTGCTTTCAATAAAACTCTTTTCAAATCAGCTGAAAGGATTCTGAAAATAGCCAGCAAAAGAGCAATCAATTACTACTCATTATTTTGCTTGAAAAGCTTGCTGTGTCAGCCTTCATTATTCAAACATTGTGAAAAAATAACAGGGTATGTTATGTAATAATTGTTTGCTAACTTTCCAGTGCATGTATGTTAAAGAAACAGCTTATGTCAATATATTCGTTGAGCCATTGTTCATGGTTTTTCTGCTCTTAGCTAACTAAAAATCCTTTTCAATCGATGATTGCATGCCATCACATTTTAATCAAACAAAAATGCATACCAACCATAATTTTGTAAAAGGCATATGGCCTAGTTTTAGCTCTTCATAGAAAAGTAAAGTCAAATCAATTGTGCTTTTCAAATAACAAGCGAGTCCTCGATGAAGAAACATGCGCTTACGTTTTTCACAGTACCGCTACGTATTTATAAATTTGGATATGGAAGTGGATATGGAAGTCTACAGATAATATCGTTAGTGTCAAAGTCGAGGCTTTTTTGACATGATCATGGTTCGGTATCATGACAGGGTAAACATATAGGGATGGAGGTGGCTGTGACAGGCCTTTCTGACAATCGTGGTTAGTCCGACGTCAGGCCCAGTCCAATGGTATCGGCCCATATATACGAAAGCCAAATCTTGCTCCATCCACCAGTTTTGCAGTCCTGACATTTTCACCTCGGAATGCTAACCAGAGTTGGGCTTGTGAGTATCTTGATTGGTTTTCCGATCCTTAATGTCAACTTGCCCTGTTCACTGTATGTTCAAAGTTGTTTGTCTCACCTGGATGGTAAACCTTTCATTGTAACCTCTTTATTGGTAAAACTAAGAGGGTTGTACAAGGCTCATGTGTTCGATGTGATAAACTTAGTCTTATAATACATTTATTTCATTGCTCTCCATGTTTGGTGCCAGAGTCAATATCTTTATTTTTATGTGAGTTTCGAGAGTTGTCTCCTTTTTTCAATTGAATGTTCTAGCAAACACAAACTGTACAATGGCCCTATGATTAACAATTATCATCTCTTCTCAGAATATAGGCTAGCACTACTCTTTGTATTGATGCACTCACATTCTGATTTGAAAAATAGCTTCAATCAAAAGGAGAGAATAGTCGGATGCATAATGTTAAAAACAAACAGCTTTTGATCAAATGAGATGTCAGGCACCCCGAGACCTGAAAATCTGACGGCTTTAATATTTTTATCAACCTGATCTCAACTTACAAATATGTTATCACTGTCACCACTTTCCAACAAATATACCTGATTCGGAAGGTCAAAAAAGATTTACCATGAAAACCAATAGTGGAGTCGCAACCACTGCAACCATCCTCTAGAAATCTTTTGTTTCTTTTTTAAATAAAATCCAAATCATTTGCCTGAGGTAAATGCAAGAGACATTGATTTACATGCGAAGTTTTCCACCTATCCGGTCTTCTCAGTAGAGATATTGTTAACTTTCTCTCCACCTGCTAAATTTACGGGGTAAAATACCCTTTCATTTTTATGCCTTCCAGATGTAGAACATACAGGGGAAACCCTTCCATACACCCTATGTGAACATAATTTACACGTCATACATTACATATATTGTATAATTAAATCCTTTCACGGCCGGTTACCCGTGCCTCAAATACTTGCAATGAAATATTAACCCCGGGACAGGCACCTGGAAAGTTCCCGGCCAGTTCAGTGAATAAACCGGCATGAGCAAGTTATCCATATATGCCTTGGGGATGAGTGTACGCTCCCATGTCTCGCAGATTAGGCTCATATACCTCCCACCCTCTTCCCCGCAGCTACCGGTACAAAACGATTAACATTGATCTTATAATACTCATACATTCATTACTTTTTTATATATCTATTTTATAGATCTAAAAAGAGTGAACAGACAACCACAAAAATAATGCATGCAAATTCCAACTCAGTTTTTGTCAACCCACACTGTTGCATCCGGCTGATAAAACTTGTTATGTCACGCTATGATAAAAATAAACCTGAAGCTATGAACTCATGAGCGACAGATCAATTTCACTCTGAAGAGTGAGCTCCGCTTTTTAACCTGATTCACAGCTTGGATAATGAAAACGCGAGAGCTTATCTCTCCCTGAATTGAATTATGAATGGAGTCCACTGAGGCCAACGGTGTTCCTAGATTTTAAGATTGCCATTATTGGGGGCTTTCCAACCCCACCGGTCAAGCGTGAGAAAGTAAGGCTACATCGTAAATATAATGCTGTTTTTTGCTGTTATCAGTTTTAGCACAAGGTTGAGTTTTAGCATGCCATTTTGATAACGAAACACAATTATAGCAAGATACCGTTACCATTAGATGGCAGGTCAGTTTTGAAAGCTACAATGTTGTCTTAAGATTATAATACCTGTGGTTGTGGGACTTCACATGTGTTACGTTTTCTGACGCATATATCGATATGACAGACATCATCCAAATATAGACCAAAATTGCCCGCAAAATCTGCGGTGATTTTTGATGTTTTTTCCAAACTGCCGTAATTTTATTCATTATATACGGCTTCACCTTGCCATTTACCAACTATAACCAAATTTATCAGATGACTGAAACAAAAATTCTTGGATTGATAGCTGTCTTTCATTGGGCTGTAGGCCTACTGTATTCTGTAGGAAACGATGGGCTGTCATTATAATCCGCGCTTTCCATGGCAGCATATTAACATTAAAAACTGATCAATTACTCTTTGACTTCAGGTGGTGATAGCACTAGAATCAGGGAACTTTCCCACTTTCGTGTAATCCCAACATGCGTAAGGTTGAGTTTCACGGTTAATTCCCGGTCACTGACATTTTTCATCAACACCACTACACTTTACACTGGGCTTCCATAACACTTCATCCCTCACACCCCTGTTGCAATATGAACTATGCGAAGAGCCTTTCACGCATTTCACAGAACAGAGTCTGATTATAATCTTGATGACCATGCTCCGATCTTCTGAAATGCATTAAAAGTATTTCAAAATTCCATGATTCTAGGCCTAAGCTACCGTCTGCCCAGAAAATTTGAGAAATGCCAGCTTTTTCCCCTACAGTGCCAGAGTATAACTTGGTACCTGCCAATCCAGTGGATTTGGGTATTTATAGACTGTTCAACAGATTCGGTTTTTCAAGTCTTTTTGCCACAATAAAACCTTGTATGCTGTTGAAACACCAATATGCTAAATATTTCTGATGACCTCCTCTTCCAGATTCAGAATATAAAAAATTAGATCAAGTTTGATCCCTTTTGTTTGAGTTGGGCGATGCTCTCCTTTGGCTGGTCACGCATGTGGTGGAGGATAGCAACGCCAAACTCAAACAAAAGAGATCAAACTTGATTTTTATTTGTTTTGATCATTCAAACTGCTTCCTGTAGCAATTACTGTCATGAGCATATCAGTAGTAAAATTACCTACTGATATATGATTCAAAAGTTGATTCAAAGTTGCAATCAACATTAACTGAATGTTGGACATTTTCGTTTCACGTTAGACCTGTGGTCATCCTCTTGAGTTGTAGCTGGTAAACCTTGCCTGAATAGGTTATAAGGATTCTGGTCATGCAGATGTGATGGGATTTCGCACTACAGTTGCAGAGAAACACTGTATGATATAAACCCACCCATGGTTGGGATAATGATTTTTTTTGCTAATATCCTTGGTTGGTTCGTTAACACATCACACCCAAATTTGAGTCGTTAGTGATTATTTCGGTATCCGTTGCATATTGGCCAACTAATCTTTTCATTGGGCTTGTATTCCGTCCGTTTCAACAAAACTGTGATCCTAGCAGCATACTTCTATTCTATATAACACGTTTTATATACAAGAGATCTCGCAAATAACATCATTACAAATTTATTGCGCCTACATAAATATTTTAGACTTACGATTTTCTATTATGTTTTGTCGGCAAAGTCAGTTGGGTATTGAGGAAAGTACCAGAGGCTTCATGGAAAGCATCAGCTGAGCACATGTTAGCGGCAGCATTATTGTTATTCTCAAGAGCGTGTAATTGATGGCAGTTTACCTCACTGCTGCTCAACATCGGCATCATCGTAGCAGCGCTGCTGCTGCAGCTCATTGTGTTAGGCTGCCGCCAGAGAGCCAATCTTTGTCTGCTGAAAAATAAATGGTTATGTAATAATTGATATTATAAAATGCCAGATAGTACATATTTATAGATGCTTTTACTGATTACATTATATTTTGGCTTACAGAATTTTTCCATGAAATGTTGTTATAAGCGCTTAAGGCTGATTGCGCTTCCTGAATTATAATGAAAAATGGCGCAGCAGGTAATCTGGCTCTGGTGCTGGTATTCTAGTACAAGAATATGCCAGCACCAAAACTTTGGCATTTATAAGTGAGTGATTGTGAATGACAGGAATGAGATAAGTTTGTGATTCTTCTTCTTACTTCTAAAAAGAGACTATATTATACTGTATTCGTAGGTCTATAATATCTCGACTGGTAGTATGGATGGATTATTTTGAAACTTAACAGTTTTATAAATAAAATTCATGTAATGAAAATGAAAATATGATAAAGCGTAAGCAAAACTACTCTATAGCAGTTGTTGACACACTGTACAACCTTCCAATACAGTAGTCTCTTTTTACAAAAAGGGCGGAAAACCCCTAATCTCGACCAAAACTTGGATACAAGCAATAAATAGAATACAGTTACATGGGTTAAATGTTATAGGAACGCATTATCCTATTTGTAACGCAACACCACTATGTTTCTGCATCAACAATTCAATTAAAACATTCTATATTCTGAAGTATGCCATATACACCACGACTGGGTATGATATATCAATATACGAAAGGAAGAAAAAATCAGAGACATCGAACATTGATCATTATTGTCAGTACTCATATGAACTCCGACAATAACAATAACATAGGAACAATGCTATTTCAATGCCACAGAACGTACCTAAGAACACAACATAGCCCAGTTATCACGCAGATTCCCCCATTTTCATGATAGAAGTAAACTAGTAATCTGACCAATGATCAAATACTTGATCTGCCAGAAACCTGTTTCTTAACACAAATGTACTTTATTCCGGAGGCAATCCCAAATGACAAATGATTTGAATGGCCATAAACTAGATGTCGGTATTTTATTTCAACACACCAAGATTTTATCGCAACTAAAGAGTACATAAGCACTTTGTGGACAGACAGCTTTAAAAACCAATCAAGTATTGGTTAACAACAGACAAATACATAAAATTCAAATCTGACCTTTGAGATCCATAAAAAGAACTCCCAGCGCATTAGAAAACATAAATACAGTTTAGAATTTTGACAAGAATTGATCACCTTGAATATCCAGCTATGTCAGATGACTCCTGGAAATATGAGGGTTGTGTAATAACATCCTCCTCGGCAGGGGTGTATATAAGCGCAGGGGGTTTATTCAGCCCCATCGCATATTGCCTGCCCGAATCACTGACTCCTCTAGAAGCTGTTGAACAGGTGGAAACGTCATCAGCGTATATCTGTGTGCTCATGGCTGTTGCAATATCAAAACAATGTGCTCCCAGTTATCATGTGGCTCGCTCATATATGCTTTCTCATATCATCGATTAGTTAAACACTCTTATCAGGGTGAAAATTTGCCCATGCCTTTTTTCCATCAGCTAAATGTTATTACAGCAATGTTTAAAAACATGTGCACAGCTGATAAGCTTTTATCAGCAATATCACATTATAGAGGCGTTACTAGCTGATGCTAAAATTATACCTGACTTGTCAACCAGGGCTGTAATGAGCCACTGAGAGCTGCCTTGGATTTCAAGTGGTATTTTGGGAACTTTCTGCTACTGATCCTCGGGACATTCACAGTTTACGCTAATTCAAATGGTATTAATTAATTTATATTATTACTATATTTTTAACGTGGAGCAGTCAAGTCTCTTTTAGTTTCTGTCAGCTTTTCAAACACAACAGTAGCACGGAGAAGATCCTTACATCAGCAAAATTTTGAAAATAACAATCAAAATCTGAACTTTTTGACAACTGTCATGTCATGCCTGTCATATATTATAGTATGCATCAAAATATAGTAACAGGCTTGCTTATAGATTCTTTCAAAACTATTGAATATTTTCGATTCCAATTCTGGTCTCAAAACCATTGTTTATTCTTTTTTCGATTATTTTTTTCAAAAGAATCTAAAATCT
>ERZ1740056.20-NODE-20-length-16005-cov-8.556865_pt1 | contig 16005 bp, 6 predicted proteins | sample MGYA00581746_ERZ1740056 | MGnify/ENA primary metagenome ERZ1740056 (study PRJEB43018, sample SAMN04849745) | marine metagenome | isolation source: floating plastic debris | place: Pacific Ocean | collected 2008-09-01 | study: EMG produced TPA metagenomics assembly of...
TTTGAGGATGAGAGTTTGTTGATGATGATATGCAGCCCTGATGGGACAGTGAATTAAATGTAGACACTAGGCAGGCTCCGTGAGTGAATTTTTTTGAATACACGATTAATTTTGAAAGGCCATCCAAAGAAATAGTCATTCTGTTGTGTGCGTAAAAAATACAAAAGGAGCAACCTTCTAAGCTGAGAAATAAAACATTCAAATACAAAAGGTATTCCCACCAAAAACACAATTCACTATGTGGGACTAACTCTCGGATTTCAAACAAATCAGTGATGAGAATTTTTAGCCATAGAGGGATTAACTATTAGACACAGTGAATAGCTCAGAGCTATATGATGCTATACACATGCCGCCACCCAATGAGTCAAACTTTTATTTTCATCATGATTCGCAATCCGACTCGCTGTCTGTGAATTAAAGGTGGCATCTTGGACCTTTACAAATAGTCTGTAGAAGGAAAAATGATGCTTTTATTCTTAATTTGGTAGGGATGACCAAGTCACATTTCAAAATAGACCTATTTGGGTACCATATTTGAAAGGACATTGGATCTGGCTATGAAATACAAGATGGACAAACAAAATCTGGTGAAATGAACAGCTTGCAATGAGATCATGAATTAAACATAGCTAATTGATTGATAATTATACACCATTTATAGACTTCTGTTTACTGGCCCTCTAGGGAACCAGAAATTGTCACTTATATGAATAAGTCAGCTCCATAATTTTGTCAATAAGCAAGGAGAGTTAATGTATTTTTAAAGACTGTAATTTTGAACTCTTCTAATAATCATGAGGCAGGCTGAGAGCTGTTTTTGTATCAGTTTCACTTGAGGGGTCTGTTACAGAATCTCCGAAGAGACTTTCACACCTTCTCAAAGCCTGAGTACAAAACCACAATCACAAACGGACCCACAGCATTAAGCATATCCTCAAACCAAAACACACTTGATAGTGGATTAATAGAAGTCTACCTGCACTCATTAAAGCAGTAGGATTTCCATTGTCACACTGGTTAAGTCCTATTGTGTTGGCATGTGGCGGTGCCTTTATTCAGGTATTAAACTATCAAAACAGTAGCTATGAAATTGGCTTGCCAACAAATCCATTCAGGGCTGAAATAAAGTCAAAACATCTCAAATAGATTTATATAACATTATCAATCAGGCACAATTTCGTCTTTTGTAAATAAATCAGGGAATTTTCAGTGTCAGGTGCATACTTTTAGTGCCGAAGCGCTGTGTAGACGATGTCGTCCCGATTCTCAAAGAAATTCAATCAGACTCTTAATTATTTCAGTCTCCCTTAGATAAATCCCAAAATCGAGAGCGCAGCTCAAACTTTATACCACACGCTATTTTGATGCAAACTGAAATAATTCAAACTTGAATATTTCAATACACAGGCATTTTCGCTGGTATGCTACGACAAATTAAGGATTGTATCGCATTAGTCACCAGCGACTACTGAAATTGCAGATACTTTTATACTTCATCCTTGATCTATTTTTAAGCTTCATCATTGTTTTTCTTAAAAACAAAATCCTGCTGAAAAGTTTTGTTCTGGTTGATTTACAGTTCACAATGTTCCAGATCAATCAAAACATCTTAACTAATACGTACAATCAACACAGATTTTTTTCAGGGTAATATTCTCAGATAAGATACAATAATGCTTAAAAACGCTGAGTTTTTATCGCAATGACTCATGTAGTGATTTCTTTCGTTACAGGTTAACAGACCATTAACCATGAAGAAGGACGCTATTCAGACTAGGAACAGAAAAATGACCACCAAGTCGAAAAAGGGACGCAAATTTTCTCATGAAACCGACTATAACAAAGCCATGATGGGCATGGAGATGAAATACGGCAACTTTAGCCCGCAGCATATGCCTCCAGTCAACCCAATTATGTCATCGAACCAGCATCTGTCTTCATATTCCCCGTATACCAGTGCCAGCTTTGCACCAAACTTTGCCGCTCAGCCACACAATATGAGTTATCCCTCTTGGAACACTAGCATGGGCAACCCAGCCAGTTTTGGACTCTCATCTTCAATGGTTGGGGCAATAGCATAATTTAAGCATCATAAGCCTCTGTTTTATTATAAAAAGTTTGAGCTGCCATTACAGGCCCCATCCAGCAGACCTCCGTCGCTGGTGTTATAAATCTCGTGATCTCAGGCAGTATTTCAAACTAAAATCACTACACAAGCCTAGTGACAAAGCGCTGGCTGTTTGTTTCACTCAATGATATTACTCCTTGATTATTATTCTAATGTGATACGTTTGTGAATATAATTTTCTGCAAACCCTGAAAATGATGGAAACTGATTTTTATACTCTGAAGATTTACTTTTTTCAGCTCAATTAATTTTATTATATTGTTCTTTCTACTATTTGATGTTCTCCAACAGTTCAGTTCAGAAGACATTGTATTCTGTGGTTTGTTTTGGATATGACTGGTAGCTGGCCTTCTCTTGCCTTTGATGTAGTTTAGATGCCCACTGCAAATACTCCTTTCCCTCACAGTTAGCTATGCAGCCATTTCATGTTTAACCCTCGACTCAGAGAGCAAACTGTTGTTTTTTTTTAATTTTTCATGTCATTTTTGGTGGCAAATTCTTATTTATTTACATATTATTAGTAACATAGTTTTCGTAATTTAATTGTAATTTGGTTACCGGAATATATTTGCGGTGCAATTATTTGCAATTCATTTACAGTTATCCAACCCTCCTTCAACAAATCTTTGTAAACATTTCTGATTACAATAACATTTTTTATCATGAATTCTTATATTTTGGAAAGAAATGCAGTGTAACAGAATGTTCAAGACAATCTTTTTCTCAGTTAGCTGTAACAACCATGTAGCGACACACTAACCACCATTGTCTTGTTATATTTTTTTGCCAGTTGAATATACTGCTTGTACATAATTATACCGCTTAATAATTATTTATAAATACTACACATCAATATGAAATAATTGTTATGTTTCTGTCTTAATTTAATACAACAAAATAAAATAATAATGATGAATATTCTATGTAATCATTGACTTGTTAATCAGAGGTAAAATTTGATAATTTTGATGACCAAGTTCATTGGCATGAAATGAGCAACAGGCTTCATCCAAGATCATACATGTTCTTTGACGCTAATGGCGATGTTTATGCCTTGGAGCTGTATACATCTTTTACAACAGCCAAATCAAAACTATTGTGTAAGATTTGGCTTATCTGTTGATCAAAACTGTAATTATCTTAATATACTGGTACTGCCATTGAGCCTGGGTACCAGTATTTCTTCCGACAGCCCCTATGTAGCTGTAACGTCGAATGTACTCTGATGGGAAGTAATCTCGGGAACGGAGGCTTCGCCTACAATGTACCATTAAATACAATTATATACAATCACTGTCTTAATAAGACAGCTATTACGAATAGAAAGTTCACCTCCCTTCCCGATGTCATGACCATCTGTGGCGAGAGAGGTCTAAATGCATGTAAATCATAAGCGAATACCTTTCTAATTGTAACAGACACAATGCTTTGGAGGCAAAATTAGCATAGTTTGATTTGTATTGAGCACTCATTATCATGCCTTCTCTGAATAGAAATGAAAACGCTACCCTCCAAACTAACACTTTGCTTTGACTGGTCACTTTCTTTATTTCACATGATATCACTTGGTAAAACAGAGCAATTTAATATATTTCTCGTTGAAATGGTCACATCTGAAAAAATAGAGTCTGGCAATCCCAGGTGCAACCTCTAACTCTGGGAATAATTACCTAAGATAGTGTGGTGGTGTAATGAAACCATTCTCAGACCAACCAAAATACATAAAATCCAATGTCATGGCTGTATGTACATTTCATGGGCATTACTGTACAATGGTGGTGAGGTAGTGATTAATGATGTTGGTGTTTTCCCTCCCCCATGTAGAGTAAATGTGGTGGGGGAGGATCTCTTTTTTAATGCATAGCGCTAGTCTGCGTTATACTTTTATTTATCATTTGAAAAAAAGTTGAGTAATGTAATGATTTTTAAAATACGTTATATTGCCGAAAGATGAACCGCTACTTAAAAACCGGTCTCAACTTGGGACATTACAAGTGCCAATATTTTTCAGGAAATTTTATGCTATATTGGCATGTTAAGTGTTCTCTAGAAAAAGATGCAGTTCTCAAGTAAAAGGAAATCGTGCTCTGCTCCAAAAACAAGTGCATGTATACGAAACTGCAAAATCGGAATATTCCACGCAAGCACCTTTCAGTTTTTAGATTTATAATGTATACGGTTCATTAGATTCACAAATAGAGCGTTGGCCGATACCAGTATAGACGTTTGTTGTTTTGCTGAGGAAAAAAGGCCTCCTCAACGGTTGTCTGAAGTTGCAGACAGCATGACGGGCTTATTACCATCATAGGGTAATAAAATTGCTTCTAATACCCTTACCTATACCTTTTGTTTACAACAAAAATTGTAAGGGAGGTAAAAGTCACATCGACGTCATGATGCCCGTGGTTGCTAGAGGAATACCCCACGCTCATTCACTTGTACAAAATTTGATGAGTAAAATAGATTATTTCCGGAGTGAGAGGCCATGGGAAAAAGTAAACTAATCTAAATAATGGTTAACAATAAAAAAAGATAATCCACGACTGTGAGTCTCTGCATAACAATAGTTCATAGCAGACAAATTGAATTTGATGTCAAAAATCCTTTTGCCTTGCAGTCTGTTTACTGTGACTGTGACATGGTGATTTGTCAACCCCTGAATTACAGAGTCGCTATTGGAGCCAAAATAGCATTCAGCTGTTCAGCTACAGTTTGTTGATAATGAAATGGTCAACGCATCTGAATTATCAAAAAGAGAAATCAGCGCTAACTTCATTCATGAAAATTAAGCTGATTAGGATCGTAATCCCGATCAGCTCTTTTGTTTTAGAATTAAGCGTCACACGCAGTCAAACTGAAAAAAATAGGATTGAAGAAGCGGAATTCATGTTGTATACAATTAGAGGAGCGATGAGTGTGGAGGATTTCACAGCCTCGGGAATCGCAGCAGCTAGTCGTTGTCGTTAGTAGAATAAAGGGAGACTGCAGTAGGTAATATGACCGGTACCAGTATCATGTGTCAGTGAGAAATTGTGAAGATAAAATCTCGGCACTGCTATGTACAGTGATAGTTGACATCCGTGCACGTACTCTAATAGCAGGGCTGTCAGAATCATATACTGTATAATAATGCATCACTCTCGCTGCATATCATGATACTACACCAAATAAATAACGTAATTCAAGAAAGGTATGCATAACAGCGTTTATTACGAACATTTGGTACCAAAATAAAATTGTAAAAAATTTGAAACGATTAAACATAAAGGATGATGTAATATACAACCACACAAAAAGCTCCATTCTCCTATTACATTGACTATGATCACTCTGGGTTTTTGAGCATTTCAAGGTTGAAGCAATCCCAAAAAATTACTCAATTTTTAGAGAAATGGAGAGATTTAACTGGTTATGGTAGCATATGTCCAATAAACGGACAAAGATGTCTTGCATGATATCCCACACAAAACCAATGCTCATGCAATTAAATTGCACGCTATGCAGGATAGAAAAAATTAGGTTATTACCAAAATAATCTTGGGAAATCAAGGAAATGTGTAATCTGCCAAATTTATAATCCAATTCGATACAATACAAATGGGTACATGTATTGAAAATGTTAAAAGGAAATGGGTGGGCCAGCCACCTATCATACAAAACTTTTGAAAAACGTTGATACGGACGGCATGAAAATAAAACAACTAACTAAATTTTTATAATAAAAATATGCAGAGCATTATGGACGGCATGAAAATATAAATAATATAATAAAAATAATATAATAATATAAATTCATTGTACAAATTTATGTAGTTTTCACAAGACTATGCTAATAAATTTTTGTATCTATTGATGAAGTTGCGAAAACTGCGTTTGAACTGCTAGAAGTCGACTTTATTTAGATGACAGGTATTCCATTGTTGAGTCTCAGTTTGGCTTTACATCCTCCAGCAGACTGACATGTCAGTCTGATAATCTGAAAAATAAAAACACATAAAAATATGTATATGCTTGCACTAATTGGCCCTCACACACTATAACAGCAAAAATAGTCCAGACAACACTTTTTCCTAATCTGCAAATCTTTTTTCAACAGTTGTATATAAAACCGGGCACATCACTTATGTAAGACCCTTTAGTTACAATAACAACCTTCTGCATATGATATTGAATAATTAAAAGGGTTTGTTTTCTTTGTTTTATTTTTTTGCTATTGTCAAAGTACATATCATTGCCTGACCAAGAAAATAAAGGTTCACTGTTATTACCAGTATGGCATGGTAAAGCAGAAACCACCAGGTCATGCAACTTTTTATCTGGCGATCAAGAATAGACAGCGTTACATATATATATATATATATATACATAAACCATTAAAAGCATGGGATCATTAAATGGTAAGGGCAGGGGACAATCTCCCTTGAATATAAACAGTCAGTGTGCTGAGGCTCAAGATAAGCCAACTCGCCATCAAATTAAAGCGGCTCAGACTCTTGTTCATAAATCAAACCCAACAGATCATGAACAAGTTTCTGGAGAACCCAACCCTTCCCACGATGCTGTTGGTTCTACCACCGGAAAAGGGCCTGGCATTCATGACACTGCAGAATAGATGCAAGAATAGCCTTCCTCGTAAATTATAGTTGCTAGTCATGAAAAAAGAAGAAAATGTAATTTACTATGATTTGCTAGTATATTCATAAGGAAACTAAAAAAAATTTCTGGCAAGGCTGTAATTTTAATAATAGTCATGGTCGTCAAATGATCAGACTAAAATCTTTCTATCCCATAAATTTCCAGTGAAAATACCGGTAAGCCTACACTCAATTGTATCTTCCAAACGGACGTGAAAACCATCACATTATTTTATGGTATTTTTATCTCTTTATTTCAACATCTTGTAATTACACAAGTTTAATAATAATTCTGTGTAATTTAATTCCAATTTCCAAATTATGGTCCACTATTTGACCTAAGCATGGAACCCTAGCTACTTTTGCTTTTTATTCATTTACATTACACAAATCACCAAATTGATGATCTTTTTAAAGGAATTACCATTTCCATCAAAAGGAATTGCCATTATCAATCGGATTTTTAGAAAATGGGCCAACATCTAGAGTAGGTGCACGTTATCTTAGGCTAGAAAATAGATGGTGGACTGCTGCTGAGGGACTAAGAGGCCAGTTATTGTAAGTAATTGTAATAATGGTCACAACACTGCTTTCAGTTGTTTCCACTTGGCGTTATAAGAAGATAATGAATTTTTGATTTATGAATTATGAGTTTTTACGATCGATGAGCAATAATATTTAGGCAATTAACAACAAACGTTAATTGGATTTCTTCCCCTCAAAACCAGAAGTGCTGGCGTCTAAAATGCAATGAGACCTGCCTTGATCACGCCACCATGACAGATTATTAATCAACCTGTGTTAATGTCACACTTAAAAAATCCCATCCAAATGGGCTGGTGGTACCCGTGGTTCAAACTACCATGGGCATAAATGCATGGCTCACATAGAAGTTAGATCCCAAACATGATTCAATTTTCTGCAGAGAGGTGTCCAGGTACATGAATAATTACCTTATCGATATGTTTTGGCAATTAATATGGTTCTTTGGTGATGAATCAATAGGGAGGGAGGGCATGGTTCCTCACCAGAACCATGGGAAAAACTCTCTCCCTACATAAACTACTACCATTCCAAAAGCTCAGTCAGGGCAACACCGGGAGTTGATGATTCCTTCCTATGTCTTTGTTGACAATGTCTGGTTTAGCACTTTTCGGTTTTGGCTTGTGTCCTGCGAGGCCTTCTGGTTCTAGCAACAGTTATGTTGTTTTAATGAGCCACAAATGGTGAAACATGGTTGGTAGTTTTTTTGCGGACACACAATTAGAGCTAATTGTTTAAGGATATGACACTATTTTGTAGCCTGATTACCAGAAACTATCATGTACTCATTAGCGGGCTAATACTCAAAATGCAAAGCTGTGTAAGCTACATATCAGGAAAAACTGATGCTAGGGTATGTTCTAGACCGAAGACAACAGAAAAGCCACATTGATAATTGATTGAGATTAGATAGTCATTGAACTAATGAGTTCATATTCCTTTATTTGCTGCCAATTTTGAGCGGATGTCAGCAACGACGTCAAATTGTTATTCGGCCTAGTGGCAGCTAGTGCTAAAAATATTCTTGTTAGGGTCACACTATCACACTGCGCGCGAGCTCGTCAGCAATAAAGGTGTTGGCGTGTGAGACTATGCTGCCAGGTGTAAATACAACACTGCGCTTCTAATGTTGTCATAAACTGGTTTACCGGAACCTAACCACTGTCATTACATGGTACTGGAAGCTGTAACCACTAATAACACCGTTAACTACTGTTTGTAATTGAACTGCAACTTCCGAGTAAATTCAAAATGTGCGCATTTATGCTCTGTCCAGTAATCCGCACAGATTTGAAAGAGTTTTATTTACACGCATATTGTCTTGCTGGACTAGCTGACAATGTTGGAAACTTGCCTTGCACGCTATTTCCATTTGTTGAATAACCATGAGCTTAGGTGGTGAGAAACCTCAAAGTTTACTGATTGGCCCAGAAATCACAAAATTTCTGAGGAGCTATCACGTAATAGAACCTAGATTAAGACTATCAAAACACTCCTAAATATATTTTATGTCTCTCCATTACTTGATTATTTAATTAATTATCAGGTGTGTGTGGTTTGATGCAGCCTCCTTATGTTGAATGTTCGTAAACTGTATGTGTCTATAACGTCATAGCAAGTCTTCTATCGTTATATATTTATCATCATCTCAAAAAAAATCTGCAGCCCTGGAGATTTTAAGAATTTTTCTCCCTATTCAACTACCTAAGAACCATGTTATGCATCGTCAATGTGAGAATAAAATTACAAAATTAGTCAAATTCCAGGCATTGGCAAATCAAGCTGTACTGGTTGCAAGAAGAAGAGTAATGAAGACGCCAATGTGCCAAACATCAGTGCAAGTTTTTTAATAACTGGAATATGAATTCATTTGATGTGGTGGGGAAATTCACACCTCTAAATATGTAATAAATCACTACTGGAGACAAAGCTTGCAATGTCTTATTGTCATTTTTGATGTCTGTGAAGCTAAATATACAGATTAATGAAGTTTGAAAACTGAGTACAGTGTCCCAATAAAAGACAAATTTAGCAAATCATGCCATTAAATATCTACATTTCTTTATGGAAATAAAGCGTAACAATTACCAAGAATACATAGACTTATAGTTGTATGTATACACAAAAAAAAACTCTCCAGTTGGTTCAGGGGTCAGGGTGATACGGATCTTTTGAGGGTTTTGGCAACAAGCAGAATTGCCATCTATCTATAGTTAATATTATAATATGATTTCTCTACTGCTGTGACCTTTGGTAATGCAGCTGGGTGTTCTGACACTTCTTTTTGCAGACCCACACCTGTTGCTGTGCTGCCCATACTTCCCCAGATCAAGAACAATGCTTTTAGGCATAAGCTGTTTTGCTTACATAATGTCTTGCCATTGTTCAGTTGATATTTTGAACAACATTTTTGTGATATGTTTATGCCAAATATCTAAGATTTAATCAAGTGATGCAACTAAGAAAGTGCTCAGGAACCATATTTTCAGAAAGAGTTGCCATGATAAAAATAAATCACTATATATGCTAAATGGTTACAAAACTGGATTGGGTATCGCTAACGCATTAATATGGGCCAAAGCATTTAATAGCATGTATAAAAACCCGTATTACACACCATAATACATATTAAATACATAATTATTACCGATTAAAATATTTATTAAATACTGTATACTACTGTGACTATTTGGTAAGGTTTGGGTTGCATTTTTTTTATGTGTCCACACTCGAGAAAACATCAATCATATAGGCCTACCAATCTGCCCCCCTCCTACTCAAAGAGAAAGCAGACATTGATATTACCTTCTTGCCCGTATGGTTCTGGAAGAGCACATTTGGATACTGGAAAACAGAGTGTGCCCATAGTGCCTCTTTAAACTCCTGTACCTGTGTTGTCTGGAACCACTTATTCCTGAGTCTGTCGCTGTGGCTCTATAAGAAATATGCATACATGTAAACATAAGGTAACACATTAAGCTCTAGTCAGGAAAGTATTGGATTTTCATAAACAACTTTGAACGCAATTTTGATGATGTTATTTGATCGATCATTACACTTAAAATCCATAATTTTCAGTAGCGTTCATTCTCATGGCATATGACTATTTGATTTGAAGTGAAATGTAAAAAGAAAAGAAAAGATATGCAGGGTTTACCCCTATATGTGCGACATTAAATTTTCGCCGACAGCAAATGCCTACATGACTGAACTCCCATTTTAAACATTCTGACCAAGGAATTTTCAGGATTTAAAAAACGGTGATTGAACATTTTGGGAAACCAATTGGCGTCAAAATCCTTGTTTATTAATTTTATCAGCGGTTGAAGACAAACCTCAGAGCAACCGATGGATTGAAAATTGTACAGACAAAATTAAACCACCAGGCCACCGATATCAGCTTTCTCAATGTACATATAGACTATTAGCTCTATCATGACCTAACCAGGGGATTTCCGATGTTATGCAATTTCTCCTGTTAATCACCCTATAAATAATCACAATTTAAACTTCACTGGATAATTATCACTTTTTCACACAGTATACTTCAGGATTAACAATATTTGACAGCCATTCGCAGCTTCAACATTGTAGGCAGGGAGTCAAGCGTCGAAATAGGTATTTTATTGGCATTTGTAATGAATTGTCTCACTGGATTTCACACCTTTCGTCTTCAATAATGTTAGATAAATATATTGATAACATTGTTGCTAATCTTGCTCGCAAACCTCATCTTTTCACTGGATTAGTGTAAAACTAACCAATTCTACCTTTGAATTAACAAAGAAATTGAAAATAATTGAATTACTGCGAAAATACACCATGCTCCATGTAGGCATGTACATGTATGTAGTAAATTTATTATCTTTTATCTGGAATTTTCGGGGCTATTTTGTGGTCGAAACTGGATAAACATTTTTGGAGAGGCAGGCCTCAATAGATCCATAATTGGTTTGGATGGGACTCACCTCGATTCTCAGATATCTTTCTTCTTCTAGTTAAAACCCACAAAATATATCACTTGATTTGCTTTTCCAGAAAAAATCCTGCAGCACCGGTTATTCCATTTTCAAGCAACATGTAAGGCTTAAAAATTGATATCCTACCATATCAGATAGAGGAAAGGCCCCCTGATAACCTCGTTCAATATCCAGGTTGTCTAAGTCGACGACAACATGACCAAGAAGACTGTCATCCTCAGAACCGTGATCCAGTACTGTAAATACCACATATCTACAAATGAGAAAACAAATTTCAAACATAAGAGAAAAATTATAGCTAGGCAACTTCAATGACAACCTTTGTGCAATACAAAGCCTTTAGAGAACTTTTTTTGAAGACGATCACTTTTTTTGACCAAGTAAAACATGTATAGATTAGTTTTTCAAAGCTTTCATATTATCGGCAGTGTATATAGTAATGAATTACTACCGGTATGGTGTTAGGAATAGGCATCAGCGTCAGTCACAAACAAGAATGTTTTCGATATGAGATATATTAACTACGATACACCACAGCTGCTAGGTAACCTATGCACTATGGTAATACGTAGAAACAGAATCAGCGTAATTTCTTAAATTTATGGTGGGAAAAACTCTGCACTGTCACACCAAATCCTCAATTGTAAGTTGTTATAGCGATATATCAAGGTTGTAACAAGGTCAAAAGTGGATTGCTATGGAACATTTTCAGAGCACAGTGTAGCCTGGACAAAACTTGTATATCACATTTTTTAAATAGCATAAATTGAAGCGTGTTACATTGCAGGATATATTATTTTGTAGAACTTGACACCACCATCCCATCTGCAGTGTAACTTTTAGAATTTTATAATTTGAGCCCATAACATACAACATAAACCACCGTATTATAATAAATAAACCACGTAGCTAGTCCGTAAATTCAGTATATAATTGCACATTGCAATGGATGGAAAATCCGAGAACCACTGATCTGCAAATATTAAAATTTGGTGATTTATTACTGTTTTTCTTTCTGCAAATTCTTTAAAGCTCTTAGATCTTTGCCAACTTTGAGGTGCACCAAAGAATTTCTTAGCATTTTTTAATGATGTAACATCAAGTGATTGTACTCCAGGGTCTTAATCGAAAAGAAAAAAGATGACATATTAAATCAGGGGCGACTATAATAAAATTCAGATGTTTACACTAATTTAATGTCGTCTTGTGTCAGGCAATGGTTGTAAAGTAGACACCCAGCTTCATTTATAAAACCACATCAGATACTTCTCAATTTTCGGAGAGTTAATCGATTTTATATTGATGGATTTAATTTGCGATGGAAGAGAAATTTAATGTTTCAATTCTGGTGAACACTAATGATCCTGCTCAGGTGTTTGGTAGAGTGATTAAAAGGCCTCCCCCGCTTGCAGTATTCAATTTTTTGCAACAGTGCCAGACAACCCTAGATTTTAGACAAGCAACTCAGTCATGATCTCGTTCTCAATACCGGTAATCATGACCTGCCGAATTTGAAGGGGACAATTGGCCACCAGGAATTGGGTGAAGAGCTCGGAAGGACATCCACTCTCACATCCGGTCTAACAGGATTAACAATCGTTACTTAATGAATTAAATGCTATTAATTGTGACTCATGTGAACTGTTTCACCACTCCGACATGCCCGTTACGTCGAGTAAAACCACCCCTCAGCGGGTTATGAATTGGCTGACAGCTAGGGGTATAAGTGGCGGACAATTGGATTATTCTGCGACGATATATATAAAGAGATTTAATAACACGTTGTAGGTTATGATTATGAAGCATTAGCGCTTATATTTTTACTATATTATGGGTTGGTCTTGTTTTACTGCAACGTATAATTGAAACAGTTAACAAAATGACCTGTCAGGGCAGGAATAGAGTGGAACACCAAGAGAGGGAAAGAGCCTGAAAGCTAATATGAACAACATGACTAAGAGCGTTTCAATGCTCATTGATTATTAAATGTTATGTTTCGACCATTGCGGTAGTTATTAGGCCAGAGGGGTAACAATATACACTTAAAGAGTTAGGCTCCATGGGTCTGGATATGCATAGACCATTTACCATGTGACTTCATGGGAATATCGTCATAATTATAGGTTAAGGAAGAGGCTAACTAATATTTATACAAGGAACTGTTCATATACAGCCTCTGGTCTAAACATCACGCTAATGACCAAAGGACATTCTTTAGTGGCATAGTAAAAGGGTGGCGCTCAAAATCTGCTCCCACCAAGTACCGCCTTATCCTTCTTATGTTGGCGGCGCAGACCCTCAGTTGCAAGCACTTAAGCCCACTGATAAACTCAGTGAATGCAAAATCTATATCCTCAAAAGTTTATTATATTTCTTTTTCTTTTACATAGTGGTTTATTAATTAATTAGTCCAAATCTGGCCAGGCATCAGTGTTACAACACAACATAGGCATAGAAGTTAAATAAATTCAGTACACTTTGGTTCACAGACAAATGGCCAAAACCACATCAGTGTAATATGACCGACTTATATTTTGAATACAAAAAATTTGCCATGATACATGCTTTTATGTATTATTATACGTCATTTGATCTTTAGTGATTTAAAACTTGCCTCGGGATTGAGAATATTTTTGATTTTTAATCAGTATCATGTAACGTAAAAACCAACCATGGATCACCTTATACGGCGAGCATTCAGAAAAGTGAGAAATCGCTTTTCTCAAAAACAAAGAGTTGTAAGGACATTGTGAGGAAATTCATTTTACATCGCTGTACATATGAGCTTTATGTTCTACATGTGCAAATCACAGCGATGATGATTTGAAGCTGTATTTGGATTGCATCAAAAAGTATTGATGCAACATCTTGAATTTGAAATTTTTTGTATGGAGTTATCTAACCAGTAGAGACAGTCTCCGAAAGAATATTAACAGGGTTACGTCTGCAAAGTTGAATATAATATTCCAGTACCATTAAAAATTGTGTGGGCAATACAGAATTTTGGTTATCCTACGCATGAGCGTGGCAAGTTGTAGAAATAGTCAATTTGTAGAATACAGGGCAGTTCAACGTCAGACATTGCAATAATTATGGACAAAATTATATACATCCAGTTCATCAGATATGGTTGTGTTGTAACTACTAGTAATACAATAAACAACAGCATCCCTTACGAACATGGCAGATAAAAATCTACCCATATCCTCCCAGTAACAATTATACTCGTGAAAACACCGTTTTGTTGCCAAACACGACTCTTTCTCTCGTACATAATAAATTAAAGTACCGAGAATTAGATAGCAAGTTACCGCATGAAAATGCAACAGGCAGTCATAATTTTAGGCCTAGCAAAGTTGTTAATAATAACACAACCCAACTTTCCAGGCATAATTTTCAACTCTTGCAAGCCTCTTGAGGGTCAATAGTGAGACTTAGTCGGCGTAAATTTGATTATTATTAGCTCTGAGATGGAGTTTGACTAATATTTTCAGCAAAAAAGATGTTTAGTTATTGCGCCTAGGTACGAAGCTCTTAACTTCAAAGGGCTACAAGCAATCTTTGCCAAATTTACGCCTTAGAAAATTTTAGAAAAATTCAACCGCTCAAAACTAAAATTTACACCTCATTACCTCACATCGGAGGTCTGTTTAAAAATACTTGTAATTTACAATAATATTCATAATCAATATGATAACTGTTCAATAATCCATATTATGCATTGCATGTGTTAATCACAAATATTAGAGTGCAGACATTTAAGCACCATTTTCAGAAAATTTTCTGGCCACTTGAAACTGAAAAATTCACACAGACTGCTGGCTAATTCACAGAAAGCTGCTCAGCTGGGCATGAGGTTTTATGTCTTCCGAGCTGTAGTTGCATCGTTGCAGCGCGGCGCACGATAACCATCACCCTAATTCAAGATCGCTACCCTGATAGTACAGATTTTTATATCGCGCTAAAACAAAAGGCACTCTCGTGAAAAACTATAAACTTCTTAATGTACAAGTGTCGCGTCTAATATCCTACATTCTGGAGATCTCCTCTGGGAGAGTTTCAAGTTGTTAAATTACAGCAAGGAATTTGGAGCCTGGTCTCAACATTTATGTGGCGTGTAAGGTGTTTGATCTTTAAGGCAGGTGACAATTTAAATTACCTAAAACAATTGAAAACGTCGATCCACTATCGATAATAATTGCAATAAATTTCCTATATCCCACTACCCTGCACAGTGCTGTGTTATATTTTCAGCACCTCTGCCACTTCCCCACAATTAAAACTTTTTTACAAGAATTTAATTCCCACATTAGCTTGATGATAATTTTTTTCAAAATTAAACAAACACGCCCAAGCACTACATAACTCATTGTCTCATACAGTTTCCATATTCAGAGCTAACAAATTTATTAAAATTGCAAATGCGCAGAAACATTTGATTACCTGGAAATAAATAGGATTAGCCACAGTTCTGTTTCGGAATCTCCAATGCAAATCTGTTAGATAAGAGAATTCCACAATTACAGGTGGCAGTTTTTCTTTCCGAATGAAAGAGGTGAACTCTACCGCAAAAGCCCAAACCATACGCATCACAAAAATATTACCTCATAGAAAGTTCTTCGTGTGGCACTTCAAAAGTGAACTTCTCATCCCAGTTTGGATTTGTCATTCCGGATCGAACCTACAAAGTCAGAGCACGCTCAATAAAGCGTGTTAA
>ERZ1740056.21-NODE-21-length-15981-cov-7.721211_pt1 | contig 15981 bp, 6 predicted proteins | sample MGYA00581746_ERZ1740056 | MGnify/ENA primary metagenome ERZ1740056 (study PRJEB43018, sample SAMN04849745) | marine metagenome | isolation source: floating plastic debris | place: Pacific Ocean | collected 2008-09-01 | study: EMG produced TPA metagenomics assembly of...
AGCTAGTTGCTCCATGTACAACAAGTGGTCTGCCATTATGTGGACTAGTAGCGGTAGCAGCCGATTCTGAGCTATGTCTTGGTCTTTCCATCAATGATCTGGAGGGCGCTGCAAATATGGAATAGCAGAATGACTGACAGTTAAATAAACAAGCACATAAACTGTTCACATATTATTCACTTTATCGCTGTTATTGCGCAGCATAATGGAATCAATGTCAGTATACAGGATGAAAATATTTCCTCCATCCTCTTAAAAAAGCGGGCCTGACTCATTTCGGTAGGTGATAAACTTTACAAACATAAGCAACTGTCACACATGATAAACAATTTTCTTATCAGAATTAAGCTACTTTATTTGTTCGAGCACCACTTGCATCTTACTACATTACCTCACAAAACATACACAGCATAAGGAAACATATTTTTGCGTTAGCCATAAATCACAACTGTACCCAGGTCAATGTTACCAGTTGAATGCTTTAAAATACTGAAGCGATGCAGATCTCAAGTGGTCACACACTACCAGATCTGAGGTACCATGGAGATACTATCTACTAGTCTGGGTCATTGTCACCGATAATTAACAGGAAATTTTGCAGTTTTTGCAAGAAAGTTAAGGAAAAAGCGTAATGTTGAGAGTCAACGCATTTTATGTGGGCCTATGTAGATTTCAAACTTCTGTATTGGTTTGTTCACTGTGAATCATTGCGCGAAAAACTATTCCCAAAAAAATGGATAGAGCAGTTTGGTTTACTTACATGCATTGACAGGTGATGTGAATCTAGGAGGCTGAACGGGTTCTTTGCTTGCTGAGGGGGTTCGTGACGCACTCCGGGGATCTAGAAGTTTCTTCTTATCAAGTTGCCTCTACAGATAAAAAAGCTAATTAATTCATAGAGCTAAATTTAGCAAGGCGGAGTTGATCCAACACCAAATATTGCCAGCAATCATTGGTAACGTCGGGACAGAGTTATCCTCATGTTGCGGGGTTGGCACTAGGTAGCGAAAACTCCTTTACCTCACAACGGCACATCATTTTAACAACAGAAACATGCATATTGGAGTTCATCTTGCTTCATCCACATCGCCAATCAAGGAGTACCAATACACAATTGCATAGTTAAATTCCTGGTTCAACTAAAATGCAGCTCTGACAGAGCAATCATATGACAAAGACGAATTGATGTTAGTTCTATAGTCTCCTAGCTTCACAACACTGGTTTTAATTTCACTGGAGTTTTGCCAATTGTTCACATTGATGCTAAATTATTTCTGAATTACATAGAAATACCAAAGGTATATATATATATCCTCAACTCTGACGTGTTAATAATTTTGGCAATACAGTCTCATATCCAGTGCCAGTACCGGTAGAGGCACACTACTGTCTAGTGATCTAATAGGATACAAGATTCATTTCATAAATGCAAAATCCCAATTCATATCAACCGAGGCATCCTAGTGGAGAGTGACAACCAAACGATAAAAATATGCCGATACCAACATGGTTGACTTGTTTATGCAAACAAAAAGGTGTGAAGCAAAACAAATATTCACCTCACTTGACACCAGAAAGTATTTTGCAAGTACATAATGTATTGCTATCAATGCAGCAATGCCTGATGCCTCTTTTCATTACAAACAGGAAATTATTGATTTTAGTGTGGATGAGAAAAGCAAACTGAGGCAATAACCTTATGGGGATAAACGCAAGCATTGTCAATATATGTCAGCTAGAAGGAATTCCACTGCAGTGATAAGCGATCTGCAATGGTGAATGCAAATCTCGAACATAGATGCAAATTTAAATGAATGTGCCCTTCCCAGTATTTTCATGTTAGTGTATGGGGTCGACCAACTGCAAAATCTCGCCATTCATATGTGTGGTCATGTAAATGTATGCCCATGTATGCAGCTAACTACCTTTACAAAAGATGGGATCTTTTTGGGAGACATTACACCAGCTGATAATAAGTGGGGTGAGGTGAGCGACCACAAGTGCACGAGGTGATGCTTGTAAACTAATGTTTGTAATGCTAATCTAAGAAAACATGGCAACCCCTCGAACGCGTTACGCAATAGAATTCAAAACAACATTTTTGGCAGAGTACAGAATTATCCGCAAACAAATAGATGAACTAACGGTGGCAGCCCAGCCTACTTGTTAGTCTGTTAGGTGAACTTGGGATTTAACTCCATTTGAAGTCTTCAAAGACAAAACGCGCCAATGTGGCATGGTAGAATCGAAATGCTATGTGATGTCTTACTTGTTCTGTTAAGTCTTCCGCTATGACTTTGGCCATTGCTGAGTCCTGTATTTTTTGTATTTCCTGCAGTTCTTTTTGTATTTTAGCATCAATGATGGCACTTTCTTCATCATCTTCATCACTATCTTTATCGGCAGTGTAGCTCTTCGCTCGAGTAGTACGCACTAAATAACAGATTTCTATGTACATGTTTGATGTGTGTTGTAAAACGGTGGACGAAAACAGAAAGGCACACCACAATACTGGTTTTTATTAGCAGAACTAAACTTCCACATACGGACGGATGGGTGCCTTTGCATACAATGTGTTCAGGCTTTAACCTTTTTTAATACTAAACATGCCGGGTTAGGATGCTCCGGCACAGTTCAGCCCAAGGCAGCCTTGCCAGCTTCCATGGAAATTAAGTTTATCCTAGGAGTAATTTCATGTACTGCTAGGTTTATCCATGTCACAATATGACCGCATATTTGTTTGGGCTCTCCTATGCGTTCAATACCTAAGTAAACACAATTCAGAGTGCAGACATACCGATGTTTTTGGCAGTGACAGCAGTAGCAGGAGGGGCAGGCCAGTCTTCTCTCTCGATGGGTGGCTCTTTGTCTTTCCTGACCTCAGCGCCGGGATGTTGTGATAGTTTAATAACAGCCTCTGTTTCGGCTGGCCTGTCTGGTGACGTAGCTCGCTCAGCTGATGCACTTCGCACGCTGCGGGATGGTGACTTAGGAACACGAACTGGATTTCCTCTTAATAAATCCAGCATCCCTACAAAACCAATCATAGAAACCTTAATAAAAATATGTAAAACTGCAGCTGTCAAGTATATGATCTGTAGTGTAAATTGAAAATGAATTGGTACCTAGCATACGAGTTAGTGTAGTTATCCTATTGAAATTAATCTACTACAAACAGCAGTACCTGAGGAGGAATTCCTTGAGTGAGACTTTAGACTCATACTGTTAATCCCTTTCACAGTGTGAGACGGAATGAAAATTCAGCATGAGACAGCTCCCTCTGATGAAGCAACTGGATTCACAGTACAAACCACCAAAGCCTTCAAAGTGATGATATCTCGGCTTAACAATTCCTTAAGCGATTATCAGCTATGCGAAAAATAACGGTGAAATAAAAGTGTGTTGCAGCGAACTTTGCTACTGTGCTATGTTAATGATAGCGCAGGCCTAGAGTAATTAAACGTTGTAACAGCCCTTGAGAGCACACTGCATTACATGCAATGCCGAATGGTATGTGGCAGGCAAACCGTTTCTGATCAATAATAATAAACGGCCTGTATATAAACGGACTATAGACGGACATAGTAGAATAACCTTGGTACAAATCAACTGTGTTTCTATGAATAATGAATGCTGCCAATCAGGTAAAAATAAAAGGGACAGTGATATTGGATTTTCATCGGAAGAATCTCATCGATAAAAATTGAAGACTTAAGTGCAGAGCAAACTTAGCGACCAATCAGCATGGAGAGAATCATTGTATTTGAGAGCCTCAATATTACTAAATATTCCAAGAAACATTCTTAAAAACTTCTTGACATACATGCATTGCATTTTAAAAACTAACTTGGAGCAACTTATTCAAGGCCAGACAGGAACAAACTTTGCGTTAAACCGAATAACATTGATCTGTCCTCATCCTTGTATCATCCCCAAATAATCCAACCGCAAACCCTAGCCTCAAATTCGCAAAAAATGACCCCCAACCACCAATACCCCAAACACAATAATGAACTAAAGAAACTAGGGAACCCATCCTCCTCACTTTGCACATCTCCTTATTCTTGAGGGGTTTGCTGTATTGATTGTGCACTAAAAACAAGTGAACTAGTGAAGACGATTCCAAGCATTCATTAATGAGCAACCCATTTGAATAATTTTACTCACTAAAAGCTTCATAATATACCTTGCTTGTTCTTACCTGGTCTTTTGGCCTTTCCAAACTTTGGTGGCGCTTTATTATATGAAAAATTATCTAAAACAGAGAATAATATAAGTGAAATCAATGTTACATAACCATAGCAGATCCCAAGTGATGATCAATTAAGCTTGTGGGTTTTGGGATCATATCTATTACAAAATTTGCTTAATTAGTTTAAGTGCTTTTCAATTTGATTACATCCCAGACAATTAGCAACGCATTCCTGGCAGATTAAAAATCATTCTTCAATATCAACTGGCTACAAAAATGGACATAGTTGCATACCTACACAAATCATTTTCAAGCCTCGTACATACTCAAATCATAAACCGTGGGTACGTTTTGAAAATACATTAATACATTCAGCAGGCTAGCAGCTTTCGGATTGGTTCCATTTTAGTAAGTGTAAATACTAGTATGATCTGAAGGAAGCAGGGTGGCTGACGAAGTGAGTGGAGGAATTTGAATGTACTGACTGATATGGAGTTTTGTCCCCGTTTACAAATGGGGGAAAACTCCAGAATAGCTAAGCCATATTGTCCATTGAGATAAAACCATGATATAATCATTATTATTACAGTATCTACATGTACATGTTTCTCATTGATTACAACTTAATTTGAAATTGCATCTTCATGCATGATCAATTAAACTGCATATGATCATGACTTGTAGCTCTTGGTGTCATCAAAACACCCAAAATATACTGCATATCCTTATATTTTTTGATGATGATGGTTAATATTTGTCATACGTGATATGTTGAATTTGCTTCCTGGTAGAACGGATAGACAATATAGGTAATATAACATTATGTAAATCTGGACAATTTCCATCGTTGAATTGCATACTACATCATTTATGGATTTTGCAGAGGTTGATATAATTACTGACATAATAATTCCCAAAAGGGTCTGGTCAAAGGCTCAAGCCGTTGAGAAGAATAGACTAGACAATGGAAGATTCCTGCTCACAGGGTTTTAAGCTACATCAAAGACATCGAAGACGCCCTTCAGGAGCTATCCATACTACCCCCCCCCTCCTTTGGAAATCAAGGATGGATAAGATTATTAAATATGTGACTATTTACTAGTTTCTGCTACATGTATCTATGTTTCTAGGCGATAACAATTTTGGCAATCTCACTTTAGAGATCACACCCCTTCCTGTTACTGTTCATTTAGGTCACAGGTTTTTTTGCTCTCAAATATGTGCACCCAAATGCGATTGGTATTGATTCATCAATTTCATACTTAAAAAGCAGCAAAAGTGATAAAAAAACGCTTGCTGTTTGGTGTACCTCAGAGGCACATAAATGCCTGTGGTTTTTCTTGTGTATAGATGGGGTATGCACTGACTTTTTTATTCTGATTATATAACAATAAGCATGCACCCGACTCCCTAAAAAACTGCAAAGGCCAGCGTTTCAATTATTAGCAAAAGACTTACCGGGTCTGTGAAATCCTACAGGAGGTCGAAGATTAGGAGAAGATAGGGAGCCTTTTTTTATCACATTGCCGTTCATATCTAAATAGCTTGTCTGATAGAATTTACCAAACTCCATGCTCTTGTGTCGTGACGGAGAAGGGGTAGTCACCTGCAATGAGCAATCACCATGTTCCGGTACTTGGCTCAATACCATTGTATGTAATGTACTTTTTTCTCCTCTCTTGTTTATAGCTAAAAATTGTTTGCAGAAATATGGTGTGTCGAAATACAAAACTGCTATCTGAGAGATACGAGGCGTCAACGGTAGTTTGTTCTCCAGGTATTTAATCCACAGATCAATAAGACAAGCACTGTTCTGGCAGCTCGATGTGATAAAAGAAACAGCCTGTGCTGAACTTTCAGATTGACAGCGAAATATCTGTGCGGAAAGCACCGCAGCACTCTTATTAGATGTTCAATTCAGTATTCAATTCTAACAGTCAAGTAGACTACACCTAGAATGATTTAATTCAAACAGCCGCCAAGTCCATCAGACAGTATGATAAGTTTGCTGCCACTGAATATGTCTGCCACTGCCCTCAGTTCCGCCCTTTCAAAGCACTCTGACACTACTCACTTTAGTTTAACATTCTTCATCAAATATTACGGATTACTAATTATACATTCACTAACAAACGACTTACGCAATACTACATAACATCTAAGAACTAATAATACAAATGTGAAGAGTTCAACTCTCATCCTCAATGAATATCATTCATTTCACATCACTGAATGTGTCTAAAACTGCACACATACACATGAATATCTTACACATACCTCTGCGTGAAAAGGTCTGACGATGTTATTAATTAGCCTAAATATAATCTAGACAGCCTTATGCAACCCTATATCCCTGAGTTATTCACTTTCACCCAGCCCACTCCAACAATCAAAGATGAAGTAACACATAAACGCTGCTGGTATAATAATCTTTTTTGTGGGATCGTCTCACCAATGTGCACTCTGGGGAACTGAGAACTAGAATGGAGACAAGTGCAGAGATATAATAGATTTATCATAGTATCATAGAGAAGACATCCATGTATTATTTCTGAAGAGATATACATGTATGTGTCTACTTTTAGCAGTATAAAAATTAATCATATTTTGTCAAATCACATTAGGACGCACCACCAATTGTAAGGCTATTCTGAGTCATGCTGCGAGCCTGATGGGATAAAATGGAAACATTATTATATCTCCAATATAATTACATGTACTTCATTCGAAATAGTGACTCACTGGTATCATAGATAAGGTGATAATAAAAGGCTCAATATGCAGGACCAAACGCTGCTCCTCTGAAACCTGGTCACGGGATCCCGGATTTGCCAGAAAATAAATCTGCTTGCTAATTGCTTGAATTGGATTCCCCCTCAACGTCACTGTTTGCCAATAGTTACCAAGTTTGAATAGTCAGACTTGCTCGGCCCCGGTATCTTCATGATCATAATACATGTGGAGGAGCCATGATAGTACAGCTGATCAAATAACTGGCTGTCATGCGAGAGATCCCGGGTTCGATTTCCAACCCAATAACCCAACACAACCGCACCCTCAACACTTCAAAGGCATCGCATATTCAAATATACAACCGTATCACACATATACCATTCACAAACCTCCTATACCCATCAGACTGTGGTTGTGTGATGATCACACCATCACCTAACAATGGAACTGAGGAGTTGATCCACCCAAATATCATCAGGGTGGCACTACCCATCGGTAACAATCAAATGATATTGCCACCTATTTCCTGGAGATTATGGTCTCATACCACTACATCCCCTGCACTGTAGAGAAGACAATAAATATATATACTTCATGGCCACTTCATACTATTTCCAGTGATTGCCCATGAGTGCAGCCAATGAATGGGAAAGCAATTCTTAATTCATAAGTACACCAAGAAGGTTTAATAGTACATAGCATAGAGCCCGCATAGAGGTATTAAATACTATTACTTTTAATGATACAGAGGTTCACAGCTTATGTTTAACTGTACACAGGGATACTTAATCCACTTGATTTTGTACAGATTATCTGAAGTATTAGAAAGATAACAACAAGAGTTACACTACCCTCTTTGGTATTGATAACGAGTACAGTAGCAAAACTTCAACCCAATATCAGCTTAATGATAACAGCTGTTCAGCCAATAATTGGACTTGCCCAAAAGTATGAAACTCTGAAAGTGTGTTTTATTTTTTCCTCGAAGAGTCAATGCCAGTCATCAATCCAGTCAATTGCGCAACTGGTCAGAGAAAAGAGCCTGTATCCGTTCAACTACTATGGCAATGGCAATTGGCAATCATGGTAGAAATTTTTGTTCTTTGCAGCAGAGTACCACAGTATTAGTATTACACAATGAGGGAAAACCAATATTGAAGTCTGTAGTGCAGCAAAAAATATACCTAGCGTGTTTGTTAGAAGTTGCAAAGCTTCGTATTGCTGCCAATTACCAAATCACCAGAAGATTGTCCCCAACACATAGGGAATACTGTACTGATTGGGTGCCGCGGAGTCGAGGCTTGTATGACATCCAGTACCATGTTATGTGGTAATCTGCATGAAACTACACAAAAAATGCTGGAGTGTGCATTGTAAAAGCTTCAACACTTTTGGGAGATTTTACATTACAGTCCAACCCTAACATGGGATACGACTATATACAGCTGCAACTTGGCTGTACAACCATCGGTGCATATTTTGGCCGTTAGAGTATCACAAATGAGCAATTGAATATTCGTAGTGCAAAAAGTTACCATATATCAGACTACTTACAGATTTTGGTGTTGTGCTGCCATATCCATTGCGGTTTGTCATGGTTGCCATATTGCTGTCAACTGTAACAGGACAGGAATTACAACTCAGTGTGTGTGAATAGACTTTTACAAATAATCTCCATCAAATACCCACGCTAGGGTCCCAATTATAGTAATGAGTGCTGACCTTGTACGCTAATCATAACCCTTATGAAAGTCATTTTCAGCTTGTTAAAAGTGGATAACAGCGCTAATTGCTGCGGAATCTTGATGTCAGTTGTCCAAAAACATGAAGCCCAATACGGATAAAATGGTGTATGCGTGTGACAAAAATAAACGAACATGCATGATGGCAATTCAAAATCCAATACCATACGACATTTTAAAATTCTTGATTCCAGACGTTGGGAATAAATGCAAATTATTGATGAATACTTTCAGTTTTTTGCTATATCTATTTAATATTCATACAGCGGTAGTATAAACATGGTTCTCCTATGTCTACTTAAACAGCAGTAACAATACTTTTTTCACAAACAAAATTTGCCAATATCAAGTTGAATACTACTACTCGTGAGAAGTGAGCCGCCAAACTAAACCACTACATCCTGTCACACTGGAATAGATAGACTGATGGCATGCATGAATTTAAAAGTTTAATGCTCTTGGTGATAAAATTGTCACACTAAATGTCGTGACATGCCATATTGACAAGATTGGAATATTTTGGGATTTTTCTTAATAAAGATGATGCAAGTATAACAGGAGTTGAAACAGGATAGAACTGTGTTGTTTATGCCCATCAAGATCAGTCATCCTGCAATTACATTTAATTGGAAATTTATGTGCAACCTATTTTAATGGGTGAAACCTTCGTTCAATTTCGGGAATCTTTCAGCTCATCATCTATCAAATTATTGAATGTCACTACACAGACTGAACTTCCCATGAGAATCGAGTTTCATCGCTCTCCCACCCAAGTTTAGCAATCTCCTAACCTGCATCAATATGGAACTAAATAAGTGTTTCAACTGATCGGACTGGTAATAGAATGACTTCTTCTCATTTAGATATGGTCACAATATTACTCTGACGATGCAATCAACAGAGGTACCAATACCCGAAACTCTTACCTGACAGTGCTTGAGGTCTCTTCATCATTCTCGTTGTCGTGAGTCTGTCAGAATCACTTTAATGAGTTACCAAATGTACCAAAGTAACTAGAGCAGAGCAGCCCTACAACGAGCAACGAAGGCTATTTCAAGCCCTGCGACATCAGCCACGGTCAGGTGATGTAGTGTAGAGTGTATCCTTATAAAGTGTATAAGAAAACACGTATGTGTTAATTTAACACCTGGCAGCCCTTTCAACTGTGTTCAAGAATGCTGTCAGCTGTTTGTTACCTAATCAGCAGCAGCATAAGATAAAATAGACAGTGAAAGCAGCACTGCATGAATTGTCAGTCAGCCTGTTCATTATTTACAATAATTATCTACTATCGAATAGCACAAAATATTGTATCACCCACAGGACAGTCTAACCCTTAAACTTGCGACAATTACCTCTTACTTTTGATTTTATAACCACAGCAAACAAACAAGGGAACGCGATGAGGTAGGTACTGCAGAAACTAGCAGATGTGTCAATGATTAATCTCTGTCACTGCGTTATCAAAATAGAAAGGTTACATTCCACAAAATATTTGACTTGACACTTAGTTGGCCAGATGTAAATATACCATGGTAGGGCATGGTAATAACTATCAGCTTTAAGAAGCAGTCACTAAATCACTAAATACACACCACAAACTTATTAATGATCAAAAGTTAGAAAGTTGTGAGGATTATTAGGCCTTTCCTCGCAATCACTTCACAAAAGATTCTAGCAAAGTTGGTATTTTAATTCGCCCACTTCGCTGCCAAATCGTTAGCTCAGGTTCTACAAAGCACTATCATGGGAGTTGCGATTTGGGAGCGAGACCTCTGGTGGCTTCATATACTTACTAATAATATTATTATTATGTCTATGGGTGGCTCTCACTATTTTGTGAAAGTGCAAAGTGAGAACGATTTTGACGTTTTTTTAATTCTAAGGCCCCCACGGCTCAAACTACCATCAATACTGTTGTAATTTTCATCCTCGTTTCATATTGGTAAATTTTACATCACATAAATTGAAACTCATTCAGCCAGTGTGATAAGGATTTTTTGGTGCAAAAAGGTCTGATTCTTAACTCACCCTATAGGTTCCTTGCTCCCTAATCCTTGTTTCTACTTATGGGTAGTTCTTGATAACGCAGTCAGAAAGTTAATCAAGCTCTTCGATATCCAGTAAATTATCGATGCCTTCAATGTCTCGATTGGCGCTATCGATTTGACAGGCTAGCTTTATCTCACAAGATTTCAGTGCTTCGGACCAGCCTCTGAATAAACAGAGCCTATATCTGGTTACTAATTACATTCCATCGCACAGATAACACAAAATGGTTATGTGTATGATAAACAAGTTTAAAAACATTCCGCCACTGTAGGCCGTATGCAATATTGAGGTGTTATTTTAACAACTTCGGTGTCTGGCACTATAATACTGCCTGGCAATTTTGCGTTAGTGTGATCATAATAATTTGCAGTATCAGTATTATTCATACCTGAGCAGCAAAGGTGTTTCAGCACCCTAAATATCAGACAACTTTTTTTGCCTAGCAAGAGAACTCAATAGGTTGTTTTACTCACCTTCGATAATTAATAGACTGACAATGAGCTGTTGTCAATCTATTATCAAAGTAGAAGCTATTTCCAGAAGCGTACAACCACCATTCAAACGTATTCCTTAGCATTCGCTGAAGTGTACATCTGCAAACGAACAAACAAGGGCTGATAACTCCTGATTATGTAACACATCCCCAACCATCCCCAGGCCTCCAAGCAGCCTGAAGTGCACAATCAACCACACCAGGTATATACAATGGATATCAGACAAGGTTACCACTCACTGCAAAATTATAAAGCTTCCAAAGATGAGAGATGTGCTAAGAAATTCAGGAAAACAAACTGAGATTTCATATAGGTATCAAGCTCTCACGAGAAATAACAACTAGTAGTAAGAGGTAATTATATTAAACTAGGAGTAGCTATAGCGAACAGAAGTAAATCCACAGTCTAAGTTTTGCATCAGTCTGCATACTCTGTGGTATTGCTGATGATTATAATAAATAATAATAAATTTTATGGTAGATAAATCAATAATTACATTAACCTTGTTGCAAAAACAAAATAGATCATTTAATTAGATTAGTCATAAAATCAATGGGAAGTCACAATGGCAATCTAGCCCCTAGCCAGCGCTATGATCAAGAGCCAGTTCAATCAAAAGGCCTCATAGCAGGCAGTCAACCTACTGCTGTTGAAATAATGCCATGTTTGAAGCAAAAAACCTTTGCAAAAGTAGAAATTATGAGATCTTATCTTGCCCCATCCGACTGAAGGAATCAACATCGAGCTCAACCAAAACTCTTCAGAATACGTTGTGACCCTCGCTAAGCTAGCTGCTCCATGCCATAGCAATGATTTATATGATATTTCTATCATTGGCAGGCAGCGATTGCCAGCACAGGAGTTGTTCACTCAATGGCTTCAGATGCATTCCTTATGCACTGCTGGATGTTCTCGTACTTGACCCTGGCTTGTTCATTTTTTGATCAGGTGGTAGAAAAAAGTTAGTGAGAAATAACTTTTAACCACCACATGTAATTGCAAATGTTTGCCAACACTCCCCCCCCCCCAACTACTCTGCTAAGAAATACACCCTAAAAACAGAGTAACAGCATCATTTACCAAAATGTTTTACCCTTGACTTACTTTGTACAAGTATGTCACAATACAGTATTCAGAGAATAACTCTGACCTAGATTTTATTTTTTGGTTATGCTTACCCTATAAGGTTTGTCAGGCCACCATGTGCGGTATGAGCATAAAGGATATACATGTACCTCGTTGATAGATATTACAATGGATCCGAATTAACGTTCCTGCTTCTTATATCAATCACAGAAGCTAAAATAGGCAGTCAGGAATTCACTAACATTACTCAGAATAATGCATTGTACAACGAGTAAATCCTGGATGGTTTATTATGACTAATTAACATACAGCCGTTCACATTTTGCTAAATCTGTCTGACACGTCGGTGCGGCTATATTCCATCATTCCCAGTTCACACCCTCCCTGTTTTTACCATTGTTCCCAGTTACCAATAAAACAAATACTGTTTATCCCATTGCAGTAGACAAGGAGATGAATTTAGCTCATGGGAGTAGTAGCTCATTCATTTGTGGAGTTATCCATCCTTTTTTAAATGGCAACAACTCCATGTTTCTCGAAACTGAGATGTGCTGTGATATAGAATTACTTAACAGATTTCCTGACCACTTCCATGGTTAGTATTTCAAAGGAAGCTGTAAAATACAAACCTTTCTACATGCACTAGAGAGGTTATCATCTGTCCACTTCGTGAATGATTCCATGTCAAAGACTCAACCTATACAAACAATTGAGATACAATCAGTCAGAAAGTACATGGTCTTACTTCAAACCAAAGGTTTGCTTGAAGAAAAGTGATCTCATGTACCACCAGGATACAATTTTCTGAAGGTACAATCGATGAATTGGATCGCCAAATATCAAATATTAAATCATATGATGCTACCCCATCCTTGATATCACGCCAATCGGTTAAAAACTAAGGACTAAAATAGTGAACTATTTTGGAAGAAAAACCATCTTACCGTGGGAACATGTCTGAGAACAGACCCAGTTAGTTGCAGGGTCTGTAACCAGAGTGTAAGTGCATTTGAAATGTTTACAAGCAAAATTATAAAAAGAGAATACACCATTTACCAGCAAAATAGCTATATATACACAAACACGATTTATTGAACAATTGAACAATCGAAAAAACACAATCTCATTTCAGCATGTCAGTTGAAATGGCACACCAGTAGCAGGCTAACTTAGTAACAAAAAAATTTATTCGAACCCCAAAGCTTTCATGGACCTAAAAAGAATAGAATTTCCTACACAAAACAATCTTTCGGGTTTTAGAAAAATTATTTGTTGGGATTAAAAGCTATTTCCGTTATGGTTCTTCGGCGTGGGGGCTGGGGTTCCTTATCCTTATCCTCTGGATAGTCAATGCGCTCCAGAGCAAGGGCCCTATTGTGATAGGCATAGTTCCATCTGAAAGCAGAGCGTCTGAAGTATCCATGCTCCTGCACATCTGTCAGGTCAAAACCATCCTGTTTCAAAGTCTTGTAGGCATGAGCGACGACAGGATAGGCAATAAAACCAATGGGTGTGCCCGCTGCAACAAAAAGTTTCACATCATCACTTTATCATAGATGAGATTTTACTTCACACACTCAATATCCTTACACAAGACTGGAAACAACAGTGAAATACAGGATAAACATTGTCCATTTACAAAAGTTAACAAAGCTCAAAAAATACCTGAGATGATTTGACTTTTGTTGTTTTTGTGGCTGACTTTGGTCCAAAAAGGAGTAGATGGTCAGTTCAGAATCCGTGAGAGTTCAATCATACAGTGTCTCTAAGACAACTTACAAACAAAACAACAGTGAGCAAATAGTGACAGGTGTTTATGGACACTAATTCTTCTTACCGAAGAGAGAACGAACACCAGCCGCACACAGACCTCCCAGAATATGATTCTTTGGGTCATCTTTCCCACTGAGTTGTGCAGCAATATGTGTTCCTGTCACGAAGGCCAGACCAATTCCAACTGCAACAAACGATATAAACTTAGCATAAAACAGGCAAAAGTTTCATCTCAGGTTCCCTTAGCCCGACTTGACTCAGTCTAGGGAACATCACCATCTCCCAGACAAGTTTCTCTTTTCAGCGACAACAGCAATATTAACCTAGTAGGCATCACAGGGGATCATACATACGAGTCACTGTCGCTGCATTGTAATGGAACTCTGTGTCCCCTTATGTCCCTTTATTTATTAGGTTCATTACTCTCATAAGATTTGAGGCGAGACCTTGATTCTCATGCTTACACCAGGAAAACATAGGCTGATTTCAAGCTTTCACAATAGCTCACGAGCTACATCATTATATACCATATGCCTACTGTGAGTATCTTTAAAACTCAAACAAAAAGAGAGGAGGAATTGAAATCATTTTGGCTGGTCAGTTAGATAGTTTTATAGCTAGCCCTGGCATGTGGCAGCTAGCTACTCATCAACTTATAAAGCTGTTGTGCAGACGTATACTCACGGTATCTTCCTAGGTACTTTCCATAATTGATGGCCGTAGCAGTTCGAGAGACAGGGGTTGTCTGCACAGCAAAAGTTGCTGTCCCGTGTACATAACCTACGCAAACACAATAGTAATCATAAGGTTTAGTAGTACCTACGCCATCAATAGTTTTTTTGGAGATATGACAATTACAATTTTTTCAATAAATAACATAACATTTATGTATAGAGCAGTGATAGCAATCATCTCAATGACATTGCTCAGGAGAAAACCAAGACCACCTACAGAGTGTACCTGGTTGGTAGGCCTTGGTACCATTACGACAAATTGCCAAAGTGGCACAATAAACTTTCAAAATAAATTTTATAATTCTGAGCAGAGTATACCTTCATGTTGTCACAGTACTCAGTAAAACCAAATTCATCTGATAATGCGAACAAAACCTGTACAGGGTGTCAACAAGGAGTTTTATCCAAGAAAACTCCTTGGTATCAAATTTCACCAGATTCAAACAATGAGTAAAAAACTTACCGGCGATTGCTGCCCATTGGGCGACATACCAGGCTTTTTTATCTAAGTCTTCACCATCTGGTGTATCATAGTAACTGTACTTCTTGTTGACTAGTGTAGGCATAGCCAAAAAATGCACTGTGAATAATAAATACCAAAGTAAATGATTGCACAATGTCATTTGCAATGTGCGTCAGGCACCCATCAAAGAATGCCATCCATGACATGGATGGACACTCATCCCAGCCGTGGGACCTAACTAACTAACTAACTCCAGGGTACTCCGACGCGCCTTGGGGGGGGGGAAGCATGAGGAAATGTAGGTCGTCAGTATATCAGTGTTGGTAGATTCTTTCAATACACTCAGATATTCTTCACGATTTCAACCAGCTGTACCTGCGAAGGAACTGAAACCATGAAAAGGGGGTGGTTTCACCAGCCACCATGTGAAAAGGGGTTGTGGAAAAGTAATTTGACTCCACTCTTATTGAAGCTGGATGGTATCACAAACAACAATAAGTCACAAACTTGAACCCTGACAGACTGACATGGCAGTTCTTTCTGCGAAATTACTCTGTTTGTATTTATTACCTACTACTACTTGATAGGATAGACTACTACTACAGTGACACCAAGGAGTGACACTGAGTTGAGTGTGAGTCCCAAAGGGGATTTGACCACAGGACCCAAGTAGTTGGCTCCTATGAGTGCCTTAATAAGTGCACACTCCTTG
>ERZ1740056.22-NODE-22-length-15964-cov-8.177887_pt1 | contig 15964 bp, 8 predicted proteins | sample MGYA00581746_ERZ1740056 | MGnify/ENA primary metagenome ERZ1740056 (study PRJEB43018, sample SAMN04849745) | marine metagenome | isolation source: floating plastic debris | place: Pacific Ocean | collected 2008-09-01 | study: EMG produced TPA metagenomics assembly of...
TTAATTATATTGTATTTTGGGATGGGCTGCCTAGGTTTAGGCTAAAATAGTGGGGCTAATGTGGTGGAGACCAAAGAAAAAAAATTTTCATCCAGCATTACTCCAGCATAAACTGCGCTAATTGACTCACCACAATTAACATGGTTTTACTCTATATTATGGGGGGGGTTAGGCTATCGTCTCTTCGCAGAATATCATAATAATACGGTGGATCCCGAATATTTTGCCTCAATTCAAATATTTTGTATTGAAAGTTAAAACGGGCTATTTGGACAGCCACATTAACTATCAAACAGAATGTCTTTGCAGAATCTGAGGCTAACATTTCAGTTTGCTCCTGTTTCCTGCTCAAACATCACAAGCTGTTGTGCTGTTCTCAGAAGAAAACAATGTGCTTCAGTGATTACTGATAATGTGTGTGCCTCTGTGACTCTAGAGCTGACTGACATAATTCTGGTTTCAGCAAGTCTGCTGTTGTAAGTGATGCCAAATTCATTCTAAAAAATTACTAACTAAACTATTGCTGTTATTCACTCTTCTCATTTATTTCATGTACCTACTCCTTGCTACTACCCTCAGACTGTACACACATTTATTACCTTCTTACTTACTTACTATGAACTCATCTACTGTTGTTTTAATAATATAACTGTGGCTCTACTACAGGACTACTGCTTCTCCTTGTATATTTTATTTTGGACCTGTGTATAATTTTGTTCCTACCTATTTTGTGGTATATTTGCTATTACTTACAGATACTAATGTTACTTGCATGATCCGTAAATTTTATAAATGTACAGGCCATATCTAGTTCAACCTGTAATGTGGGCTCAAGGAGGTTACAAGGCAGCAAGCTAGCCAACTACTATCGCCACATGTTTGTTCATATGCATAAATCAGATGGCATGGTCACAGTGTTAGTTTAACAATACCATCCTCTAGTCTATGATGGTCATAATTTTACACCTATCTATTACATGTATATTCAGGAAAACCCAAGAAATCTTTAAATCCGTCCCCCAGAAGATCAGACATTATTGAGAATATTTAGGATCCATCTGGTTATCCTTTGTGAAGCGTAGACTCCACTACTTCAGAGAAAAGACTCCTATCGATTTTCGGGCAAAATTATCAGCATGTCTGCTGGTTCGGACGCTTTCCACGTTTTCTCATGCTACCAAATGAACCTCTTTAAACGCTGCCTATATCTATGATATTTTTTTGTAGAGTCTATGATGTTATCAGCACCATTTGTCGTCAATTTGATGATTAATACACTGTTGTGTTGTAATAAAGACTGGCGGTCCTACTCATACAGCCAGTTCGATCACTATTATCCTGAATCTTGATCTTCTTTTTCAGACTAACTGACTGAGTTTGGTGAAAAAAAAGATTCCGATCTTAATGTGAGATACGTCTGAAGTGATGGATTACAACCCGTCAGGTACTGTGAGATTCTGTGTTTCAAACATAGTGGCAAAAATCTTTCCTCAATATCATATTGTGTAGTGATTGCCAAAATTTTACCTGCTTCATCAAACAGCTAATGAACCATACCCACCAATACCACGCATCTTTCACTCTGACCTTGTCGAAGACCACTTTTAGAGATGTCTTCATTAAATAACCTTTATGTTTATGAGGGTTTTGCTCTACATTTCCTCACTAGACATGCTAGCTACCAATTCTCTCCATCTTCTCTACAACTAGCGGTACATGTACATCGTTTTTGAATACAGGTGCGACATTATTTTATCCCGTTTTCCTTTTGGTAGAGTTATACAGTACTGTAGATTGATCAGACAGGCATTACTGTCTTTTTACCGTTTATGGACAGTCAAAAATAGCGCTTATCGTCAATGAACTATTACTTGGGGTCAACAATGTAAAGTCTGACAAAAATACACGATTGTGACAGAAGGAAATCTAAAGCACTCAAGATAAAATCTCACTATAGATAATTTTTCATATGTATATTCGGCTACCAATATCATCAGATTACGTTTGCCCTGAAATTATCTTCTCCCATGTTTTCTCATCCCTTTCACGCTGTTCTTACTGGCTGCCACTGCTTCGTTTTACTTCCATTCCCACACTCTCTTTCATGTGAGACATTTCATACCGAATTCTCTCCTACACTACATCGTAACCACCACAACTCCTGGATAGGCCCTAACACAACCACACTGTCTTTCAGGGAACTTCTGAGCACATTGTGATCTTAAACTTCCAGTACATTCTAAATAAAACTACAAGAAAAAATTATTTGGTATACACCCTCTATCAATGCAAGCGCTTACTTCTGAGAAAACTCTACTGCCACCAGGTAGACAAATAGCTTATACTGTACAATTGTATACATACTGCGGAATAGCTTTCCCTCAAAACTCAAATGATATGTAAAGATGTAGGCTTACATGAAGACCATACGTTGGCGTTTGTTTCCAAGATGTATTTGACTGAATTACTAAGTGATGTGTTAAGTGGAACATTTAATTAAATTTAATTAAAACTTTCTGTTATTTTATATCCACGGTTTATATGCTATGATTAGTTCAGATAAAGTATTATTTTGCTCATACTACTTTTTGAATTCAGTAATGGTAATTACCACTATGTGACTTGAATCACAGTTATTTTGCTGTTGTTCGATGAAAAATTGTGCCGTGGGTGGTAGGCGTTACGTTCCAGTTTGGGTAATGGTGAAATTAGGTTCAGTTGTGACATGGGTCTACCATGCTTTCGCGGGTATCTATTTGTTTCTAACATGACATATAAAAATATTCTTTCAGTTTCTTATCGTAAATCCCTTTCTGCTCCCACCATCTCATGATTGAAAAGTGTCATGTGATATGTTAGTGTGATCAAGGAGTAATATTACTCCTTGGTGTGATGTACCTTAGGTAAGGCCATGCAATAAAGCATATGATGGCACCGTCATAGCATATGCAGTATAGTAGCTAAATTTTGCTGTATCCATTACTCGACAAATCCTTACCATTTACTGCATAGTACTCTAATCTCTTGAGACCAATGCACCTAGTTTGAGGGCTCCATCAGTCGCGTGCGGGGCCAAAACCATCTACACGCTGCACACGACTGCTTGAGCCCTCAAACTACCACACACCAGAATGTACAGTCAACCAAAATAAAAGTAATACAACTGAAGTATTAAATGAAATAAATGTTCCTGGGATGAATAAGAATGTTGATCAATCGAACAACATCAAATCTCTACTATCAAGTAGCACCTTCCAACATTGCTCATCAGATGCAATGCTCTCTGCAATTGTCCACAGGACTTTTGCTTTTTGGCGAATGTGCAATCATTGTGGTGGAGAAGCTGTGGTTACTGGAGTTGGTAACCGGCTTGCATAGAAATGAGATTGATACCTCTCTTTGAAGCAAAGTAATTTTTTTCTGTGGTCATGATATTGATATTCTGTGGCCAGTGCTATGCGAAGTTAGGTGTTTGGCAACCACCAAAGAGCCATCCCCAACTCAAGAGTAGAAAGTAGGAAATTTCCTCGCCTTTTTTTTGTCAGGTGCTAAATATTGTGATGCATAAAAAATATTCGATATGGATGTTGTCTTCGGGTCATTACTTTGTGTGACAAAAGTAGCAGTATCTTATTCTGTGTTCGCTTCCTGCTCATTTGAGACTTGCTTGTTTATTAACTCTTTTTACAATCAGCAAAGTGTGGTGAATCGTGGTAGCCTCAAGCCTTTCACTTTCAACTGTCAGTCAACATGCCATTGTATAGCACAGGTGCCAAGCCATGCTGGTGCTCTGATGACGGAGTTTTAGTTGCAGCACTCTCTGTTGGCGTGGAATGGTGATTGCATTCAGTGATAGAAGCTTCACAAAGTACAGTTACCAACCAGCCTTTTCTTTTGACACCTTTATCTTGAAGAGCAATTAGCTGGATTGAATATCAAAGCTGAAGGCATGATGATAAATGACTACCATCTCCGCTCTGGTGCAACCCCACCCGCTCTAATCTTATTCTTCTAACGAAATCTTCCAGGAATGTCTCTCCGAATTGTGTCTGTCAAAGTACTCTACTCCTAGTACAAATTCTTGTGTCTGGTTTATTACCAGGCCCTGTTTAAGTGGCTTAGACTAGAAAACTGACAAGATTCACCCTAGTACTACTTATATTCAAGCTATTTAGAGTTCTGGATGGCAGTGTTGTGCACCCTACAGTGCACTTAGGAATTAATGCCGGGATATATACCTACTCGCAACAATGAAATACCTGCTTGCAATCATTGTGACTTTCTTGAGGTTATTCTTATGTTCGTTCGATTGTAGATTGCCATTGTCGTAAAACCAGGACTACACTTGTTTCAAGAACAAACAATGTCAGCAAAATGGATTGTTCTGTGTTGTCAGTGAAATGTTGTTGGTACAGCTGTCCTGTGCCAGACAGATGGTGACCGCCCACCCATCTAAATTTTCTAGCCTTGCAACGCAATTCTGTGAGGAATTCTTTCTGTTGGGTAATTAAACAGCTGGATAAACTGTTTCATGTTGAATGTTGTAGCTTGGTGGCATGGAGATGACATTTTATGGTTGTAAACTGCACTTGAAACTGTTTAGTGTATGCTGCCTCCTAAGTGCTGTATTACCCCAACTTCTTCTTTTCCATCAATAATATGAAACCTTTTTTGTTGAACATAGGCCATTAGGTGATATTTTGCTGCCATTGGCTTAATGGAGTTTGCACTCATTGACATGGGTATTTGAATGTAAACAAAACAAAGCAAACAAACAACAATGGTGTAGTTAGTATATTGATGTGGTGTCACTAGTGTACCAAATATTTTTTCAAAAGAAGAATATTTTCACTCGTAAGTGACTAAGCGGAGAATGCTTTCACCTTTTGGATTTGGCACACAGACAGTCATTCAGCTATTCAAATGACAGTTGCATCCTTAGGGAGCTTCAAAATAATACAAAAACACTCTTTAATCCGAAAGTTTGAGAAAGAATAGTGAGATAAAGGTGGAGTGTTCGTTTGAAGACACTCAAAAACACTCAAAACTTCATTAGGACCTATTGTTCCCTTGTTTGCCTTCGAGCCAATTCAGAATTCTAAAGAACGCAACAAACAGCATTGACAAACCGGACTGCTGCTGGCGCAATTTGTGGCCGGTGTGAAAAGAAATCCAAAACTAACTTATCCACTTAGAACTCTGCAGAAAAATCTACGTTAATCTCTTAACCCAATATTGCACTATTGAGTCAGGAAAATGGCCAGAAGGCAGACAGACTTGGACTCTACGGCTTTGATTCAAAGTTATTTTGCACAAGGTAGCTCTTGAAAAAACAGCAGTCGGCCCAATAAATGCAAAATTCTTGTGTTCGTTGCGTAATAAGATGAAAATGTGAAGCAATGTGTTAACGTGAACACCCTATGTGTTGATGAGTAATGCATGCATGTATATCCTTCTGAGCTTACATGTGGATTTTGTTAGCGGGATTCTAAATTGATGCAGGATGGTGTTATACGTACACTAGTTTGCACGGTGAGTGGACAACTTCACAAGAATAGGTCCCCCAATGATTTGCAAAGGATATGACCATGTTTTCTACTCCCAAAGAACTCTAGTCAACAAGTAAAACCCCCATCAAGACAACTGGGTGGTGTCTTGTTTGATTCATGAGCACAAGTGTGATATGTTTTGATGTTCCAGTGTACATCATTTCAAGCATGCAAGTAGTTTTAGTTTGTAATCCAAACCATCCCACCATGTCTGCCAGCTATGCTTTGTTTTTATTCGGTGTGAAAACCGCAGAAAATTTCTTCTCATCCTATCTAACAATTGACAGGCTACTGAGTTCCAACTTTATTCGCTGACATCCATGTATGCCAAACATAGTTTCAGATTTGCGATGTATGCAGATACCTAAACCGTTGAATCACATGACATTTTTCTAAACGAACTGAAAACAGGTGACAAAGTTTCTTCACAAAGTGCGCCCTGTACGTGATTAACCTTTTTCAAAGTTTTGAAATTTAAATTAATTAACCTCCTTTTGGTCTGAAGCCTGGCGCTGTTGGTGTTAACAGTGACCTCCGCTTAGTTTGATAATGTCGACGACGTTTGATAAAATAAAACATACTGGTGGTCCCATTATACACTACGGTTCGATTACCAGTTTTCCGCCTTATTGAAGAAGATAAAACAGTAGAGAAACATAGGCCGCCCTCGGGATTCCAATCTTATTGTGTCTCTTTCACACTGTTTTCAGTATTGTCTAAAATTGTAATGCTTTTCTATGATTTATGGTATTTCAAGTCGCTTGTGTATTTCTAAGTTTTTGTATGTGTAAAAAATAAAAAAGCGTTTGACGCCTCTAGGGAACACTAGACTTTTTGAATTCCAGCAAATGGCTGATTAATTTTCACCAGAGGTGTATTGATTTGAGTAACCAACCGAAAACGACAAACAAGCCATGCAGAATAATGGCTTCTATATTTTATGTAGGTAAAAAAACCTCACTCAATTTCCATCAATATTTTATTATGACTTGTTGAGTTGGAAATTATTTATGTCACAAAAAATAGTCATAAACTTGCGTAACAGCAGTCACTTGTTTTTGTCAACCTGACATGCACCCAGCTGTCAGTTTAAGTTCAAGTTTGGTATTTCAGTCATTTCATTTTGTTGAAAAGATGAATCATGTTTGCCATAGAAAAGTTTTGATCTAATGAATGATGAAAGCATGCTAAAGGATGTTTTTACATATCTGTATTTCGATCTCCATCCAATATACAGTATAATAGTAATGAAATAAGATCAATATACTGATAATGTAGATTGTTGGCACCTTGTGTCTGACGGTATATGAGGACCACCCTATCTTTAGAAATATGCAAGCTGATCTCTTAGGTTACATACAAACTAGTTCTCAGTTTTCACATGGTATTCATGCAACTATAATATTTATATAGGTTGCTCTTTTTATATTATAATAGGAGAATAATGTTTGATCTTTGACTTGCCAATAAAATTCAATACCTCGGTGTGTGCATTGTGCCTCTTTGTATTGCAGCATTGTTGTAATTATTCACCAATCATCTCAGTCGAGTTATGGTGGGGTTATTGAGTGCAGGTCACTCGGTGCATTTTCGTTTGTAGCCTTCGCATAAGCACTTGAACGTTCACGCTGCATAGGCTTAGCCCAGGGCTACTCAACCGAGACCATCAAATATCACTTGACACTGGCATTTAGATATCGAAGGGCGGCAGGCATTTCGGCGGATCTTTGAGGTTTGATGTGACAGTATTACGTCGTCTGATTTGTGGACACTTAGAGAAGAGGAAAGGTTGTAATTACTGGCTGTTGAACAGAGCAGCTCTCTTGTGTTTGACTTTGTGTGTGCCTGTGAGCGAGAGGCAGTATTCGGGAGAAAGTCGTCGTTGACGATTACTACGTCATTTATAAAGCTGGATGACTACACTGAGCATCAAGGGGTGAATGGTGGTGGAAGTTATACTGCTCAGTTAACAGGCCATCACCATTACACCACCCCTAGGCATCATCACCACCCTTCAAGCAACGGTGACGAAATGATGGGTAAGTATTACTCCAGTTGTCTCCCTTATCTATCTTTTGTATCCAGTCATATCTTTTTCTTCATTTTCATCTACACGTTACTCTCTTTCGCACTCATCCATAACTCTGTTAGGAGTCTAGTTGTTTGATTTACAAATCTGGGGATGTTGTTTTACGTTTATGACTTCACTTCATTGTGTGCTGTTCAATTGCCAATGTTGATGAATATTTGATTGGTTTTGTTTCTTGCCACCTGTTGATCCATATACAGTTTTACTATTGATCTTGATGAACTTCCACGTTGACAGCGCTATTCACCTTTGTAACTTTGTGCTTGCTTCGCTGACTTAGAATGCAAGTACACTCAGCCGTAATAATAGATTTGCCATATTGACCATAAAGATGTGGCTCTGAGATATTTTTACCTCGCATATGTTCAAAGTTTTGTATCATACGAAAAGATACTTAATTTTTCATGGTTCTACCTCAAATTTAACAAATCTTTGCAGTAAATTATGATGGAAAATTGTCTTCGTTGTTTCTCCGTATATGGTGTTTACACGCAAATGTGATCGCGCCATCAACAGTCTCAGATCACATTCTCGACAATGATGCCATTGCTGTCGGTATAGCATAATGGTTATTAAGTTATGCATGAGGGTTGAGGAAGGTTTGTTTATCAGATTATGCACTATCTCTACAAACAATGAGAGAGGCCTCCGCGGCACAGGTGGATGAGAGCAGCGACGAGGGCTGATAATTCATAAGCATCACTTCATGCTCATTAGTATCGACGACGAATGCTTCTGCCCTCTGCCCGAGCTGATGCAGCCATCGTTGATGTTTACTCATAATCAGTAACTTATGGAGCCTCTCTGTCTATAAGTGGCTACTCTAGATCGGCAGATAAGCGTTTTGGCACGGTCAGTTTACTTGCTTTTTGGATTCAAGTATGACATGGGCAAGGTATTATCGAAGTGCAGTGCGCCGCTTCGCAGAGCTATAGGCTGCTCCATCTATTCGTTAGCTATGTGTGTTTACACAAGCTTTGTTGTTTTGCACCGAGTAACCCTTGGCATGTGACCTATCACCCTTGCTCTATGTAAGCATAGAGTACAGTAAGGGCAGTAAAGCCGAGGTGTATTGAAGCCCGAAGGCTGCCATTGATTGCTATAGAATTCTGCCTGCCGATTCATGTTTTGTTGGTTGCTGCTGCAATACCTTGACTCATTGATTGGAAAACATAAGCCATTGACATTTTCTATTATCTAATTGTGCTCTCTATATTCCCTTTTGGATTGGGTATTGAGCTGAATTTTTTAGTTCTCTCACAATCAATATTGTTAATTCAAACTGCACTGTTTTGATTAAGGGGATTGAGGTTGTTTGAAAATGTTTTCATTTCTTGCCTTTTAACAGCAGCCAGTTAATTGAGACCAGCATTCTGCCTTTACGTACAGATTCATCGCTCCCAGCCAAATAATACTGTCCGGAATTTGATGAGAGTACGAACGTACAACCTACAATTATTTGTGTAATCAGCTATTACCTATTTTAGAATTGCGTGCTCATGTTTTAATGTTTATATTTGACTGCGGGCTTACTCATTGCCAATTGGCTGGATAATTATATGCCAGTGCACTTGTTGGCCATTTCTGTAATAGTTGGTGTGAAATTAATTATGATGTTAGGTGCTACCCTCTTTAACTGGTTATTAATAAGCTGTTACATGGCAAGGTCTATATCATTCTGCAACGGTTGGCTGAGCAGACCAGACGTTCTCTTTGTTCTGTGGTTCCCTCATTTCCTCAGACTCATGGTATAAAGACTTTCTCTTGTGGTTATTTCTGCTAATCGGTTACTGTCCATCCACCTGCTTTGTGGTCGATTTCTGGCTCTCTCTCGCGATATTCAGAAGTGACACACAGCATCTAACATCATTCACAGCATTGAGCTGGAAGACAGCGATATAGAGATAGATTTCAGTATGATGTGTCTTAATTATGGAGATCCCCATCACCAGGGGCTGATTTATAAAAATTCTACCGCACCTCATTCACATCACCACCATCCAATGTCACAGCAACAGACTACAGCTGATCCGGGTTCGTATTTTTTTGCGATGATATACCACGACTGGTCGGTTGTTTTTCAACGTTCCATCGTAAACAACTTTCGAGGTTTTACCTTTTTCTGGTTTATAGGTTCACCAATAATATTGTGTTGTTGTCGATTGATGAATTCATTTTTGTTTATTAGTGTGGTGTGTGTTAACCACTCAAAGGGCTTAGCTCTAATTTTATGTAATACATTACTTCACAATTTATCAGGATTTCCTTGGCGTTGACGCGGCGGAATATAGGAAAGTTGTGATTTTCATAAATCATACCTCCGAAAGTTGTGGGTTGTGAAAGTGAATTTTGGTTTACCACAGATTTTGTTTTGGACAGGAACTTTAGAGCCGCAATGTGTCATAACAGTTATTAAATCCTACTAGATGATACAATGTGTCCTCGGCTTAACTTGACTTCGTTACCACACTTGTTGTCTTAGATTATCTGAATCACGGTTTATGGGTATGAAATTCAGGGCTGATTGCTGCCAGGGACAAAAGAAAACATTCTCACACTGACCAAACCATAGATTTCATGCCGGACTTCCCTCGATTTCGCCTCATCAAACTGCCTATTCAAACATTATCTTCCACTCAATAGCTCGCAAACATTCAGCTGCGTAAGGACTTGGATGTTTTTATAAAGTTGAATAGAATCTAACTTGGGTGGTGTGATTCAGAAATTTTCTTACGATTATTCGTGTATTACCTAGGGTAATATGCAAAGTCAGTGGACCTTGCTTAACTTTGCAAAAGATTCTGTATGCTATTAATGCACACATTTTGTCACTTAGCATTGAGGCCATTCGGTGCAAACCTAAAAAAATCATTCACACACTACCCTACCTGTGAAACTTTATGTAATTCTTCCAAGCCTTAACAAGTGCCATACCATAATGCCACAATTCCATAGTCAATATTATTCCACTAAGGAATTTTGCATTAAATTCGAACCTAATGTAACTAATGTGAAGCAAATACTTGCGTTTGAAATCCGGAAACTTGTTTTCATACTGACATCATTTGGAAACTCTAAACTAAAAGACGACATTTTACAGGCTCGCTCTGCCCCGCCCTCATGTAGCTGCTTAGCTTAGCAAATTTATGAGACTGCCAAAATTTATGTGAATCCAAAATACAAAATTCGCAGCTAACTCATGTATGTGTGTAATAAGTTGTCGATTTTGGTTTTGTTTACAGGACTACATGCATTGTGGGAGAGCGTGTTTATGAAGATGGAATCGGAGCCATCACCCGGAGGAGGTCAGCCTTTAATGCCTGGTTCTGTAAATGTGAACGACCCTATGAGGCAGAGGGGTCGTGTGAAAGAAGACAAGTACTGTGGGGTGTGCGGCGATAGGGCCCTAGGCTACAACTTTGACGCTATATCATGTGAATCCTGTAAGGCATTTTTCAGGAGGAATGCCCCTAAAGGACTGGTGAGTGCTTGGTTAGGAAGTTTACAGAGGGGTTAGGTTATAATATTTACTTAATTGTGCAGACCTGTTTAACTTCTCGCACTGGAATGGTTTAATGCAGAATTTTGCTTTTTTAGTTGGGATTTGTGTTTCATGATGCTGATTAATTAGATGATGTTATATGAAAAATGAGAAAGAAAGTGGAATTCTGTATATTTGATCAGCTTACGCCTGTCGTTTAGAAGTGATAGTTAATGTAAATTACTAATGACCCATTGTGGTAATCTACCTATAAATCCTAGGAATCTATCAATTTTATGCCATATTCTTGGTTAATCTTCATGCATATGGGCCATGTATCTCAGTGCAAAACCTTATTTTATAAAATTAAAATTGGCTGATGGGGTTTCATGTACAGTGAAGTGATCAGCTGTTCTGTCGCTTCTGAATTATGAAATGCCACATTTTGCGGTTACGAAATGATGAGGGTTGACTGTCAAGCTGTGTAGCGGTGCAATATACAGTGTATTAATAAAAGTATGTGTAACTGTGAACTCCCTTACAATGCGCATTAGTTGTGAAACAATGGCACACTATTTCTGGAATCTCTGGGTGGTAGAGAAATGAGGGCCTCCAAAACAAGTTGAAGTCAAAGATGCTCTATGTATTCAAGTATGCTAATATGTTATCTCAAATTTCTTTTTAATACAGGAGTATTTCAAATGTCCTTATGATGAGAACTGCCGAATGGATGTGTCCAACAGGAGGTTCTGCAAGAGATGTCGACTGAAAAAATGCTTTGATATCGGCATGCGTAAAGAATATATCCTCACAGAAGAAGAAAAATCCAGAAAACGACAAAAAATCGAGGAAAACAGGTAATGCCCGCAAAGTTTATTATATTATTTTTTCAAGTTGGGCTGGTGGAGGAAGCAATAATTATGAGGTTTAATTATTGAATTTGTACAAGCACTTTTCAAGTTTTTCTGAGAAAAAAAACAATGGAAAATGATGGCTTTCATCGCTGATGAATATTTCCCATTATTGCTGTATTGACTAAAAAGGTTGATGGTTTTCAGTAAAACGGATAGCTGACTTTTGACACAACCACAGGACATACCAGAGCTGTCATAATTTATCTCAGTCTCAATCATAAAACAAGAAAGAAAAGCTGTATAATTATCCCATTTTGATTTTTAGTGCATCTTTGCACTCATAGAATGGGCATTTTAATGAGCCGCCACCATAAAGTGATGGGGTTCCTACCTTTTTAATGTATTTGACATCAAACTTCAGCTGATTGATATATCAGATAAAACCATAATGATTCTGTAATTATATGGAAATGGTTTTTACAGAAGTCAGAAAAATTGCGTGTTCTGCGCAGGACAAAAAAATAAGATCAGTATTTCAAATACAAGTGGCAATCTGCAGCCCTCATTTGACTACAATTTTCCCATTTTAGAACTTTATTAGGTAATATGCACTCAAAATCAGTGTAGGTCAAAAGCTAAATTCCAGGCTCAATCCTCACAGTGCCTTTGGCCCTGGATTTGATGCATAAAAAATGCTAGCCTATTGATACGGATGACTTTGAATACAAACCGGCTAAGCAGTGAGTTTGGTATTTGTTGTTAATAATCATAAAGCTAATAAGCCAAATTGCTCATGTTCACCATTATGAATGTGTGAATACTCGTGTATGTTTATCTTTATCATCACCGAGATCAATTTCACTAACTTTTTTACCTGATTATGAAGGTTGCTGAAGCAAATCTGATTAGATTATGGTCATACCTACAGTTCATCTCGGCGAGCCCTGCTGGGTTGATGAAGACTTTTATCTGTGTGTTTTTGCAGGATGTTATGATAATTTGTCTCGTGTCATTGAGTTTTGGTCGCATTTATCTGATCGTGTAAAATGTGAATGGGCACAAGTCACTAGGATTTGACTCATTTTCCCATATGTGTAGAAAAAAAAACATAAGTGGAAACTTGATAGATAAGTTTTTATGACCTTATAGTTAGTTCATGGAGGGAGTGGTCTTTAATTTAATTTGTTTATGTATGTATGTTGTTTTGGTTACAGAAAAATGAAGGACAATGAAAAGATGGATGATACAGACAGTAGCTCTAATGACGGCGGACGCAACGATAGAACAATCCCCCTTACTGAGCTCGAACAGAGAGAGATAGAAGATATAGTAACATCATACACAACATCGCTGGAAATAGTCGCAAATAATGGCGGCCAAAAAGACAGTATTGATGACTTGGTAAATGTATGTGAAATCAGTATACGTCGTGTTATCGACATGGCCAAAAAGATGAAATCATTCAAAGCTTTACCTCAGGGCGCACAGATCTGTCTGCTGAAAGGAGGCTCCATCGAGCTTCTAATCATCAGATCTGTCTTGACCTTCGACCGAGAACGACAGCTATTTTTGGAGCAGACTGATAACCCGCAAACAAGTGCTCTAACCCTCGATCAATTCAAGAGTGCCGCCACTAAAGAAAACCCAAATGTGCAGCCTGGCCGCGCCATCGACCCGATGCTACAGTTCTCTCTTGTCGAGGACATCATGAAGTTTATCAAAGTATTGAGTCTGGAGTTGAAGGCCGATGAGACAATGCTTATCTTTCTGCTTCTCATTTCGCTCTTTTCACCTGACAGACAGAACCTGGATCAACGCGAGCTCAAAGATGCTGTGGCTCGCGAACAGGAAAAGTATTCAGCATTGCTACGCCGATACGTAGAAAGCAAGATGCCTGTAGGTAAAGCACGTATTTACTATGCTAAACTATTAATGAAGCTGACTGACATTCGTAACCTGAACGAGGAATCATCGCAGGTTTTCCTCAACATGAACGCCGAGACAATTCAGCCTCTGATGAAGGAGGTGTTAGATATTCCAGGCCGAGAGCAGGCGGCAGCACAACCGACAGCTACCGTCGTTACAGCTAAGAGCTGAAACTGAAACATCTACGCTTAATTCATCACTATAGCAACAATAATCTAAAGTTCTAATTTTGTAGACAATCTCAGGGCTTGCTTGTATCGGCCCGTAATGGAATACTGGATCGATGTGGATCTGACCATTTTTCTATAGTAGCCGTACTACAATTGATCTGTTATTTTGGGAGACTGAATAGCTTGAATGTCAGAGTAGCACAAAGTAGACCAATATAATTGCTAAGCTAACATTTACACTAATTTTTTGTATTCTAGCAAATGGGTTTTTCCTGATTTTTTGCCATTATTTTGTATGATATATTGCATTTACTTGTCTGACACATTTCAATCAGGCTCAATCTTATTTTTGTAGCGAATAACGGATGGGGATGATCTCCCCATGATTTTGATGTAGATTGTGCGCGGAGTTGTACAGAGTAGTTTTCATTATTAGTCTCACAAGTGTTCAAGACGAAGCAATCTTTTTTTAGAATGTTTCCCTGATGACAGTGCCACATTATTGTTTCTGTAATTTTTCAAGCGCTGTTTGCATTTTAATTTTAACTGGCTGCTAAAAACAGCTAACTTTGTGTATTATAGACCACCGGTATAACATTGCATTTTCATTCTATTCTCAAATCAGACAATGATGATTTTTCACTGTGTATAATGGTAAACTAAAGCTTGTTAACATTCAAAAGATCATTCAGTGTTTCTTTGAGGGGACAACTCCTGCTCTTAGACTGTTGATTCCGATACATAAAATGGGTCAACCTGTCATAACGCTTGATTACTCTGAGCATTAGCGGGTAGTTCTCAACCAGTCTGTACTGGAAAGCACTCAGATATAGTTGTATCATTTGTTCACAGCTATCACAAAAGCGTTGAGCGCAACTAAATATAACAGCACAACGTTATTTTCAAGTCGCCCATCCCATGATCTTGTTTCCATGGTATATACCGGCGTAATTACAAGTCATCCCTTTTCGCACATCTTCATGTGTAATAAGTCCTTCCAGAAATATACGTCGGACGCTGACATAAATCTCTAGCAGAGGTAATTCGCATTAGCCTGTTTAATAACAGGTCAGCGAGCAAGCCTCACACAACCTTCACCACATGAACAGAGTGAAAACTTCTCACGTAAAACTCTGTCATGGCCAGGCTCCAGGATATTCTAGATTTTGGGATGATGAGATCAGATAAGCTCTGTTCTCAGTTCTGTGATGCTGCCTTCTTTCGCAGTTTTGTGAATCCATGAGTCTAGCTTGAGTATATTTCGGGGGTCACCTGGCCCCCAACCCCTAAGGATATCCCTGAGCCTAGTTTTCCATGTAAAGTTTCACTCTGTTTATGTGGTGAAGGGTGTTTGAGGCTTGCTCATAGTTCCGTTATTTAACAGGAATGATCAGATGACCCCCCAAATACTGACTCAGACTGCGCATTGGAATCCACAAAAGCTGAGACTGGCATTCAGCTGAAATTTCTGGTTGCATCCAACTGAGATACTCTTTTATTTAATCATCCTAGTATTTTCATTTTATATTCAAATGTAATAATGCTTAAAAATTACTGCTTGTCAATTTTATTAAGCGTTTAACAAATAAGCTTTATGATTATTAGTATTGTTATGCTGCATAGCATGAGCCTGATACCACGTGGTACCACAGGGTAAATCTGCATTAGCCGTGTTCCTTGTGCAGTCATGTCAAAGGTACAACCTTTTTCTCCATTCATTGATGATAGGAGCAATTATACATTTTAAAATGCCACACAGCTTTTCTCCATCTTGTTGACTGAAGCAGAGCCAGTGTGTTACTATTCTGTACAACCTATGTGTTGGGAAATATGAATTGTTCATGCAGTGTCTTCTTACAACGGTGCCTGTGGTAGACCGGACGTCGCTAGCAAGT
>ERZ1740056.23-NODE-23-length-15696-cov-7.664024_pt1 | contig 15696 bp, 8 predicted proteins | sample MGYA00581746_ERZ1740056 | MGnify/ENA primary metagenome ERZ1740056 (study PRJEB43018, sample SAMN04849745) | marine metagenome | isolation source: floating plastic debris | place: Pacific Ocean | collected 2008-09-01 | study: EMG produced TPA metagenomics assembly of...
GTTGTATTATTTTCATTTTGGCTTGGTGCCAGCTGGTTTGTTTGAACTGCTGGAGTCTTGAATTGTTTTGTGGCTCACTAAATCACCAACAAAAATCTCCCTATCACTACAAATCTGAGATTTGATTGGGAATGTCATCAAAAAAACTCATATGCCCTACTTGACTGATATGAGTTGATATGATTTGTGTTCGTAAAGAGAACAGTGGTGTGGCTCGGTTAAAAAGTTGTCTTGTAGCTCATGCTTCTCTGACAGTGAAATAATTTTTCAAGTACATTGTATTCTGACTTTCTACCTCCGGTGTGAAACCCACTTCATTTTTCCGTCTCAATGATAAATAGAAAAATTGACAAGCAAACAGCTTTTGTATTAGGGTGGACTGGAAAAATGCTTTATCTTATAAATACTTGACTACGTCAATGTGATTATCCAATACTTTTGGAAAATTCCAAATATTCATGACTATTCACAGCAAGTCCTATCTTGCTCACACCAAATAGCTATGATACTAAATAAAATAGCTGAATAGTGATTGCTAACTCATAGTTAGGCCTACAAACGGAAGCAGCTACAAGCTACAGGCTGAATAACACCAATCATTACAACACATCTCATCGTTGTCCGATGACTGCCATTCCTGTTTAGTTTACCTGGCGAAATAATGTTGATACAGCTTTAACTTTTTCCAGGCTTCGAGCTAAGGAAAAACAGCTACCCGTTCATAATTTACTTTTTTTTACTTCAATTTTCTGCTTTTTCATCCTTATGTTTCCGTCATACAGGATCGAAAATGGAGCAAAAGTGAGCGCCTACGTTTCAAAGAGGAAGCTGGAATGTTGAAAGGATTACAACATCCCAACATTGTCAGGTTCTATGATTCTTGGGAGTTTGTCAGTCCTAAGGGGAGAAAGCTGATCGTGCTTGTTACAGAGCTCATGACATCTGGAACCTTGAAAGCGTGAGTAACGAGTGCACATCAAAGAATGATTTTTCATCTCACTCCCTGAGGAGCTAACAAAAAATACTTGTTAGCACTTGAGCTTCGACTCCCCTGTAGGTTACCTGACTGACATTATTCAAGTCCTGAACCTTCCAAGTAGGTTTGAAAATAAATGAGATTCTCAAGCCATCATCAAGTCTGTCTAGACTCCGGCTAAAGCATTCCCGTCTGTTTTGCAAAATAAATCAATAGGCTGGCAGATTATTTTATCACTACCGCAGATTTTGTTCTGCTTGGCATGATAATAATTCGTTCCGGGGATAATTGCAATTTAGATGTCATGTGCCAGGCAGAGTTGAGATCTCGATTGAATTACGCAGTTGTTGTCTGAGATGCTTATCCCTGCTCTACCTACACAGAGGTTGTCCCAAACAGCAACTGTGAAAATTTCCAAATCGTAATTGGAATAAATGTAGTTTTTAAGTCAATCTAAGTATATGTATCCATGTATTGGCATATACGTATGATATCTCTCTGGTCAGCTCTTATGTTGGTGAGAGCCGTGCTTTTTGGTGGTGTCTCCTGCATCTATCATCGATAGCAGGCCTATTTGTGTCATCCCTAATGAAGGTATTGCGGGGTCAATGTTGCCAGCATTTCGGTTATAAGTGAAAAATGCAAGTTGGTATGGTTAGAGCTTGGTTTTCTGTGTTAAATGCTGTTGATTTAGCTTAGTGAGCAGGCTACTCAAGTAACAAAAGAACAATACCATGAAATTAAAGCTGACTTGATAATCATAGCTTGTTCCTGTTCAAGTGAATGACTGTTCCGCATTATTAGCCTGAGGTTTGCCAACAGTACTAGGGACTGCAACACTACATCACCGCGTCATGAAACTCTGAGGATTTGTGGTTGGAAAAGCCAATTCAGTACAACTCTACATGAAATCAATAATTATATTCATACTTGTACATGTATACCTACCTATTCATATTTCATAGCTGTATCCAAATATGTAATTTGTTTTTTTTTTGGTGGAGCTGAGGCTAATGCACTCGAGCTACCATTCTACAGTACCCATACTTCTACATGGTAGATTTGTCGGCAAAATGTTTGTGACGCAGAGTTATGTATTGTTGTGTAAAAAGATCATATATCCTGATTATATGAAACATCGAGGTTGCCTGAGTCTCTAAACAATTACATACCATCGCATTACAAGAAGGCCCCTCATGTGAATTTTTTCATGCAGATAAGTTTGGTATCTGAATCAACCTTGCTGAACGGTGTGTGACATGGCTGCGGTAGCAAAAAGGTACCTTTTATAGATATAGAATGCAGATGGAATGATTTTCCCCTGTCCATCGCATCAAAAGATCATGAAGAATAGCCAAGATAGACTTATTATTAAGTATATGATAGCCAAACATCACAATTTGATTTGTAATCCCTGTGAATTGTGAATCCAACAAGCATTCACAAATGCTTCTTATACATAGCTCACCCAGGATCAAGTTCTAATTGATGAGTGCGTGAAAGCTATCCTCTGGCAACCCTTTACGTTAATCTTGAGTTTTCAACCGTTTCGTGTTTTATATTTGTAGCTACATCAGACGTTTTCGTAAAGTTTCGCCCAAAGTTCTTGCCAACTGGTGTCGTCAGATCCTGAAAGGTTTACACTTCCTGCACACACGAGATCCCCCAGTGATACATCGAGATCTGAAATGTGACAATATCTTTATAACCGGGACCACAGGCTCTGTGAAGATCGGCGACCTGGGACTGGCTACACTCAAAAACAAATCGTTTGCCAAAAGTGTTATAGGTAAGCTAGTGTTTTCTATGCAGCCTTGTCGTCCTGTACTGTCAATACAACAGACTTACAAAAACTGATATATCTAATGTAAGTCTCCGAATCCACATACCAGGTATGTTAAGTGCCCTTGGAGCTGATGAAGTCACTGTTGCCCAGCCACGGCTTTCTCTTTTTACCAGTTCTAGTCACCTTTGTTCATGCCGGGTTTTATCGCATCCATGGCATAGGGCTGCCAAACACAGGCCCTTGGCCCTGATATAATTATAGCTGGACATTGGTTTCAACACTCGCCATCACGGACCACACTGCATCTCATGAGAACTAACGGTTTTTATGTTTGAATATTTGTTACAATTTAGGCTAGGATGTTATGTTTACAATCATCAACGCAGTATATTCTTGTGGAGAAAGTTATTTTGAAATGTGAAAATTGTGGAAAATTGGTAGTAGAGCAAGCGAGTTTGTAGTAATGACCAGTTATTAGTGTCCAGTTTGGACTGGTTCTCAATGGAAATTGTATAAACAAGCCTTTATCTGTTGTTCACTTTGAAGTGATAAAGGGCATGTTAATTCACCTGGGTAGGATTTTAGTTTCTTTGATGTAGTAAGATGACAAAATGGGAAAACTTTCATCGATGTCATTCTCCAGTCTTTAAAAAATCTCCTGTCCAGTTGCAACTTTATCTGAGAACACCTTGGACCGTGACGCCATGGAATCTAACTGCTCCATCTTTAAACATTATTAGTGTCATGCCAATTCAATAGTGCAATGGTAGGAATCTGCCATCAGAATATCAATTTCATTAGCCATCGTTGTTACCTCTCAGTTCCTGTATGTTTGTGAATATTTCACAGAATTTAAACCAAACCGCAGTCATATGCCATGTTTTTTCCAGCCATACCATACTCAGTGGCAAAAAATGAAATCTAGATCTGAAAACTGTGCCGTTACAGTTATTACCAAGTCTGTTTTTAACGATGGTTGTTGTAATCATACTTTGGAATTCCATGCTGGAAGTAAGGAATGTCTGCAGTGATAAAGTATGATAGATGAAACTGGATTGCGACAATAATCTGGCACAAACAAAGTGATTATCTGCAGTGAGATAGTCTCCATGAAGTGCCACCATGCATGTACTATCACGCTATCACCATCATAAACGCAAGGCCATGGTTGCGGTAAAAAATTCCATACACGAAAACAGGAGTAGCGAACTTGGTTTTATCTGCAGGGGCATCATCTGGTTGGAGTCTACAGGGTCGGTGTTGAGCATTAATGTCATGTTTTGCAGGTACTCCAGAGTTTATGGCTCCTGAAATGTATGAGGAGCATTACGATGAATCAGTAGACGTGTATGCGTTTGGTATGTGTATGCTCGAAATGGCGACATCCGAGTATCCATACAAAGAGTGTACAAATGCGGCACAGATTTACAAGAAAGTGACAAGTGTAAGTTCTCTCCATAAACATGAAACATATCATTAATCTAAAGTGATGTTTTCTCTAATTTCCCGATTCGATAGACGAAACTCTGCACTGAATCAGCAAAAAAATTGAACCAGATCGGTTTACACATTGACCAATTGTAGGTTAGAATGTGTTTAATGGACTGTTGAGTGAAAGTCTCTTGGGTCAATACTTGTTATCTTATCAAAGGCCAATGCTTCATTACTCTGTGCTCACAAATAACCTTGATGCAAGGTTGAGTTGCTGGGTGTTGTGCCACCTCCGTATGTAAACCTGGAAGCACGTTTGGGAAGACTGCATCCACAGAGGTACAATTATGAAATGTTCATGTGCATGTCCATGTGATGGGATGGTTTACACACTAGCACTCGTTACTATTTTGCTGCTACAAACATCGTACTTGCAGATTATTTTGTGCAAAAGGGTGCAATTAAGTCCATTTTAAGTATCTGTTAGCAAGCTAGCGCTGACTGTGCAGGGCAACATTGCTCACATAGGTCAGCAATACAAACTTCCCTCCTCTCTTTATGTGATTTCTTGGTGCTAAACCAATCCTTTATGTGTGTTTACCAAGACCAGTCGTCAGTATACATTTATACTCTAATGCTAATGGAATTTTTTTTGTAGGGGGTTAAGCCAGAAAGCTTAGACAGGGTAGAAGATGTGGCAGTAAAGGATGTGATAGAGCACTGCATTCAGCTCAATCCTGGTGACAGGTAAGCTAATGTGTCTCTGTCAATGATGTTATTGCAAATATACAATGTAATACCAGTAATGTAATGTCTTTTCAAAACCCCAAGAGCTGAAGTGATGGCACGTTTATTTGAGCTGACCCAAAAAGGCTTTGTGATTCATCAGGTCGGAATCTACTTGGCAGTTAAAACACTTTTTCTAATTGGCTCTAGTTTGTTGGGAGATGCTTCGGCACAAGTGTGCAACAAACGCTGCAAGTTACGCTTCTTTATTAAAATAATTGTATCAATCAGTACCAGACTAATGAAATACCAAGATAATTATAACATTGATTAGGCAGCGAAAACCGATCTCACAATCTGTTTACTGCGTAGGAAAAAAGCCGCCGCTGATTTTAAGTAGCACTGACTCATTTGGGCTTAGGGTTGGTGTACTTTGTAGTGATCCCTGATGGCCTGTTTGCCGTGCTGCGTGAAATGCTATCAGAATACTAATCATAACTGACTTATTGATGTGAAATATATGGATTAACTTTTGATGTTACCTTCAGTCTTATAATTGGAGTACATGATGATATTAAATCAGTGTCAGACGCATAAAGTAATCCCTTATCAGAGTGATGATAGAAAGGCCTCTGGCCAGCTGCTACTGGGTTACTATGCTGACTCAGCTCAGCCTACAAAGCTTGTGAAATCATGTGACCTTGCAGAATGCAAATTTTATCATCTAACGACTATGCTGGACTTTGTCTGAACAGCATGGAACCGAGAGCTCTGCTCAGAGATATGAATGTGTATGACATACAGTGTATCATATTTATAGACAATCTTATCCATTATTTATCGATACATATGAAAATCAGACATTATGTACTGCCAAATTTCAGTGCGTCCGATGAAGAATTGATCGATGTATGGACAAGAAAGATACAAGAGGTTCCCCTTACAAGTTACATCCCCTACAATAATGCATATTTTGTAACGTTGTAGGAAATCAGTGAAGGATCTGCTCGATTTGGAGTTTTTCGCAGAGTGGGGTGTTCAGGTCGAGGCTAAGCTTACCGATGATCCAGAAGTTATTCAGTTTATGATAACTTATGATGCCAAGAAACGTAAAGATATGCATAAGAAGGATGAGGCCATTCAGTTCCACTTCAACATCGGACAAGACGACCCCAATGTTGTTGTCAAAGAGATGGTGAGCATTACCCCACATAACTATCTTTAGAATTAATGTTCTATCAAAAGTTATCAGTTTATTGGGTGTATAAATTCAATGTTTTAAGATTTAAATATTACAATTATGTAGTATCGAATTTAAAAGACAATTATGGGATATTTATTTAGGATTTTCTAAAGGGTGTGGAAAAGTGATTTTTGGCACTCAGCCTGCTGGTGTTATAATGTGCGTTACTTTAATCTGTGACATTGCTCAAGGTTAGACGACTGATTGTCAAAAGGTGCACTTTAATTCGCATCAGACCAGTCAACTAACATGCTTGACGATCAACAATCATTCAGCTACAGTGGCAAACGTGCTCTTCACATTTTTACGTCTGAGCAGAACAGCAGAAATAGCATCCTTTGCCGTGAAATTAATTTTATTCAAAAGCAATGAATGATATTGATCGCAGTAGCAATGCTTGTTGAAGATTACTGTTGCGAAATGTCTTCACTGCCATTGAATTCATCAGTGTCAGATAGCTGCTGTTGGGTTGCATGGGGATTTGCTAGAGGACGTCTGTGATCTGTTATTAGACAGATTATTAGATCTTGGGCGAAGGCTTGAGAATTGCTTCTGTGCTGTTATCCTCCCGAAACAAACACGCTCAAGTTAAACAAACCGAAATGATTTGTACCGGCATAAGAACTTATGTAATGATGACCAGCACTTATTTACATTATTTGTATAGTGTTTGATATCGGCAGACTATTTCTCCCAGAGCGCTGACTTTGTCACGTTGAGTTTTTCGATCGAGTTTATCGAGTTTATCGTAGTATGTGCAATGTTCTGCCCGGTCCTTTCAATGATGTTTATCCTCATCTGGTTACTGGAAAATTCCAGTTAAACTGGATTACTGATGAAATATGGCCTGTCTCAGTCTTCTTGGTAATTGGTATGTCTGTCTGACTGCAGATTCCAGAATTGACAACATTTCACAATGTCTATTTTTAGATTGATAATGGCTATTTACAACAGATGGATGTACGAGTGGCCACCAAACTCATACAGGACAAGGTGAAGCAGATTGTGAAGCAGCAGAAAGCCGCTGCCGAGGCTAGCGCTGAGACGGCAGTGAATATAGCCGCCTCTTCCTCTGCTACTAATCTTCCTCAGGCAGGGCAAAGTCAGCCAAGTCAGCCGCAGTCAGCAGCTAGTCAGACTGCAGCTGGACAACAGAGCGGCACAGTACAGCAGACTCATAGCCAGGTTAACCTTGCCTCAGCTGGTCAGCCTGCTGTAGGCTTCCCTGTGTCAGCTAGTTCTCCTGTGCTACAGAATCTGACGTCAGCTGATCAGCATCAGTCTACTGACAGCGGTATTAGTGGTGTGGACCAGAGGAAGTCCGAGACTAACGGCAGCACTGTCTCTAGTCATCCATCAGATGCGACTGTGAGCTCTCAACACAGCAGTCAGCAGGTACTGGCCCCTAAATCAGCTGTGGCTACCCAGCTATCCTCTGCTGCCTCTGCCACTGCTGGCTCTGAGCCAACAACTAACCTGTCATCAACGGCAGCAGCATCTCTGCCTGGCCAATCCCAGCCGCTGCAGCCAAAACAGCAGCCACAGTCCTCGGCCATGCATCAGCAGACTAACCTAGCTAGCAGCATGCATACTGTAGTAGGTAGTCAGGCTGGCGCCCTGGCTGCACATCAACCCGCATCCTCAGACCCCCACACAACTGCTGCTGCCAGCTCTTCAACCGCACTCAACCCCTCAACTGTCAGCGATCACAAGTCAGATCAAGTACTGCCTGGCAGTCAGACCCCAGGCTCTCGACCGCCAGGAGCAGGGGTATCTCACCAGATGAACGACATGTCAAGTGTGCTGATGACATCAGCGTCTGAAGGCAGCAGTCTTAGTGGCAGCACGGCGTCAAGTACCACTCAGACTGAGGTATGACCAGCTACAGCGTATATAATACTGTCCTGGGTTACAGGTTCATTCATGCTGTAGACTTCCGGGTGATGGTGATAGTTACTATCAAAGTGATTAATTTCTGCTTATCTTCTTGGTTAATCCTGGTTGAAGGGATTCCGCTCACCTCTTTATAGCTAAATCGCTTAGTAGATAATTAGGCCAGCCTCTACCTATATGCGGCCTGCTCATAGGCTGTAGATGCCGCTTACATTTGCCTGGAAGCATCTTTACACAAAGATGTTGATTGCTATACTCCTGCAGCAGTTGATGATGTTATGACATTCAGCTTTCAATCTAACTTTGCCAAAAATGTCACTGATGATAAATGCATGGCTCAATCCTTTCTCAATAAACAAAATTAGGCATTAATGACTTTTTGCTTTTTCTATGTTTATTGAAACCCCAACATCTAATTTTCTAATCCGCTATGACAGGTGAAGGGATCTAGCGTTACAGCTAGCAGTAGTGCTGCAGTGTCCGCTCTTATTTCCTCTCAGCCCTCCTCGTCTGTAGGGACAGGTGGTGGGGGTGCAGCCACCCCTGGCAGCACTCTGTCTCAGTCTAATGTTGGGGGCGCGGGTCAGGTGAATGTCAACGCTAGTTCATCCTCTAATATAGCCACTCACCCACACACCTCAAACCTTGATCAGCATCCTGATCAACCATACAATGCACAGAGTAGCGTGGAATCCAACAATTCTAATAAGGTATTGTACTGTTGTAAAAAATATTAGATGTGATGTGTCCTGTCGTATGTTATGATTAGCTGTAGCATTGTGTTAGCTGTTTCATGATTTGGAAGGTGCATGCGGTATATTATTTGTCTGGCGTCGTAAGTGTCTGAAAGCTGCCAAAATGCTGTTTATGCGTTTCAGCTTCTTCTTGCTAACAATAGTATCAGCATTGAGGGTTGTTTAAGTGACTGGGCATTAAAACAAAGAAATAACTGGGGTATTGATTGTGCTCTTGGCTATTCGTTGGAGTTTTAAATTGCTGTTGGTTTTAGCGGAACTTTTGTCAATGTGGGAAATCAAAAGTATTTGCCCGTCCGACCATCCGATAACCAAAAATCCATATACAAATTATATAAGGCCTCGTTGATGTTTGAAAGTCTTCCACCAGCCCTCACACTGTATTAACTGGTTTACGTAAAAAGGGCTTACATACATGTATTTGATTGAAGGTTGTTGTACACCCAACCACCTGTGAATGACTTTTGGCGATAAGTTGATATCTTACAAATCCTATGTTTGCTCAGATTGATGAAAAACTGTGTTCAAGTGTGCACCGATTTTTCTGCTTGCTATCCATTTATGATCTAGATCGAATATCAAGATATTTTTAGCTTTTATTAGTACCATTGAGCTCTGGCAAGATTACATTAATATACGCATTTATACAGTTAACTGTGTTATGTATCAGGCCATAATTGTTGAGTTATCGCCAACTTTTGACTCTTGATTTTTCGCTGTTGGCAGCCATCCCAAGCCGTGCAAGCAAACGAAATATCAAATGAACATCATTCTTCAGGGGAGGTAAACTCAGAGTTTAATAGATAATTGAGTTGTTATTAGTTTAGTTTGGTGTGCGCTTCCGTCATCCACAATAGAAATGACCACTATTGTAAAATCTGAGTGTTCACTTTTGTCCATTATCCCCTCGCCCCCACAGAATTTTCGACATTAAAAAATAACCATGTTTCACTGCACCTACACAAAACTGTACCGGTAGCTGACAAAGCCTCATAACGATTGACTAGCTCATTTTATGTCATGCTGGTTTGGAGATATTGGACTTGGGATTGGTAAATTTCTGTTAAATACAGGTTAATATTCTAAGACTTCCCCTTATGGCCAATTTTATCCTTATGTCCTACCCTGGAAACTATTGATAGACTTGAGTCTGATCCATATAAAGATTGCGTAAATGCCATCTTATTTCCCGTAAAGTCATAGATGTAGGTTTGCTTGGCTGCTTGTGCCTGCCCCATTGCAATGCTTAGATTAGCAGCTTATACTTACCTGTAAATTTTCAACTGCAATCCAATAGATTTTAGAATTTTATGCTCTCGTTGTCGCAACTTTAATCCCATTGGCTACACCCAGACAACAGCTCAAAGATACTGGTTAACTTTCCAATGATTTATGTTGTTTTAGGATATTACGGAACTTCCAAGTAAAGCTCCTGATGAAGGGTTTAAAGACGGGTAAGTTATTCTACCACAAACAAAATAATATCCAAAAACTTTGTCAGATTTGCAACAAAAAAATTCGGCTTTCACTGTTAGCAAAATCAATATGTATGTCGACTTTTTTGCCTTTGCCTTATTTGGTTATATACTAAATCAGTATCTGGATTATGTGTGTATTTGGAAGCGTTGTCTGATTTGTGGTCTCGTTCAGATTCCTCATGACCTGTCAGATATGAGTGATAAAAAATTCATGATTGATTGTTTATTGAAGTGATCACGTTTTTCTATCGTTACTGGTATAGTATATATTGTGATTTATAGCTAGACCTTTCAATCAATGACAAAGTTTTTAATGTCATAGACCACACAACGATAAGCGCGTAGATGGTAGACAGACGGGTCTTCTTTTTGTGAAGTTTTCTTCTTTGTACAGATAATTGTTAGAAAATGTTTATTTGAGTGAGCCAGCTCACCATTCTTATATGAAATCTTTTGGTGATGTTTTTTGATGTCGCTTGAACTTTTTCTGGTTTCAACTTGTAGCGATGATGTACAACCATCAGAGCCCCGCCCTCCAGCTACTGATAAAAAGAAGAGGAAGACGCGACGTCGTACCACCGACAATCGGCCTCTCCTCACTATAAAGAGTATACAGCCTGAGAACGAAGACCTGACTGTGTCATGTGACCTAGATGCAGGAAAAGCCCTCGTCACATTCGACTTTGACTGCAATCATGATACTGCTGACATAATTATAAAAAATCTCGTAAGCACTCAACTGTCTTTTTGGTGTTTATTGCCGGGAATGCTGTCAGCTATCTGTGGGAAATATAGCAGTATATAATTGTGTTAGGTACTTGTCACCTGTTCAAGTAATGAGAGGCATGACAGCAATTGCTAGTTGACCAATGTTCTTTGTTTGACCATTATGATGAAAAACTTTTTATTATACATCGTCACATTTTTTTTATAACTTTATTGGCATCTCTATCGTTTTTTGAAAAAAAAAAGTTTTTTATGTCACTTCTTGGGCATGTAATCCAACTTTCCATCATTTTTTTCTTTTTAGACGGAGGCTGAGCTGTTAGGACCAGAACAGACTGCAGCTGCCAGGGAACAAGTAGAGAGAATCATATCACTGGTGCTAGAAAACAAATCCAATCCCGAACATGCCATTCAACTTTCCAAACAGCTCAATATTCAGGCCAGCAGTAAGTGCAACCATAGTGACACTCTTGCGTTCTTGATTACTAAGTGAAACAGGCAAAGGTGACGTGTTGTGAAGTATCACTTGCTCAAGAGGAATGATAAATATTGCAATAAATAATGACTGGTATGGTAGAGATATGACTAGAAAATATCACGTCCCGAAAAACTGGTTCACATTTGTCATGCATTCGGCTGTATTTTTTCAGCTCCCATTCCTGGTTGGTTTGCATGATGGTCCAGCAAATGTGGAGCAGTGTTTTGTCAGATGATGTCAAAATAACAATGACATCATGACAGTCAGTTACACAACCCTTTATACCTTAGTTTTGATGGGTGTTGAAGGTCAGTCAGCAGATAGTCCTACAACAAGTCCTGCTCTGAGCAGAAAAAGTTCACAGACTGCTAAAGACATGGAAGAAGCAGCCAATGATGACACTGTTAAGGTAGGATAACTCTTAACACTACATACTATTTTATTTTTTTCTCATAGCTTTGAGCCTGTGTCACACACGATTCTGTTACTTATGAATCTGATGCATTTGCAGATTTTAATTTCAGGCATGATTGGCATGTGAATTCCTCCAAGTCAGAAAATACAAAATCTATTTTCTTACATCAATATTGGAACAATCAATTTTATTCAACCTATAATGCAAAGCCTACTAAGTGGCTATTGGCTCGCTGCTAATGACTGTACTGTTTCCGCTCAACAATCCTGAACTTTATTTGCTTTGACAATATGCTGCCAATGGACGCATTGTAAGCTCTTATGCAACGGCGCATTGGAGAAATTTGTTATTTTTCTCTCTGGAGATTTGAAAAGCCAGTGCACCACCTCATTGTACATGTATGCTGCAGTCTGGTTTGCTTTAGTTTGTCTATATAGTGCGCAGAGCACACCCACACTATTCAAGTTCATTGCCCATACCATATAAATCATGCGGCAGCATTAAAATTTAAAGTTTTAAAACCTGTTCCCCTCCCAAAATGATTGTTAGATCTAGGCGTAGCAATCACATCAGTTCCACACTGAATTGAAAGCATAACCTTATTCTGAAAAGACCTGTATTCGTTGGTTGGCGTACTGATTATGATAACTAAATGTACTAGTATTTCAAAATCCGTCTGTGAGGTTGATATGGTCTGATGATTGTCATTTTAGACGCTAACTCTAAGGTCAAGAGAGCCAACCCTGTATTTAGCTAAATCTACCGCGGCCAAGCTGCCCATCCCATAATCATCACTGATTGTTGTAATAGGAACTGATGCTAAGTTTTTTGTACTTGTCTAAGATTACATTTCCTCCATTCATAAAAAAATGTGTGCGTACTCGAGTAGGCCGTCAATGGGAGCTCTGAAAACAATACACTACACACCTTTATGTCTGATTCGAGTATCATTGTTTGTTCTGACCCAAATTGACCCAAATTGTGTGACTACTGAGTTTTTTTACTTCAATGTTGACAATTGGATTTAATACAAAGCCCATTGTGAGAATCAACTGCTGTTTGCATACAAGGTAAAGCTTTCAATGAGCTTCTGGTGCCCAACAATTTTTTGATTTGCCAAATTGAACCATCCTTCTCATGATTTGAATCAGGCCTGAGGGTGACTTTTCTTTCAAACCTTAATTTCATGGAATGTCAAGCCTTGATTACAGTCTAATTTTTGAATATATATATATACGTGTGGATGGGTGTGTAGCGTAGTGTAATATGTTTTCTGCTGAATGGCGGTAGTTTTTCATACCAGTGCTACAGAAAATGCTGAAATTTCCATGTTCTACAGCACAGATCTTATCTTAGTTGCGCCTTCACAGCTTCATTCTTCCCACTCTCAACAATTTTCCATCATACACTTATCATGTACATGTATGTGTACTGATGTGATAATTTGTATGACAGAGAAAACTGTATGCAGAGGCTGTAGAAGGGGTAGGAGCTGTCAGCGAGTCTGAGAGTAATGTAGAGAATCCATCATCTAATGTCGGGGCGGGTGAACACCCACCCCTCTCTGCTCAGAACTCAAACACTGAATCATCACAGGTATGCTGAAAATAAATGTTACTTCTGAGTGGAAACGCTCCTCCATAGACATGATATTGGTATATTGAGAAATATTGGTTAATCACCAACTGTAAAGGTGAAAATTCCATCTCGAGGTGCCAATTTGGCTCACAACAAGTGGAGATGCCATCAATAATAAGACTAGCAGGGAAGTTATGTAATGGTACCAAACGTTTAATTGCTGAATATGTGTTTAAAACTTGCTGTGCTCATTATTCAGACCAATGGTTTTTATCCTATGATTTCTTATTGTTTATTGTCCATAGAATTTCCCAACACCTTGTAAATGTAACCTACTGTATAACACAGTCCTAGCTCTAATAGCACTGTAGCATTGATTTCTGAGCATGCGGCTAATTTGCATTAAGAACCAATTACCATTAGGCCATAGTAGAGTCGTCATACATCTGATGCAAAAATCTGCTGCCACTGTTCTGAAAGTGTATAAGTGCCGCTATTTATAGCACCCCATATTTCACCTCATTGCTCACAGGCTAAGATTGTTATGGCTCAGAATCCCTAGTGTGGAGCCTAAGTAACAACTCAATGCTTGTTATTGAAATCTGTATTATATAATCAACAGCCCAAGCTGCACACGGCTTAATGTTTCTGATGTGTAAATGTCAATAAATCTACATTCACGGCTGCCGATGATGTAATCTCAATGCTGAAGCTTCTAATAATCGTGATATTGAATATGCATGAGATGATAACTTCTCTCAACCTCTTAATTTTAGTTGAGTGCTGGTCCCAGTCATTCCAGCCAGTCTATTCAGTCGATACCCTCTGTAACCTCTTTACCTGAGGATGAACCCAGCAGAGCAGACGAGAGGTCGAGATCCAGGGCTACTTCACAGTCCGACCTGGTGTCGAGAAGTCGCAACACGTCCCAACCTCCCGTCAGTCACTCGCCTGTCTCTCAGTCCACAGATCAGGTTATTCAGATCGCTGCTGCCGGCGCCGTACAGCAGCCTTCTCTGGCTCAGCCAGCAGCTCTGCAGCTTGTTACCACTCACCAAGCTGACACATCCGGTAACTCGAGCCCTTCTGTAGGCACACCAGCACCGGCTGTGGGCAAGCCTCCTCTACCTGCCGGTGTAAGCACTAGTCTACAACACACCCAGCCTGGCACTCCATCTACGGTATGTATATTGTGTACTGTGTGCGTCTGTCATAGAGCATTGTTGTATCAAGTTGCTAGATGAAGTTAGTTGCATTATTGCTGTTTTTATTTTTTGTCATGTTTATGCATAGGCCTGCTTTGTACAGACATATGCAATGCCACCATAAATAACATCATTCTCTTTAGCAGCTTTCTTTGTGAATTTGCTGCCATCTATGTACTAACAGCCAGCAAGAGTGTTTTATAGTCTTATCCAGTTTCCTTCTTGATGCTTCTTAAAACCTGACTGCATCTTGTCGACATTACAACTATAACATGCAACTGAGCTGATACGTTTTTAGCTGACAAACACACACTTACAATGCACACTTCATTACTGTTTCACTGCCGATTGCTGCCATGCCGTTTTCAATTTCAGCTAGTCTACCTATTTAACAGGGATGTCATGAATGTTTACATCATATTTTCAGGTGGTCTCTCACCAGAATTCATCTACATCACCCAGTAGTCCTCGTAAATCTTCCCAATCATTGACAGTGCAGACACAATCGTCTGTAGCTGCCACCGCCACTACGCCTAACGTACAACAGCATCCTGTAAGAGCTCATTGTAGTAAACACTAGTGTTGTGTCCCTTTTCCTATTTCACTAACAATAAGCACTGATTCTAGCTATCGCAAACGTTCCAAAGTCCTAACTCAATTAACACCATGCATGGCTTCATCTCACATCTTATCTAGAAATGGATTGCTGTTTGCATGCATTAGTTATTTTTTTATATCATTCAGAAGAAGGTCAAACAGGCAATCAATCAATACTCTATGGAATATCACAAATTCCTCCATGTAAACCTCAATGATTTATGATGGTTGCCCCAATCCCATGCTTTGCTTTACTCTACTGGCACCAGAATAAAACAAAAAGTTATGACTTGTTATCATTCAAACAGCACATTTAAATCAGATGTGGTGGCACAATAAAATGATCTAAGTAAGTCGATGAATCTGGCTTCAGCTCCTGATTCACTGGCGCTTTTGCTGTTGTTTATCT
>ERZ1740056.24-NODE-24-length-15658-cov-7.796578_pt1 | contig 15658 bp, 9 predicted proteins | sample MGYA00581746_ERZ1740056 | MGnify/ENA primary metagenome ERZ1740056 (study PRJEB43018, sample SAMN04849745) | marine metagenome | isolation source: floating plastic debris | place: Pacific Ocean | collected 2008-09-01 | study: EMG produced TPA metagenomics assembly of...
GCAATAAGTCCGCAACCAAAAGCATTTTGTTACAAACAGTTTTTATCTGTTATTTAGAAGCTGCCGTCTTGAAGTCTGTACTTAAAATAAATATGTGGTGTGATATAAAAGGCATGAGGTGTGTTCGACCTATCAATTCTATCGCTAATGGCAGCGAAGTAGCAATAAAGTCAAGCTTATGCTATGAAAATTAAAGCCTGAGCTGAGAGATAGCACTTGCCTTGTCAGAGTCAATTAAAATGATTTAATCTGTGTGTTTTACTCGGTGTCTCAAAAAATTAAAAGAGCAACAAAAATTGGATTGTGGTTTTTGTTTTAATTAAACAGAAGCTTGCTACAAGACTGAAAATTTTAGGGTAGTGTAGACTGCGCTAGTGATAGGTCATGGCCCGAAGAATGGGTCAGGCATGCAAAAGCGGAAATCAAATGTTGTATGCAATGCTAGATAGCCATACATTAGGTTGTGTGCTCAGTTTTACTGGAAAGGCCCCAACTATGAAATTCTGGAAATCGAGGACGCTTAAGGATATTAAAACTAGTGGTATAAAGGTCCCAGGCTATCCAGACCAGAGTCATGAAAGATATATCAATATCTAAACCAGCCACCAGAGCTGATGGTCCATTACTTACTGGTCCCATGTATTCAAAACCTAATTGTTCAGCTACACGCCTAGCCTGTATTTGGCCACCAGGTATCTCAGCAGCGAACTGGTTCACATAATGGCCATACTTATCGTGAGAAGATACTAGACAGATCACCGTCACCACTGTGGTGGCAAACAGCCAGTTCATCCTGTGAAAATAATAATACCGTGTATAATATCTCAGCTTTGTATAAAACCTGAGTCATCTTTCACCATGCACCGAAGAATACAGAATCGGAATAAATGTGTTTAAAATTATCCATCCTAGGTGGTATTGTCGACAGCGAGACAAAATTTGCCCACACACGGTGCTTTGGTTGATAAATAAGCTATCAAATTCATTTTCCGTAGCACATTTTCAAGGACCACCAATTTGTAAACTAATGAGGCATTATACGATTTTTTTCCCTCCAGTGGGTTCAGAGAATGCACAGCATTGCAGATGTGATGCTGGCTTGACTGCAAGATAAAAACCTGCAAATGGTTTTTATCCTAGCAAAAAAAGATTGCTTGTAAGTCTAGTACAGCCTATAAGCCAACCAAACACCCACGTTTAACTTTGTAAGAAAGGTGCACCAACTTACATAGAGTTTCTTACCTTTCTAAGTTATACTGTTTAACTGTCCAGATTGTGCAGCTGTCGAATGACACAGAAAAACAGTTGAGTTTGATACCAGACCTCAAAAATTGAAACGGCTAGTGAGCTGGGCAGGAGTGTTAGCTGGGGCCTACAACTAACTAATCGCTCTACTAGTAGAAAGTATAATGGTGGCAGTTGGTAAAGCGGATGATATTTTGCCATGATAGCAGCGAGTTGGATATACACTATGTGGGAACCAGCATATTGGCAGTTGATTAAACGTCAGTATTAGATGCTTAAGCCGTTGTTGTTACAGAGAATTTGACCACGCAAAACGATATGTATTTTATAATATGAACATGCATCAAAGGTGAGCATCAGCACTCAACATATTGTTGCCAAAAATGATTAATCATATTTGGATTTTTATATCACGACAGAGGAAGCCGCCTTTCCCTTCCATTCATTAATTTTGACCAATTTTAATTTGACTTATGTTAACGGGACTGGCAAATCTATGATGATGTAGATTGTATTCATGTTATTTATTGTCAAAGTTTTACGTTTTGGGCTGTTGGTGAGTGATAATAACTCAGAAGTGTCAGTCAATATGCATGGATCAATGAAATACTCTTGCTTAGTGACAATGTTGGCCAATGTCGAATTCTTGTACAGTAACAGCATAGCATATAGTACAGGCTTTACAGTAGTTTATGCTGAAAATGTCAAGGGTTCACACAATGTAATGAGTAACCTCTCCATTATCTCTATTGTTTCAATCTGCCCTCCTTGTATTCTGGTTACACAGTAGACTTTTAGACCTCCTTGTAATTAGCGAGATAAATTCTTGTTCAATGACATTACTGACCCGATGCAGATTGTTTGATGTTTGGTGCATTGGAATTCCTCACTTGGTGCAGGAGTGTTTTGATTTGAATAGAACCATCAGTTTATCGTGAGAGCTGTAGCACCAATGTTGTCATTGTTTACCAGACAGGGTGTTAATTTGTCAAGTGGTGTGTCTCCCAACAACTACTCGACCACATGTAGCCATCTCATCATAAGACACTGGGGGGAGGACTCGGCAGAAAATTAAAAGGCAGTAAAGTGTTTAATAGCCGCCACAGGGTTATCAATCAATTAGCTGGCCACAAATTTTAAGTTGAGCGTGTTGGTTAGAAAAATCCATACTTTTCTATAATAAACACTTCCAAGAACAACCTGTATTCTAAGCATTACCTGCTGACGATAATATAGGTTTGTGTCATTACGCAGTGAAAGCTTCAAACCATTGGACAAAGCTATGGTTAAAAAAGATTTCAGTCTTCGAAACTCAACAATTAACGTCAACGACACAAATTTTCACTCTTCCCAGTCTATTGCATAAAAAATTTGATCTGTTAGAAACTTTTGTCAATACTAACATTGTGATGGGGATTTGTTCACAAAGGTTGGTGAAATCACAATATAATTATAGCTTGTTACAACATGATTTGTATTTGATACAATGATGTGTCCATTGAAAAGCAGCCGACGTTTGATGTTTGCCGCTGTATTTAGTGATTAGCAGGGATTTAACCCACAGCCAACACTTTGCCTCTGATTTTCGTATTGTTACCACTGATCATCGGACAAAGACGTTTATCGGCCTTCAAAAGTCTCGAGGAGCAAGCACAGCACTTGTATAGGTTTCCTCCATGTAAACCAGAACAGTTCCGTTGAGATGATTAGCGCATATCACAGGTTTCTTGTGATTATGAGCATTATAAGATTACATCAAAGGCATTAAACTCAAATTTTACACCTTAGGAGCCAACGTAATTTTAAGCTTGTTGGCGGTGCGTTTCAGTTTATTCAATTTTAGCATAAATTCTATAATTTTCTGCACCTTATGACTTATAAGCGCGCTAAAGGAAAAAATCCCTGCGCGACAAATAAGGTGTTTGTCAGGTTTCCTTTTATGCAAGATGAGAATGCAATCAGTGGACAGGAATGATGGTGCGGCAAATTTTATCCTCTAATCTGTCAAGCCGAAGCCAACATATGCTGCGGATTTGAGACGATTTCAGTAGAAATCATAGGACATGCAAGGTTTCCTTACCACATTTAGACTCAGATCACACAAAATCAAATTTAAAAATTCTACTGACCACCAGCGACTTTGTAAATGCAATTATTTCAGGCGCCTCATTGCTAGCTCCCAAGGTAAGGCTTATCAAAGCCATCATATGATGAAGCAGGGAGAAGCACTTGCCCTAGGGTAAAGCTTGGCTTCATCCAGCATCAGCAAAAGGGCTGAAAAGCAGTTTCCACAAATTCTTGCAATCATCAATTAGCAATAAATCATCAGTTTTGTATGTCGCTGTCATGAAATTTTTAGGGATTCCATGTGCGAGAGTTTGGTGTTTGATGAAGCAAATTTTTCATCAAGTTAACTTGCAATCATTTGTCAGAGTTTGATTAAATTGCACCCTAGGTGTCATCTCATCAAAAGAGTTATAAAATTACTGAATTCAATTTTTGCACATGATTATTTGAAATTCACACATCTGTTGTTGATCTGCAATGTTGCGTATATAATGCACTATGTATACAATGCAACCAAAAATCTAAGAAAAATGATGTGCTTCATAGTTAATTAAAATTATGTTGATAGTTACTACGGCAGGGTGTTTTCATAATAATTTTTTCTTTCGATATTGACATTTCAAGTTTGGGTTATTTCAATGCATCATTTTTTATTTTTTGAAGACAACAACGGTGATGAAATGGATGAGATATTAATAAGACAAAAAGTACGTAAATTGCTGTACTGCATAATAAATAACAAAAATGCAAAGGAAAGGAGCATAGTTCTACTAGCAACGACAATGACAAAGGATAACTGGTCATAATAATGATTCAACAAAAATATAGAAAATCTCTGGGTTTTTTTACTCCATGTAACATAAATTAATTGGCAAAAAATCTATCGTGCGGTGAGCATAATTCTATTTGCCATCACTGCTGACAGCTTTTTTTCTAAATTTGAAATGCATACAGAGAGCCATTTTTATGCATACACCAACAACTAGAGGCTATGACAGAAAAAGTTGAGAAAAAAAGTTGTTTATAATAATCATATTTGAGTAGACTAGACTAGGGTTTTTCTTCTGAGTTGAAACAAAAATACAGAATTTGTATCACTGTAAAAAGATTCCTTCAGATTGTATATTCAAGAGACAAAAAGGTGGCATTAGAAGAGGTGCTGAGTAATAAAATTCGCTGCTGCCACTAGACAATTTAAGATAACATTCATGTATACAAGACTTGGTCTTGCACTAACAACATACACAGTAATATACACCATTTCAAACTGATTGTCACAGAAAAATTTTTATGACACTAAAATATTTCTTGTAAAATGACCTGACATAAACTGGAAAATAGTAAGACTACAACATAAAATCAGCTTACACCTCGCCCTTGATTCGAGACAAGGTACTTAGCAGGTTTTTCAGATCTTCTCCTGCCGCAGCAGCTGGATTTCTTGATAGAAGCGAGGCTGCTGCTGATACAGGCGGTAAAGCTGAAGAAGTTATCGGCAGCGAGTATGGAGAAAATCTGTGAGGTAACGAAACTGCTGGTCTAGGTAAGGCTCCGTTAGGTGTAAGCCCGTCCATACCACCAACAGGTGGGAATCCCTGTCGTAACAGCTGGCTAAATAAAAATGGATTCATCAAGGAAGCAGCTGCTGCATTAGGGTTCAAGTCCATAGCCGTCGGGGGTAGTAGTCCTGCAGTGGCGTGGTAGTTAGGCTGAGACATGTAGCCCGCAGCCATGGCTGCCATGTTACCAGTAGCGTGACAAAGGTAAGAGAACATAGGATGATTCGCAGACGGATGTATTACAGTCACATTAGGGGGTGAATGTTTTCTCAGAGAGGTCGGTGGCTCAGGTGAACCACTAGATGTGACAGACTTTGTCGGAGATTGTTGGCTTTCTCTCATTATTTTAGGTTTGCTGCATTCCGCATCTATAAAAATAGAAGCAAAAACAAGAATTATTAATTATGAATACTAAAATGTGACCACAAGACAAGTGCTGAGAAGAGCTTGTCTACAAGTGATTTAATAGTTTTAAGGAGACAGTAGAACTTTTCTGGAGACGAATTTAAGCATCTGATCACATGACCCTGACCACCGTAGGTTCTTATCTTATCACTGTTGTATTACAGCAATTACAAGGTGATAGACAGTAGGCCCTCAAATGCTATAAACCTGTATAGTCCTGGCCCAGACTGTGGCAATATCATCACAATAAAGCTATATGCTTAGCACTGATAAACCCTGATTGTCGACAATTAGCAAAACCTCTTTATTGGCCACAAGGCCTTGTAATCTGTGATCAACACTGGCTGATTTTGAGGTGAAATAAAATAAAAACAGTATCAAAACACCTCTTTCATGGCGACTGGAGAAAAGAGCTTTGGTTTATGAGTAAAAAAGATTATTTATCATTAGGGCATAAACCACATTAATTTAACACTTGGTAACATTCAATTCGACACCATTTTTTAGACGAAAAATACTTAGCATTATTGTCAAGGTTCAAAGCGACCACAGGGAGAGTGTGAGCTAGTGCAGAATTTACGTGGTACCTGTCAATGACTTCAGACAATCACAGACAATGTGGAACGAATAGATTGGCAAGGAAGTCGTCACTGATGGTGGTATGGTTGGTGATACTAAAAAAATTTTTTTTCAGCTGGCTAACAAAAGATTTGCTGTGAAGTTTTATGTACTTTGGTAAGTTTTTATTAGGTCTATGACGTCAACTCTGGCCCTCAAAAAATCAGTGCAAGTATTGCATTTGCATGAGAAAATGATACCAATAACAAAACAACAACAAGGTGCAAGAGCTACTGTTCAGGTGCAAAATCCAAGAGAAGACAGTAGATGATGGGCTGATTGTGATCTGAATTAATGTAGTCGTATTAAGAAAATGATGAGCAGTGAAAATGGAGGGTGTATTTGATAGGCGATTGGGAATATATCTACAGAATGTAGCCGAGCTGATCTGATGAACAAACAGAATACGGTGCCATCAGTAAAACATGAGGATGCCTCTCAACATGGGATTGGGCTACTTGGAGAGCGATTGTCTTAGCTTGATGTTCATGTGCTATCACTTGTCATCTAGTCATGTCGAAACACTCAAACTGTTAGATATGCTTTAGATAGCACATTGAATTCTATAGTCAAGTGTTTTCCATGTTTAGACCAGGGTGTGAAGCGTAATACAGCAAACAGATTTAGCCTTGAAAACTTGGTCCGTGAGCAGCTTTAATCGTCTTAACTGGCTGACACCAGAGACCAGTGGCAACAAAATTAGCATAAACACAGATTAGGGAGCGCTGGCCACTATTGATCGACAGGTCTTCAATAATAGCACTTGTAGTCTTGTAGCCAGTGACAGGTACAACAAAAGGCAGACAGCAGCAAGGTGCCACTTTCGTCAGCGACTGATGGTTGTATCAAGCATATACTGGGACAGTATGCACTCGTCGCAATATTTATTCGGGAATTACTTTGATGTCACGAGCATATTTTCGGTAATGCAAAGAGAAAATATGAGTGCAAAACTTGAAATTTTTGACAAGTTAATTGTAGTGTGAGGAGTGTTGTTTATTTAATAATATAGGTGTAAGAATGAAAAATTATTTTTCAGGGAAAACTATCAAAAATTAAAATTTACTTCAATTATGGATGCAGCTATTAATAAATCTAACACCCCCTCCCAAAATCCAAATAATATAACAGATTGCACCTGGTAACAAGCATTCTTGTAATTTTTTTCCTCTGATTACCACCACTAATAAGGTAGCACACATTTTTTATTATTTTTCCTGATGTGTGTAGTAGGATGAGAATTTGATATGGATAGTAACATTGACATGTCAATAATGCAGTGAGGAGCGATTATCACTGGCATAAAGGTTTGTCTGAAGAGTATAATATAAATGTAGAGAGGGTTTTGGAAGGATGAGAAGCTCTAGTGTTTTATAAACATTTTCAATGTAGCTCAGCTCGGTGCAAGTATACTACTTCATATGTGTTAAAGTGTGAGCCCACTTTGACGCGCCACAAGACTTAGGCCATATTAAACAATAAAATCCACCCAAAACCAGTGTTTACTGTACATCACATAATCAACTTAGCAGCAGCATCAGTAGCAGTAAGAGTAGGTGAGCAGCAGTAGGTAAGGTAAGAAGCAGTAGTGAGAGCTACATCGCTAAGTGGGTGGTCGCTACAGACAGACTGGCAGCTAGGCTATCGATAAGTGTGTGCTTACCGAGATAGCGCGCCAGTTAAATGACGTAACGGCCACCCATTGTCAATCAAATAGAGATGAGTTACACCGACAGAGCACAATCAACTCCAAACTGTGAAATCATTATCAGCTTCGCTTTGACCACTTTACCGTGTGGGGACGACCCTTGCCACCTCCTACCTTATGATATTTATCATGAACCATACTGAACACTGAAGATTTTATGAGGTGTTTTTTGGCAAATAGAAAAACACTTTGTAAAAGGTCTTAAAAAGATAAAAGGGTAGATTGAAATTGCTACGCTGCGTTATCTAAGCTTTTCAGAGTAGACGTGTTAAAAATGCTGCTAGAAAACTTGTAATAGAGAAGTCCTATCTGTGTGAGCCGCGGGATAAACAGAGTTAGTATTAGACTAGGGTGTAGCCTGGCGCATCCATTAAAGAGTTCCCGCTGGTTATCAGCAAAGAAAATGGACAAATTGGTTCCACTTAAATGGCCGTACACGCTTTTATTAATTATCTTTACTAAAATGTCCTCCTATCGCGCAGTAAATGAGGTCTGAAAGACCCGAGCCGCCAAAGTTAGCCATACCTAGTTACCGAGTAATGTTTGAATATACCCAGTGTGAGAATACAGCAAAACACAATTATCGACTGTTTTATGTTGGTAAAACATTGCAGCTACTTGGTTATATAAATGTTGACAAGGACGTTAGGCAAGTGGCGAGGGCGTCAGGCCGTCTGTTAGGGACTTGCACTGTAAATATGACTTTCTCACTCTACCACTTGACTACTATCACACCTCAAGCCGGGCAGCTTTAAGAACTTAACACCAAGGCCTGCCAGCGAACTCCAAATCCAGATATGTGTCAAAAACAAAGTCAACAAAACGCCAGCAAGTGTGAAGCAGGGGATGAAAGAACCGTTGGCTTCTCTCCAGAAAGAGATAAGAAAAAGTGCTGCGGGTTGATTATCAGCACTAGACACTGTGTACATACACAGCGCGGTAAAATATAAAAGCGAAAGTTTTCATTTATTGGTGAGATTTATCATAGATAATTAGCGCCGCTGGTAATTGCTAATTGGTCTGTTATGTAAGCGACCACAAAGAAAAGGAGGGTATGAGATATAAAGAGGATTGAAGTCTTGGAGAACCAGCCAAATAGGCTTATATTATGATACATGGTGCGATTATAGAGATATATCCACTTAATATGATAAATCGACAATCTCCAGTCTCTGCTTCATGACAATTATACTCAGTGATAGGTGTTAACGTGGATAGTTATACTTGAGAAACCATGTCTGAATCAATCACATTCCTCACCAATAATCACTTTTTTACAAAATTTAACATCTTTTTATGAGCAAATTTATGCATACAAGTTATTAAAAGTAAACAACTTGCCAACATGAGCATTAACTGTCATTAAAATTGCATATGTTCGGGATATTGTACCACCATATTCTTGTAGGTTTAGAGCCTACTCCGGTAGGATATTTTGTCTTTGAGTCATATGAAAATAGATCCTAGTTTAAAAACAAAGCTCTTTCTCCAGCCAGTTTAACAACACAAATATACCAGGAACTTGACCGATTTTGTTCCTATTGAGATTTTTAACTTACCGTTATTGCTAAGAGCTCCAGGAGATTCTGAGTTTCTCAGATCTTCAGATGCGCTGCCGGTTTCTGCTGCCGGGTTACTCACAACATCTAGATCATCTTCACCCTCAGATTCGTCATTATCTCCACCTGGAGAACTCATCTGTGAAGACAACCTCCTGAAAACAAAGAGTTATATCTCTGAAGATCTTTATAGAATGCCAAGACGATTATATCATGACATGTTCTTTTTTTGTTAAACAAGCTGATTTACGTGTTACACAATAAAATGTGTAATTTGTTTTTTATATATTGTACTCTTCAGAGTTTTTGCTTGTAATCCTTTAAGTTTTCTGATCCATACAATATTGGAAAAAAATGTTATTAAGACCCTATTAAGTGAAAATCTCAATGTATATTAATAAAATGATGTGTGATTTCACCAGACATTTCAACACCTGTTTCAAGTGTATGATCTACCACAAATATCGGATGGCGAATTGACACAAATCAATAGCCGATAGATCTGCTAGGTGCTACCAACTTATTTTTGTTTTTTCTTTCAGCAAAATATGACAAATATTCATCGACTGTGGCGTAGTATGTTCAGTGATTGAGTGCAAGTATTGGCAATACCTGCAGCAAACTACAAACCAATAGGTACCAGGTAAACGCAACCAAAGTGTTTCCATTACAATGTTTTCTGTGTTTTTAATTAATCATTTATTAGCACCTCTAATCGAAACACATAACTCATGTTTTGTTTTGAACCTCTTACACAACATCAAGAGGTCAAGGGAGTAGACATTTTAGAATAATTTACAGTTTTTTTCGAGACCCTCGTTAGAAAAAATTGTGGCTTTTCTACCACAGCAGTGCCAAACGCTGATTAAACCTCCTCATCTACTCAATTGGATAGAATATATAGTATAGTGACATTCAATTAATTTGTGACAAAGTTAATGGTGGGAAATAGGAGGTTTATGGTTTGGTGGTTGGTTTATTTCACTGAATCTGCCAACATTCTATAGGTGATTATGCATGATTACATAGCAGAGGTGTTAAAATCAGAAAGCTGTGAGCGATTAACAGAGAATCAAAAAAAGGGATCAAATAACCATCAGAATGGATAAGTAGCATGGCCGCTGTAAAGCTTATGACAACCACAGTTGGTGACATCAGTATATTTGAAAACACTGGGCTAAGACTGTCATTATTCTATAATCAGACATCCTATAATACCAGATTGCATTAAAATTCAAGTGGAGATTTGATTACTCACTTTTTCTCTCTTCTACCACTGCCTGTATCTCTGAAACCTTTAGCAAACGGATTGTGATCAATCTTCAGCTGTGTAATCTGTAAAACAACAGCAATACCATTATTATTCAATCAACAACCTTGATATTTTTTTGTGTCATATTTTAACACCTCTAACAAAGCTAGCGAGATGATTAAAATAACACAAATTGCAGCAGCAATACACACAAGTGCTGTCGTCGCAAGGCTGTTACTATCTCAATCCAATTTTAAGTATGATCACTGGGCCAGACTGTGTGGGACCAGGCGGAATCAGGTTGCTAATGACCAAACCAGATTGAAGCGACGTCGGCAATTTAAGCCTGACACCTTGTAAATCGAAGCTGACTTCAGGGAGCCAACGATGATTTACTGTTGACACTGTTACCTCACCCAGTATCCACAATTTTATCAGATTTACAATAATATTCTAATCAGTTTCACACATTCTGCAGTTATTATGCAAACATAATTGATATTAATACATGACACACAACAAGTGACTGGACTGGCATTTCGGTGTATCATATTTTTGAATATTAAATTGATGTACTAGTCTCGTCGACAACTAATGCAGAGGAAGAAATATAATAAAAGGCAGGTCGTCGGCGCTTCTTTTATCTGCCAGGATTAGTCCTGACTGGTCTGAGTTATATGATAAAACAAGAGGATTCTGGCCTCCAAGCGCATTCATAAGGTTTCTTATCTGATCATGGGTACAGTACATAGTCTCAAATTAAAATAAATGGAATGTTGAGCTCACTATAATGCTTCATTACAATTTCTATTGTGACTCAAACTGTTATATTTTATATCTTTAGCTGCGAGGCTCTAGCTGAATGAGATGGTGTTTATTGCCTGATATCCAAACTACCACTTAGCAAATTCTCGCCGAATGATGACACTAAGTATGCCTAGTCTCAAATCAGGATCAAAGCCGCTCAGACGCAAGATTAGAGAGTAGAGGTGTATGAATATTACATAGTGTAAGTGTGACACAGTGAGTTAAACATGACAGTAATCCAATGTACCAATACTCTTCCCAGTTAGCCTATGCTGTATAATTTTCTGGCTGATAGTGAAAAGCGCCCTGTAATAAAAACTCGAGGCGTCGTGTTCACACGAAAGACTGTCCAACAAAATGCCAAACAATACCTCGGCTTCATTTTAATTAATACTTGTATATATAACTTCAAATGAGGCCGCTACGTACACCCAGATCCGCAGGCAGATTTTTTGTCACCCGCGAGGAAAGCTTATGTAAAAACAATACTGTGTGCACTAAATTTACTACCAGCACATTCTGTAATAAAGCCATGTCTGCGGTGGCAAAAAACTTGCATCACCACGCAACGGAGGTGTCTTGTGGAATAGTTTTGACTTACTTTCTCGTTTTGGTAAGCTGTAACTGCAATGAACTGAGTTTCTTTGAAGACGTAGGTTCTAAATGGACTGTAAGGCAGTTTGACAATGTCGTTGCATTTCACTAAATGAAACCTGGGCTGGTATTTGTGCATCGAGTTGAGTATTGTCTGTAAACAGCAAAAAGGAACATATGGAGAGATAAATTAGATGAGGTGCCAATACAAGCCTGCCGAGGTACAAAGAATACAATATATGTGCATCAGATCTGCCTTGAAAATTACCCCAACATAATATTGCGGACCCAGACGAAATTGTTACATACATTGTTTCACAGCTTTGATTTTCTTCCTGGCATTTATAGCACAGTATATCACATAGACCAGCAGCCATGTAAAATAATGATGGTATATTATTATGTGAGAGTGAGAGACAATTATGTAGGAATTAAAGTGACTAATTCTAACAAGATAATTGAGTAACAGCCTCGTAAGGGTATATGTGTGTCTACAAGGCGAGATCGCTGTGCTGTCAGTCAATGTACCATGTTATAAAACATGTACTACAAATCAGTATTTATTTACAGTTTAACATGGCAAGCTGGCGCCTAAGCATCATTTACTAAATCATCTATATCATCGTTAGGTCAAAATTGCTTGAAAGTTCCTGAAAAAGTAGCTAGAAATAGCCAATATGCTATGAATAGAAAATCAAAATTTTACACTGGCCCCATATAACTAAATTAATCACTGATTGAACAAATGTGAAACAGGACCTTAGGTGATTTTTGGGCATTTAACATAGAATCAACAGCCAGTTGTATTATAGAAGCAGTATAAGAACCAGGGAGATTAATGAAATTTATACCCAAAAAAAAGTTCTAAAGAATACAATTATTTTCTTCCACCAATTTTGACCAACAGGTGAACACACCCAGTCTTCAGTGGTCAGATATACTTTCTTTTCTATACTTTTCTTTCTTTGTAGTGGCAAAAATGCAAATTTCAATCTGTTAATTAAATTCGCGATGGTCAACATGGTTCTCTATGCTGTGTGTCGGTATTCCTTTCACCAATTTTCAGATGATTTATTATTCCGTTCCACAATTTAAAAATAATTTGTTGTTGCTTTGATAGCTTTATAAGCCAGATTAGCGCCATTGTAACATTTTTAATAGATTTATAATAAATTAAAAGACACCGCACAGCTCTAATCCTCAAACAAAGATGTAAGAGCATTTATTTTGAAGTCATGAGAAATTAAATAACCATCTCACTCCAACAACAAAACAATTTCTCACCCATTCCAGCTGCAAACCATGAAAAGAGAAAAGGGAATACCGAAAACAGAGAGATTGTCGGCTGTGGTTTCTGTTAGAAGTGCAATTTAGTTGCTTTATATAAAAATCATCTACCCCGTGTATTTTTGATTATTTTTGCTTTGATATATATTAAAGGTTTGAGCCGTTTTAGGAGTGGGAGTACTTACATATCCGTGTTTATCAGAGATGTTGTTTGTTAGTTTTAGTTTGTGGAATGACACAGATTTCTGCATCCAGTGTTCGCCTGTAGCTGGCGAGTCTGGGTGAATGTACATCCTCTTTGGCATCTCTGGATCAGCTTTACCTGCGACCATCCATCGTGAATTATGGAATTTATACCTGCAGTCATCTACTGGTACTATGTCCATTAATAAAATGTATTTGGCTCTCTTATCAAGTCCTGACAATTTAGTTTTAAAAGCCGGGAACATCCGCCTAAAAAGAAACAAAAATAAAACAGTGATAGTTATTATAATAAAGTGCATTTGAGCCAGAGCATATTTTTTTCTTCACACCATGTTTGTTCAAGATCGATTGACACGAGTTAGGCATCTGACTCATTTCAAAACTTCAATAATATGTAAAAATGAGGTTTTAGGTTATTATTTGCTAAAGAGTTTCATGTTTAAAATGAGCAAAAAATTAAAGTTTCACTTTTAGTGACACCTCATGTGGTTTGTTTTGAAACTGTATCATGTTATTTTGTTATATTCACACTCTCACAAATAATTTGTATGAAATCGATAGAAATTCTATGGCTCAATCTATCAGCTTACTGTGTAAAGTTTGCCAAAGGGAGGAGTGTAAACGATAAAAATACAAAGTAAACCAAGTCAAACGTATCCAACTGCTAAATGTTTGTATAGAAAAAGTGAAAACAGTGCGATTATTTTATTTCCTTTTCAGAAAGTGTCAGCAAAATTACTTAATTTAAATTTTAATTTATTGTAGTGTCAAAAAGGAGCAGTGTAAATCGGTGACATTATTTTTTTATCATTCATACTCGAATAATGGCCCCCATCACTTCTAAACAAATGGCAAATTTTGTGATTTAGATACAAACATTGGAACCATTGTGAATTTTTTATTTGTAGAAACTTATGGAAACACAACAATCAATATAAAATACAAACAAGACATCAGGGTCTAGGGCGCCACTAGGCAAAATAATGATGTTTGCCACCCACAAAGACTTTGCTTACAATATGTGGAGTTAAAACTTATGATAACACAAGGGATTTTCACAGATTTGCATGTTTTATCATTACATATTATCATCGATTTTGCCACTAAATTCAAGTCCAGGAGTGTTCATCAGTGAATTTATATCTGCTCAAATCCGAATATCAAACAGAAAACTCGCAAAAGATCAGAACATCAAATCCCTTTTGTCATCAACTGCCAGCCCACTATATTGCTCTCTTTTTTTCTGAAATATGAATCCTTTATTCATATGTAAAAATGTATCTAGACTTTTTTTCTGATATAGCTGATGAAGACTTAACCTTTCTATTTTACAATTAAAAACACAGTATAGGGTAAGAAAGAAGAGTTGAGTTAGTTTCTTACCTTCCACATTTAGTGATGACCATTTCAGTGCCTATATCATGAAATTGTTCCCACAGATCCATCATCTCGAGTTCGACTTGTGCATCATCAGATATATCATTAGCTGAGTCTGGAGTAGAAGGAGTAGCGTTATTGTCTATGCCAGCGGCCCTGGCTGCTGTGTTTAACTGATGCTGCTGTTGAAGCATCATCTCGGCAGCGAGCATATCCGGCAGCTTACTGTGCAGCGGAGAGAGTCCAGTAGCCAATCTACCAGTGGCGGGCCACATGGCAGCAGGACTAGTAGCTGTGTTGTTTGTCGGTGAGCTCTCCTGGCTGTTGTTGTTACCAAGTATAGAGCTCACTGAAAAATCTGTAGGACGGCCTCGCAGTCCAGGTAGCAGATTAAAGTTCATGTTTTGAAGCTTGGCAGCGGCGGACTGAGCGTCAACTGGCTTTTGATAAATCATTTGTAGGAATGAGCGGCAGCTGATGAGAGAGGTGGTCTTATGTAGCAGAGGGTGAGCAGGGATACTGACTACGAGAGCAATTCTCACAACCTTCTTCCAATATTATCATTAGAATTAAAGAAATCATTCATTCCTCAAAGGCCAATAACAAGTTCTCCCCATCTCTGGCATGGATCATTGGTTACCAGTGATTAGCTGACCAATCAAATTGCAGAGAGCGGTCAATATCCACCTGTGATTGGCTAAGGGCACTTGACTTTGATTTTATTGTTTACATGTTCAAAACATCAACATTTTTATTAGCCACCGCATGGAGCCTTGTCGCCAGCCCTTTATGATAATTGTACGCTAATAGCCTGTATCATTGGTGTCCCACTAATTAGTCATACCCGCTTCTTGATAAGGCCTGAATAGGCTCATTATTACACTCAAACAAGATTGGGAAGATACCAAAAACAATACAGAGTAGAGCTAGGAACAAGCAGGTAGCCCCTCACACATCCACGAGAGCCATCGCTTAA
>ERZ1740056.25-NODE-25-length-15613-cov-6.998650_pt1 | contig 15613 bp, 12 predicted proteins | sample MGYA00581746_ERZ1740056 | MGnify/ENA primary metagenome ERZ1740056 (study PRJEB43018, sample SAMN04849745) | marine metagenome | isolation source: floating plastic debris | place: Pacific Ocean | collected 2008-09-01 | study: EMG produced TPA metagenomics assembly...
ATTTTTAGGAATTCTGGTCCGAAATTGAATTGTGGGAATGATTTTATTGGAGAGATTGATTAAAGTAGGGTTTTGGCAGGTTATGTTTGTCTCATTGGTTACTTCATGCGCCATTCTAAGGGGTGGTTGTAGACTACCCTTTGAATTGAAAATTTTGACACAAGATTGGCTATGTTGGGCCTTCAAACCATTCTAAAATGATGCTTTTTAGCTAAGTTATGTACAATTATACAGCAAATAAAGTTCTTCAAGAGACTTCTAGACTGTTTGTGAGCGTAAACTGGCTGGGGCAGTTAGAAAAAACCATCAAGGCGTGAGGTTCGGAAGAAAATGCCGACCCTTCATTTCATCTATTCACAAGGCACTTCCACTGGCTGAAGTTAAATGTATAATATCTGATTCCTATTTTCCTAATCGTTTTTCTCATTGTTTTCGGTATAGCCTTTTCCAATACAATATAAATTAATTACATGAGTGAGTTGTCTCCTTTCTCTGAGAGAGAAGACAACCTCTACCTCCCAGATATCAATAATAATGAGAGGAATGGTGAGGGAATGGTGAATTATGATACATGTATATCATTTATCTTATCATTGACAAGCAAAGGTACCCCAAAGGCATAGCTTTGATTTTATTGGCTGTGACTAGGAGTTTGGAATTTGCATGGAGACATGACTCAGGATGGCAAAACCAGATTCTGAAAATGTCCATTCCTGCATCTTACACCGAAGTACAGTCAAGATACTGCAGTATACCTTAATTTGTTCAATCATGCAGCATTTCAGAGTATAGTCATAAAATTGGCAATCAAGTTCTTATCTTTGACTGTTCTTTTCTCAATCAAAGCATAAATTTAGATTTGGCTTATATTTTGCAGAACTGTAAATTGCTTTATATCAATAATAATGACTTTGTAACAATGCACCATCATGAATGTATCAATGGCTTGGAGCATTATAATGATAGCTTAATGAGCATTTTGTCAATTCAATATAACAGATATTTTAATTGAATTTAAGTTTTCTGTTAGGTCTCACATCAAGCTTTTGCGAAACACTATAATTTGTTGTAGATTGGCAGCATATTTACCTCACAGCAAGTACACCAGAGTATTTGAGGGTCTTCATGTCATTAAAATAGTGACATTTTTAGCTTATTTTCATACGCTCTCACTTAGGTTCACAACTATTGAATATTGGGTCTACCCGACAGGATCAGCCAATATTGTATATCGGATATCATTTTCCTCAAGGCTGGTATGATTGACTGACAAAAGAATTCTATTTTATATTCAACATGAGATATTGATTAATTATAGGGACAGTGTGGCCTGCAAAATCATACAACCTAGGCACACACTACTTAGGATTGTGCAAAATAAACTTACATGATGAAAAAACTGTATTACATATAATCCCTATTCTTTAAAGTGCTGCCTTCATTTTGTCGCCGCTTAGTTTGTTAATGAAGTCAGCTGACATTAGACAGATCTAAAGGATATGACTGATATTGATCATGAATATTATATATCTACACCTAAGCTTACTATAATGTAGGTGACCATGCAGTCAGTCAATACCATAATATCACTATACTTGCTATATGACCGCTGTCTGCCGCTATATATCAAAACTTGAGGGATAGAATATTTATTGTTGGTGTTATGCCGGGAACAAATTATCTGTGATTAATATAATTGGCTCTACTATCGTTTATCGTTATTGTTGCAAAGGTGTATCAACAGCAAATAATCGAACTTTTAGCCAATACCTGTCTGGCCAATCATTAACACATAGCTCTCTATCGAAAAGGTGTTGGACAGAGGAGTGATATATTTTTCACTGGATTTACAAAGTCATCAACTTTTGAATCTGTTAGACATTCTAGACAAAAGTCTCTATTGACATTTTGAGTTTTCTCAAACAGTGGGCGACGGATGAAACAGGAAATTGAGGCAGTGCAGCAAACAGGTGATACCAGCATATGATGTATTTCTATACTGTACTGTGGCATCAAATATTTGGATAAATCTACTTTCTGCAGGATAAATAATTGGCAGCTGTGACTATACATCTAAGAAAACCTGTCGGGAAATGAGCAGGCTTCAGGTGAGCCTTACACAACCACCACACTTAAGCGCCATTTATAAAGATTCAACCCTGCATGCTGCCGAACCATCGAAAACCACAGTATAAAACCCTGTTTGTAGCAGAGCCATGAGCGGCTTATGTAATTTGCAAAGCTATGCATACCATGTTTGCATTACTCCAGTTATGAGAGGATAAACCTTGCACTGACACATGGATTAGCGCAGTAAAGTTGATTGACGTTTGAATATCATTATGATATTGTTTTATATTATTTGTAGCTGTTGATTTAATTTTGGCTCTTACAGGGTTGATACTAATGAGATTAAGCTTTGTGCCTGCGGATATACTCATGGTGATTAATGGAGAAGAGAGGCGTTAGTATTGGCAAAGCTGTCGGCTAATTACTGGACATCACCACCAAGCTGATGCTGACGGCCGTCAACGAGGGAGGGTTGAAGGAACTCCACAGCTGCCGTATACCTCAGACCTTCTTCTACTGCCCCAGGCACGGATTGATCTACTCATTACAGAAAAAGAAACACTATCACCATCGCTGTATATATGTATTTTATTGACATAAGAAAGCACTTTGCTCTCGGTTAATCTGTATATATATGTGGTAGGGAGAAGTCGACTAGATGATGGCTAATTGGGGTGTAGCGTTAGCTCAGCGACCAATGGTACCTGGCCACAAGCGTAAAAAAGCGAGACATGCTTTTAACTCTCACCTGGCTGAGAGCCCGAGTCTGCTCGCCGCTGCCACTAGTGATGCCATGCTGAGAGAGCCACCCTACCAGAGATATGGTAATGTGTTCAAACATCTCTGTAACCCAGAGGAGGGCGAACACAACTGTGAGAAACAGGGATGCGAGAGAATCACTATCAACGTCAGCGGTCTGCAGTTTGTGACAAAGCGTAGCGTGCTCGATAAGCATCCTAACACCCTTCTAGGTAAGTGGAATAAGGTGCTGAAACACTGAATTTGAATTTTTTCTGAGTGCAAACCTGACTGCTGTGTACACTCAAGGAGTTAGAGTCATTCTAACTCCTGGGTACACTCATGGATATGTAATATGGTTGGAAAGAGGTGAATTCTATCTGATTATAGCAATGTGTTAACTCTTTGTCAAAGAGCTTCGAATTATTCTGTCATTACGCAGTGATATGGTCAAATATCTGAAAATATAAAAATGACTGTAAGAATACGTGCAAACAGATTTGATTTGATACAATACATTCAAGTGCTCTCCTGGTTGACTCCTTTTGTGCAGGGCCATTTAAACTCTCAGTCGCAATAGTAGGAGTGGTCGCAGGATCTTCATTTGCGCTGTGCCCTTTTTCTTATATTGCGACTTCAGAACCAGTCCTTTGCTAAGCTTGGAGTTGATGTTCAATAAAAAAACGAGTAGCTTTTCACAACTTATGGGACGCATATGACATGAAAAATGTTTTTTGGGTTTGAGCTTTTGCATAATTTCATGAGCTAATTCCTAGAATGGCCCCTATTTGAGTGGGTGGAGGAATTTACCCACATGCACAATATGTAGTAGGGTTAACAACACAACGAGCAGCGTTAGTGGACAGAATAATTATCACACAATACTTAGTGTCGATTGATACAAATCTAGTTATGCCTCTGAAATCCAACTCTCAACGGGCCTTGCTGCTCTTCAAATAATCTACTGCAGCTACAACTAAAAAGACAATAATATTGTTTATTCTGAAGTGTCAGATGAATATTTTACTAGTTATAAGTAGTGTGAAAGTGTATGTACATGTAATATATTCATAAATCTTTCAGGCATTTGTACTAACTCATATGAAAATATTTTACCTTGATACATGTGAATTTCCCAGAAGCAGACTCGTAAAATCTCTACTATGAAATTGATGTTTGGTCATAGCCATGCAAATCGAGCTTTGTAAACGCACATTTTTTATGTTTTAGGTGATCCTGAAAAGCGGAAACCTTACTACGATCACTTGACAGAAGAATATTTCTTCGATAGACACCGGACCACATTTGAGTCCATATTTAACTATTATAAGTACGGGGGTAAGCTGAAACGCCCGCCTTCTGTCACGGATGATGTGTTTCTAGATGAGCTAAACTTCTTCCAAGTCGAAGAGCAGGTAATAAAAAACTACAAGAAAGAGGAGGGTTACACAGAGACTAAATATGAATATCCCGATAACGAATTTCTGAAAAAGATCTGGTGTCTTTTTGAATATCCTGAAACGTCACGACTTGCATTCATTATCGGCATCATATCAGTGGCCGCCACACTGATATCTATAGTGACATTCACATTGGAGACACTGCCGCGATTCAAACCCAACTGTACCATGACTCCTGAGCTTCCAGTTAATGAGACCTCACAGGAGCTGACAACTCCATATGATAACTCATCCAGTTATGCAGCACCACTGATACAGGTCGAGTATGATTTCGACTACGAGAAAATGTTTTTCACCATAGAAACTATCTGCAACATTTGGTTCACATTTGAAGCAGTGATTCGGTATATATCCTGTCCCAACAAGCTACTCTTCTGGAAAGATTTTAAAAACATTGTAGATATAATGGCAATAGTTCCATATTACGTAGCCTTGTTTCAGACTATGAGTTCAGAAAACAAATGCGGGGCGGGTAACGACTTTGCCTTTCTGCGAGTGATCAGACTGATCAGAGTATTCAAGCTAACCAAACATTCTCAGGGATTACAGATACTATTACTGACTTTCCAGTCGAGTATGGAGGGACTGACGCTGTTTGTACTGGCTCTAATGGTCTGTATTCTAGTGTTTAGTAGCATGATCTATTTTTGTGAGGTTGGCGAGCCGACGACACAGATTAAAAGTATACCCGGGGGTTTCTGGTGGGCTGTCATCACCATGTGTACTGTGGGTTACGGTGACGTTGTCCCTGTCGGTGAATATGGGAAGATCGTCGGCACGATCTGTGCGCTTTCGGGAGTGCTCACTCTTGCGATACCTGTACCTATAATCACTGAAAACTTTAACAAGTTCTACGTTCACAAACAGAGGTCAAAAGCCCGTGAACCCGGAAAACCAGGTCTGTTAGATAAGGCACAGGAACAGATCATGCGTATGGCTTCTTGCTGTAAGGAGCGGGCAAACTGCAATAAACACTCAGACTCAGGTGAATTCACTATCCAGCAAACACCAAACAATGTCTGAAATTCAAATTCAGGTGAATTATTCATCTACACAACCTATGTTGAAATCAATTGCACACCAAGTCGTCGGATATTTATGAACACTTGAGGGCTGTGGTATGATTCACTTCAAGGTCATAAATAAGGTAGTTGAATTTATTGTGATATTGAATAGCGTTTGCGGACACTTAGTTGTCAGCGTTGGTGTGTGCTGGCCATGCTGGCTTACAAGAGGGATCAACAGAGGATTATCTCAAAGATGAGTAGTTCTACACTTAACTTGTCTCATTGATTGACCAGTCTTATAACAGCCTACCGCAAAAACCAGGCACAGCTAGCTATCAAACTAGAGTTGCGGGCTAATATGTAAGACTCAAACTCCCATGTGCTTTCAAATGCATTTTTGACCCGTTTATTTAGTATTTTTACCATGGTATGACAGTTACAAATTATGTGAAAATATGAAAATCAATTTTAGTTGCACAAAATGAACACAACCTCAGCCTACGATTATGTTGCAGTAAAATAGAGATCAGTTCAATATAACCTCTGCTGTGTAATATACATTTGATTCGTATGTAGTTAGTTTCAATACAGTGTACCGACAATCCTGTTCTTCCCTAATATAGTAGGTTTGTTAAGAGGATTTTTATGAGCTCCACGCTTGCTATGTCAAAGTCACAGAATCACTCTATGCATCAGCCTTGGGCTAGACCATAAATTGTTTGAATATTCTTTGTGGACAAGAACATAATGCAGGGTAAAAAATTATTAAAGTAATGTATTTTTGCAAATTTTATTTGCTGTCTCAGCAATTATGTTTGAACAATAAAATGAGTTGCTATAAGATAATGATGAATATATGTACATAATAAATATTAAATGCTGTTCTGTACATGTACATTGTGCATCAAAAACAATGCAGATCATGAAAATCTTGAAAGTATAAATAAGTTTCACTTGCCGACTTGTATTATGCGTATATCTACAATAAATGATCAGCTACGCTTAGGCGATATCCATATACACACTTGCGTACAGAATTAGATGTTCCCAATGACCGTTCCCAGTAACTCAAGATTTTTAGGGCAAAAAGGCACAATTGAAATTAAAAACAGATCAAAGATAAAATTCCTGAGCTAACAGAGAGTTGCCCCCTCATAAATCCTTCAAAATGAGATTACAAGTAGTTTTTAAAAAGTGAGGCAATAACTTCCAATATGATCAGGTGAAGACCTGTATGAGTCACACTTGCTGTAGATTGCATGTTTTTGGCTGATGATGTGACTGTATTGGCATCACCTGACAGACTATAGTGAACCCACCTTTTAGGAACAGTCCGACAGCGTTTCAGTTTTGAGCTAAACTGTGTTATTTTCGCGTAGAAGTCACTGACTTTATTTTTGAGTTCACTGAGGAGTATAAAATCTGAATGAGGGTGCCTTTCGACTTTAATTAGTACATGTGCACTCTCAGGTATACTGACACCCAGTGTGTCACAGCCACGCGTGCCAGTGACATCATAAACCTGTCCCAGTGTCCAGTTAGCCACGTGACCGCATAGCGAAGAGTTCCCTAAATTCATCAGTCTTAGCATATAGTCACTCAGTATGGTAACATGTAAGCTTCTGAACCTGAAATTACATAAAAACAGCACAGATATTTATAAGAGGAATCAATTGAGAATCTTGTCCATTTGATGTGTCATGCAGCTGCTTAACAAAGTTTTTGAATGACCACCGGTAACTAGTGTAAGGAACACTTCAACCAAGTTGGTTTTATTGTGTTGTCATTACATCCTTTGTCGAATAAAATATACATTTCCTTTGATTTCATGCTTATAGCTTCTATACGGAGAGTCTCATGATTGACATTCACAAATCGCAAATGATTTCAAATAATAACACATATACATCTATATGCAATATATATGATAGGGAAACAGATAACAGGGCCGAACCAATCAATCCTCAAACATGGTCCCAAGGGATGTTGTCAGCATTACTTTAAGCAACACCATAAAATGGTCAGTGATCAACATCTAGTAACATGCGCTGTAATTCTGTCACCTCAGATAGTTTTACCACTGATAACTTTATTTTGTAACTTTTGTGTTTATGACATTATATACATCCATAGACCAATATGTTGGCCTCTTTTTGTATTGCCACTATGTAGGTCTAATTCTAATGAATGCTCATGTAGTGTAGGTATAGGAAGACTCACATGAGTTGGTATGATTTGGTGTTGTATAATTGGGGATGTCTCTCGCCTGCAATATAGACACCCTTAGTATTCAGAGAGAAGGTCGGCCGTGTGCAAAATGTGTCAGTAAAGTAGTGGGTGGTGATATTAAACGTCTCATCAGTCGAATTAAACATGTAAGACCTCAAGGTGAACAGAGCTACAAAACAACAAATTGATGATTACGTTGTGTACGTGTATGAATTCCCCTGGGTCAGTTCTAGGAATCGGCCATAGGGAGATTGTTAAAGCATGCCTTAGCCGGTCATTAGCATCTACATGTGCAACAAAATCATAAGATCTCTTTACACGATTTAGCTCCTTGACCAAATATGTTTTGATTTCCTACCACAACCTTCTGGTCTGGTTTTATGGCGACAAAGAATTTGAACCCGGACACTGGGCCTAATACCAACAAGTGATTGCTTGGCTGTGTTTAAATCAAATAAGTATTCAGAACTTGAAACAACATCCTAGGCAATATAAGATATTCTGGATCGAATGAGAGTACTATACTTTGAGATATTAAGCTGCAGTTGTCTCATCACAACACATGAACAGGCAACTCAATAAATGCTCCATAATTATTTAAAGATTCTCTATTTGGTTGGCCTTGTTTAGAACTTATGGATTTAAAGGGCTTTGGTCAAAGCTCAGGTGCACACAATTTGTATAGCAGCAAAAATCATTGCTGGTGTCTAAATTAAGGAATCTTTTATATGGTGAGCATTAAAAAAAATGGAGACTATTTACCGTTCGGAACAGATTCACATGTCTGGCTGAACCAGTGCCCTGTAATCATTGATTGTGAGAGGGATGAGTGCATAGCCTGATATCTGTGATGACTGCAGCTTGAAGGAGGTCTGTCCATGCTAGCCCTGTATATACATGAACATGCCTCACAGTGCTTGTGCTACAAAATAAGCAGTCAACTAAAATTTTGCAAACTTTGAATGGTAATAAATAAATGAGTGGATTTCCATAGTCTTTTAAAGGAACGAGAAACAATAGTGAGATTCAATATGCCGTTCAATATCTTAAACTGTGTGTATGAGAGGGCAACTCCTTGTTAAATTGGTAAAGTTACTGTTTTAAAAACAGAGTAAGCCACAATTTCTCAAAACAATGCTGTGTAATCAATCAATCATCAGAAAATGAACTGCACGAGATATCGCATAGCCTTTACTACATGTCTAATGGCATAATAAGGGCGGGATGTATTTGACAGAGTATTCCAGTCTGCCGTGTGCGCTTCTTGATTTGGCTCTAATGCTCTATTGTAATACGGTGAGTTTGTTTGTTTTATTCCAAAAGTAGGTTGTGATCTGACATTGTCAAACATCAGAGACAACAGAAAAATAATTGTTCATTATTTACTCTAACGAAACATCTTTTCAAAACCATCCAAGCTGATCCTCATATGCTGTTCATCGTTTTTGTCACAAAGTTGGTTTTTTACATACCAAACAGAAGGCTTATTTACGCAAGTGTCTAAGATTTCCAATGTAAATAAGGCAGGGTTTTGAAGTGTTTTCACACTTAGTTTTGAGGATAAGATTTAACTCCTCAATCATGTTTTATGAGTTAATCTCTCAGCGGAGAATCAAACACTCCAAAAATCTTTACTTAGGTCAGTAATTTGACTCTAGACACATATTATCTCAAAGAGCTAGCTGCGTCAAAACTCCCAAACAATCCAAACCATTATAACAAACCGATCTACTCTAACTGCATGCCTCACCATCATACTCCCTGCTGAGCCGAGCTAATATTCAACAGTAGCATCAGAGATCAAACACTCAAACACCAGCGGTCATTTCACAAGATTATAGTAAAACAGATTAATTTCAATTTTCAAATAAAACTGTTTCAAATTTAACATTCTCACAATTCGAAATGTAGACTCAAAGTCTCAAATATTATTGACATCATAGTTGATCTAGCGATCAAGTGTGCTTGCACACCGACCAGCTAGCTACTGTGCAGCGGAAACCTCAAGTAAACCATAAAATTTACAGTCTACAAACTTTGTCAGTTTACCAGAGGAAATGTCAACTGCCATTATCTAATACTTTCTAAAATCATAACATTGATTTAAAATTTCTCAAAAGATCAGTGTTTAAAAATTGGGATGACTTCACGAAATCCATCCCACCTGATTTTGTAGTGTTTGACTTTTGAGTCTATTATTTGCTCACTTAGTCAACTTAGTCAACTTACAAGAAATAGGAACAAATAGCAGGTAGGTGGACTACAACCAAAGCTAGATATTACATATTAAAATAGATCAAGTTTGATAACTTTTTTCATACATTATTTTTAAGTGCTCAAAGCTGTTTTGGGTAGATGTTAGTGGCGCAGGCTATCAACCCCTTTATGCCACTAAAGCCTACCTAAGGCTGGAGTCCTCAAACTGTAATTCATTTGAAATCGCTAACTATTGACTGGTGGGCAACCTGTTTAAAGGAATAAAACACAAAATGAATACAAAAAAGATCAAACTTGATCTGGATGTAGCCTGCCCTGTGAGTAATTCACTGCTGCCAGCCTGTATCCAATTTGTGTCCGATCAGACATGTTGAAGGCGTGGCAGGTTGGCAGATCAGTCTAATTAACATGTAGTATAAACACCATAATATTATGAGTATGTCACAAAGTATAGAAAGAATGTACAGCGAATGGAGAGTGATTACAGATTAAATGATATCTTACTGTGAATGTATATAGTGGTGGCTGATAGGAACTGGGTCTCTGTAGCTGGTTAAACCACACACCCCCTAGCTGAAGCTCCCTCTCAACATAGCTTGAGGAACCGTTGACACTGTGGTCTGTGTGCGGCTGGTCTGACTGGTATCCCGTATTTGTTGCAGTGGTTGAAGTCTCCTCTCCCCAGCCTCTCTCATAATCAACCTGTGAATCAGTTAATTCATCGCTTCATATCAAGGAATATTGCTGAAAACTGGCGTTGCATCCTTGCTCAGCCCAGTTTTCTACCACTTTGATTATCATAAAAAATAAAATAGCTCGATGTTTATTATTTACGGTCTTAACAAGAATTTCAGTGGTTCAATATCGCATATTAACTGTAATTTTTTCATTGATACAGTATATGTTCAGAGATGCATTTTGATGCATTGTGGTATTTTTGTCGGAGTTATCTGTCCATACGTTATACTTACCTGTCTCATAACGAGAAGCTCATTGGCTGAGAAGGAGAGAGATTGCAGACACTGTTGGTTCCTCACATCAGGTACTGAGGCTTGTTTATACGGGGATGAGGTAGATGCCCATTCTGTCTCTACACCACAACCAACTGTAAATAAAAAATATTCAATTTCGGCAACGTAGATTCTTACTCGTTTCTATAATAGTTTTGTGGTTTAATTTTATAATTTTTGGGATGCCACAACGAATAGGAGAATACAGTAACAGTTGGCCTGTTAGAGTTCTGATTAGCTTCATGTGATATGAGAAAATGAAAATAAAAAATTTGCATATATAGGCCTAAAGTGAAGTTAAGTTGCTTTATATTGATTGGCCAAGCCATCTTACTTTGTAGCAAATTTGGTTTCCTTTTTTCCCAGAAAATAACGAAGGGCCACAAAGGGTAGTTTGTTGGTTTGTTCAAAATTACATTGATTTTGATGGGCGATTTGGTTTTTCTAGCCTGGTCTTTGAAGTTAAAGCTAAAATGGGTTGGCATAATTTGTGAAAATCCATCAGTTTAATTCAATCATCTATATACTTCCCTAAACTAACATTTTGAGGTGAAATATGTCACTTAATTACGTAATAACACACAAGTTTCTGATAACAAATTAGAACATCCAGGCCCTGCAAAAACATACTGCGGAATTAATGAGAGTTTTGACTGCGAAAGGAGTATGAAGGTGGAAGGTTTGCGAGCTCACATTGGAGAGTTTGCGATAGCCAGCTGGCCATTGATGAAGTGTATGGTTTGATGATGAGTTCGGTGAGGTCTATGTTCATATCTGTGGCCTCGTTAAGATACCATGACCTCGAGTCTGCGGTCACTGTACCCCTTGCTTGTATGGCATACGCTGCATCTCGACAGAACTGTTAACAATCAAAAATCAGGCAGTAAAGAAATGTAGAAAGGAGTTGCTAGTGATGTTAATGTCGGCAGCATTACTAAGGATGGACAAAATTAATAATTGTACTTACTGGGTTTCAAAAAGATATCGACGCAGGCCCCAAATATAAATAAAATGGAGGTGTAAACCCTTTAAAACCTGAGTCCTACAAAATAGAATACTGCTGCTATCAGTTATAAAACCTCAAAGGAAAAAGAAATTAAAACTCATTACATGAAGAGGCGTGATTCATTTAAAATTAGCTGAATGGCCTCCTCCCACAACCATCAATAAGATTTATAGTTTTCCTTGAGACACCCTCAAGAGTCCACCAACAAACATGGAAGTTGTTCCTGTATTTTATACTTTAAAAAAATTGTCTTATCACGAGTAAAATTTTTTATGAATTGATAGGTGTGATACAAAATGATAAATTTTGTCAACACAAACTGTGTGTAAAATTACTTGGTGTCAATATTTATAAACCCAGGGTCCCATTTGTAAATTGTTTGCAAACATTCTGCGGACCATTTAACCATAATTAATCATACACTACGTATTCATTAGGGACTTCGGTTATAAAGTAAGTATGTCATGATGGACAAGTTAAAAATAAAATCAACCAAATTAAGATGTCACATCTTTGGAGTGACTAGATGGAATCAAAGCACCACACATTTATTCATGGAGGTATGGATAGTTTTGCAATGTTTTGCTGCTCAGAAATATTTTACCACACGAGTAAATACAAAACAACGGATGTCATCTCATCGGAACAGCGTGAGAAAAGATGAGCTGTGTCGATTGAGTTATATAGTAAATCAGTAAGCATGTCAATGTTTGTAACTCAGTAAGGCATGAGATTATTTGTCACCATGTGTCAATCTGAGATCAACTAATTCGTTAAGTGTGATTAATAGCATCAGAGCGACAGCAGCGTAGCGGTAGTGTTTCAGGGCTGTCATATTGACACCTAGTACTGTCATCATCAGTCTACTGTAAAGTGGTAATTAGCCGATAATTTATGAACACATAATTCTATTATATATACAAGTATAATTATAGGAAGTCCAGTAATTAACACTAGCAGTGCTAAGATGATGTTACTCTTTTACCTCATCAGAATAGTAATATCTAGTGATGATGAAGCTTTCAGTGCTTGAGAATTCATATTGTCGTAACACGTATTGAGGTCCAGGTAACATCTCACAACTGACAACAAGAGAGAACAAGACTGACTCATGAGTGACACACCAACAGAAACCAGTGTATCGCAAATTCAACATAATGGAGTTAATTGGCCAATGACTGAACAATCAGTACACTATCTTTTTGAGGTGTGAAGAAATAAAAGATGCAGTGATGAGATCTACGTTATAAATTTAGAAGAAGGATGTGTAACTTAACCCCTAGCTAACACGAGATTAAGGCTTGCATTCCTGCGGCAAATGCCCTGCAGACAAAATAAGCAACAGGGCATACTTGAGACATCGAGATCTGTATACAAATGTCCAGGGGGTATGTTGTTCTTCAAAATAGCGCGAAGTCAATACAGTGATGTTAAAGTGATATATGTTCCGATGTTGTTCGAAGTTGTCATACCTCGGTGAGAACCAGCTACCACTTATATTAGGAGGACTTGAGATCTGTGCATGACGTCGCGTCCTGATTCCTTTGCAGTCATAATCTCCCTCGCCACGAATGTATCCCAGAATCACTGCTACAATAAATAGTAATTAAATTTATCTAAAAAGAGTCAAAAGTTAACAGTTTCATACATATGTATAGCGCCTATACACAAACTGATGGAAGGAGTAAAATATGGACAAAATTCTCTGTCTACATGAGCGAGCGTGGAGCTAGCTCCCTGGATGTTTGGTGCCGTTTTTGTATCATTGCTGGAGCCAACCAAAATTAGAGGATGTTGAGCAGTGGCAAGGACCCATCTGCATAAGGAGTACATCAATACCCCACTTGAGACAACACTCAGTAATTAGACATTGACGCACCCAAGTGTGGAAATCCTCTCTGTACTAATTGATGGAAAGCTCTTCAAAAAAAAATCAGGGTACACTGACGTTTCACAGCATATTTTTGTGTGGATTACCTCATCAAAAGACAACCCTTGTTAACATGTTTGAGGTACAATTTCTTACCAAGCCCTTGAACATTACTTTAATTTATGGGCCTTTTAGAAAAACCTGGGCCGGAGTTGGAGTGTCTTATGTCAATCGAATTAACATCCGTGTACATCTGCATCACTATGCGACCAGCCTGGATAGAGAATTACATAAACCCCATTAGTATAAAAGTCATTCTAATGTGCAGCCTTATGAATAATCGTGTGAATGTTGGAGCATTTTCCTAACACAACCACAGGAAAACAGGTGGCACTAAAGTGGCAGACTCTATTTTAAACTATTACTAAACTCTTAAAATTGATTTTATCACTGCAGTGTAAAATTTAGTTAGAGTGGTCAACGCTCTTTTAGTGTCTAATGTCCATCAATTTCACAGAAGTCTATCAACATACCTCTCAAAAATTTACATTGATTGACATGCTTTGCAGAAAAGAAATAACTCTTACAACATCCAAAGAAATTGAAATGTTATGGTCAGCATTTAAAGGTCTCACTGAGTTGCATTTCCATTATAACGCTGCTTCAAAGCTCTTGCAAAAATTATCTCAAACACAATTTTACACATTAGGGTTAATTGATATCTGTTTATATGTTTGGGGTGATATCTTTGCTTTGAAGGAGGGTTTATTTCTAGAGCCAGGTGAAAATCCCTCTAATCAAGAGCTGGATAGCCTTCATCAATCAGTAAAAAAACTGCCACTGGTCATAACATCTATCAACAATTATTGTTAGGTATAACCTGAAGTATTTCTTGACTGTTTTTTTTTTCTCAACACCATTAATGAAAATCTCTGAAAATTTAAGGAAAGCACAAAATTAATTATGACCCAATGCACAGCCATGTTCAGCCCTTTTTTGAAATTTTGTGAAGAATCTGACCGGCAGCTATAATAAGAGGAAGTCAATTAGATGCCAACAAGCCACAAGAGCATAGATGATTTCGCCTTCTCCCAAGAGCAGGAGCCGCTATCATATCAATGCTGTTATCAAAAACTCAAAGGCATCTGGTAATTAAAATTATATTGCAATTTAGTTTCATCGAGAATGCAAACGTGGTGGTGTCATTATTGGAGACTTGATATGGAATGTTTTAACTTTTCATCAACACCCCTTATTCATTTTAATTACTTGAAATGTAACCAGCGTTCCTATGGGGGCGTCAAAGGTTTGAGTAATACGGCAAACATTAAAATTCATCAACTTAATTTAGAAACATATAATTACATAAAACACCAAATATTGACATCTCAGATTAAAAGTTTGGACATTGCGCCGCAGCCAGCAGTGGTTTACTAGCATGGTGGTTTGAAGTAACAGTTTACTCTTACTTAGATGTATGTCATCAAATAGCCAGAGGAATGACCAGATTGTCTCATTTTATACACTAGGTGTGAGGCGATTGAAGACAATAAGTCTCACTTGGCTGCTCCTTATACTCCTGGCTGTCTGGGCTCTGTCTGGTAAACCCGTATCACATAGGCTATGTGTAACACTAGGCCCAAACCGCAACTTTGGTTATGTCAAAGCAAACTTTGGCCTGATCAACACAGTAGAATTTTCCTATTTCGACTTGCACATAACTGTTCATTTGAACCGATACTCTTACCTCCAAATACAAAATGAGAATTTCAAGTAAAAAACATGATTTTGTTTTTTTTAATATCAAACTTGGATAAGACTTTTTTGATTGGGATAACATACGAGAATGCCACTAACATAGGAAACCATTGCAAGCGACATATTTATTTGTGACGCCCTGTTAGAAACGAAGCTTATACACCGGAGATAAAGACAAGCTGTAGGTAGAAGACCAGTAATGACAAGTAGCGGTAATTGTTTATGATATGCCAGGGCAGGGTGTGTGG
>ERZ1740056.26-NODE-26-length-15555-cov-8.262194_pt1 | contig 15555 bp, 5 predicted proteins | sample MGYA00581746_ERZ1740056 | MGnify/ENA primary metagenome ERZ1740056 (study PRJEB43018, sample SAMN04849745) | marine metagenome | isolation source: floating plastic debris | place: Pacific Ocean | collected 2008-09-01 | study: EMG produced TPA metagenomics assembly of...
GTGATAAAACTATCATTATACAACTTAGCTCCACAGGAGGTCGCAAAGCAATCAGTTTATTATGATTTTATAGTTATATCTAATCAACTTGCTATTGTTTTCAATCTGCTTGTCTCACAAATCTTTTCCGCAGCTATTCTATAGCCATATTTTGTTTTCAAACTGCCCTCCCAGAATAGTCATCATTGCCCTTACATTAACTGTGGAGAGTATGTTGGATTACTTCAACCCATCATGATATCATGATGAATGCTATACTGGCTGGCCTACACTGTTGCATGGCAATCACTAACCTTTGGTTACGCAGCACAGAATTGCTTTCTTTATTATGAGCATGAGCAATTCGGGATTGTCCTACTTATGTGCATGGAGAGCCAACTCCTCACTTTTCACAAGAAATGACAACATTTCTTGTCAAGACTAGTTAGAAGCAAAATCCAACTGCACATCCCGACCGTGCAGTAACACATAAAATCAAAACTGTGAATCAAGGCCCCCGATTCTGGCAGATAATCGATACAAGTTGACCAAATTACAATGATGAGCTGGCCTACAAAGCCTGTGATGTGTTTCCTGTTTGATCTTACTGGAATTCTGTCTTATATATTTTAGGGTTCTTCTGGAGTCAATCCTAACTACGCTAATGACATTGATGTCCTTGTCCCCAATGTCAAATCTGATACCAACGAATGTATAAAACTATCCGGGCCAGAAGACCCAAAGGTGCTCAAGGATGAACGCTTCAAAAGTGAAATGAATATCGAGAATGCGTACACCGGATTTAGCTCAAGAAAAGTCATAATGGAGGAGAGAAATTTGTACTGCGGCTCCTATAATGTGCTTGTCCTCGTTAATGAGTAAGTACTATAGTTGTGGAACGAAAAATGTGACAAAAAACAACAACTTGGCTTTTAAGTTGCTGATAAAATCTGTGTCCCTATAGTGATTGCGGTAATCCCTCTGTCCAATCCCTTTGTTCAATTTCCATCATTGATACATGTATTATAAAAGATACAGATAAACTGCAAAAGGAATGACCAGTTTCATAGAACAATTAGACGAATCTATCTACCTGCATCGACATACAACATGCATTAGAAATGAGGACGCTATACATGTATATGGTATTCTTCAGACACAACAAAGACCGAGTGATCCACACCAGTGGAGGGAATTATCTGGCTTATAGTAAAGAGAGGAAATGCCATTTGATAGATATCAGTCTTGGGCGGGACACTGAGCACCCTATAGCTGGCCATTCTGGGTCGATCAAATGTGTTAATATCCAGGAGGATGAAGGATTTGTGTTGACAGGTAGCTTCGACACCAGTGTCAGGTAAGTGTTCATGTTTTTTAAGGAGGTTGACCGATCTTAATTATCATCCTTAAAAGTCTGGAAAACCAAGTCTACCATGTAACCACCCCCTTCGTAGTTTGTGATGTGTAGTTGTGAACCAATTGTAGGCTAGCCTATTACAGTAACCCTTGCTTTTGGTTTTGCACTAACCTTGAAGCTTGTGATTCCATGCTATATCTAACTATTTTTGGTGCCAAGCCTTAGCTAACCATTGTTATTTTAGAGGTGGCTTAATATTGTAGGTATACAAAGATGTGTTATTGAATTTGTTTTATGTTGTTATGTGCTTTTGCTTGCTGCCCTCGGCTGTATCGAATGATGTCATTTTAGCTTGTGTTTTGTACATACTTTGACTGCTTTACATTAGAATGATGAATGCTGCTCTTTTCTGCCAATCAGAGATACAACACATCACTAAATCACCATGTTCTTGTCACATTACACATGTGCATCGCCAATGTATTAACATATTCTGTTATTTATGGCCATCAATTAAATCAAAATATTGATATTTACGTCAATGTTGAAAAGTGGTTGCAGCCTTGGAGTTATCTTTAACTGCCTAGAAAGAGGACAACCCTTTATAGACAATATAGTCCAGCTTTTTTCTACATGCCACCACTACCAGTATTAATGGATAAGATATAAAGGACACACCTAAATCTATTTAAATGGTGTCAATTGAAAACTTCGTTCTTTCTCAAATTCTTATGCATTTAGTGTGGCTTGATTGAGCATGAAGTGTTTCCTATCACAAGCTTTGATTGCTGAATGCATGAATAATTGCATACTGAGAAAAATGTTTGCATGTTTGTTTGCTTTTTTGAGTGAGTGCCACTGATCTCAAATTGTGAACACAGATAGTCACAGTCCAATGTATTACGCTAAAAATTTTGGTCACTAAAATAGTCTAACTAACCTAAAAGGCAACCCAAAGTTTTAGAGTTTTTACTTGGTACACACTTACTTACAATAAACAGCTATCGAGCTAAGATAGTAACACCCCAATGAAATGTGTGTGCAAACCCTCGTTATTCTTTTACAGGAAATGGGATTTGAATACATTAAAATGTGTGAAGATATTTAACGGGCACCAAGACACAATCGTGGCTTTAGACTACTGTAAAGCCAGTAAACAATTTGCATCAGCCTCACTGGACAGGTCATGTAAAGGTATGAATGAGGAAGATCATGTTTTTATCATTATTATAATGATACTTAGATTAAAACACGATGAAAACATAATTCCCAAACTCATGTTCCAAGCCATTTTGTCAATCTAGCAGGCAACAAATTTTGTTCAAAGATATCATTTCAATTCATGTCGATCTACGGTTCAACATGTTTGCCCTTCAGTAGGTGATATGGTTCAATTGAAAACTCAAAGCAATACAAAGTACAGGTGCCTCATCTTTTACTGCAGTTCAACCCGGTGTTTAATGTTTCAGTATGGAATGTAGGCAGTAAAAAGTGTTACAGAACATTCAAGCACAGAGGCAAAGTGGTGGCGGTGGCACTTAGTAAAACACAATGTGTGACTGGTTGTGAACAAGGTCGTGTTAAAGTGTGGAACCTGGAAACAGGCCGGCTAATCAAGGTACAATCCAGTCTTCCAAACTGATGAATGTGCAACTGATGTATATATGTACGTGTGATCGCTATAGTAATTGTAGAATAGACTCTCTGATTTCATGTTTGTCTCACCGTTTTCCAGACTTAGTACCTGGTTCGGGTATTTAGCTTCATGATATTGCACTATTATAGATTACATGTATGCTGTAACAACCAGGGTCCACGGTTATAGTTTTGAATACAAATCATTTTCAGATGTTGCTGGGACACGACAAGGTTATCACGGCTCTGAGGTTTGACGTGTGGCACATCGTAACCGCAAGCGCTGATGGGTATGCTCTAGCATGGAGTAACCAAGGAAATCATAAACGCTGTCTGACAGCCTTACGTCATCCATGGTATGTAATGTATGCGGTTTAGACAAGTATGTAGTTTTAGTTGACTCTTCACACAATTCTGTGTCTTCATCTCCATTTTATCTCTCTCAAATCAGGACGCTGGAACCTAATACTTGTATATTGGATAACACATCTTTTTCTTTTCAGTCCTGTTTTATGTATGGAGTTCATGTACCTGCGAGTGATCACCGGAGCTGAAGACGGGCGCGTGAGAATCTGGAATATGATAAATGGACAGTGCTGTCGAATCATGAGAGGCAATAGTCAGAGTGATCCTGTATTGAGTATTTATGCGCTTGGTGATAGGTAAGTCAAAGATTGGACGACTCCTCAGGTTTTTGTGTAACATAGGTTTCTATGTTTTACCTCTGATTGGTGAGTTTACTCTCTTCTTCGATGCCATCATATAATTGCGAATAATACAATTCTGAAGTCCCTCTATATCATTTGAGCATCCGATCATTAGTACAGCTTGTCACTTTATATTTTACTTGACTGTTTAGGATGACCATCAACACCAAGACTAATGTGCTGATGCTGACTTTTGAGAATATCGAGTGGGACTACAGTCATGAGACAGACAAAGTTGTGTCGTTTGTTGAGAATAACAAATACCAAGAGACGCCGCTAAAGACCTACTCATATCCCTACATAAGAGCCCAGCGCATGGCCAAGACTGGCTCTGCTGATCAGAGAATTTTAGGAAAAGCTGACAAGCCAATGTATTCGAGAGTGACAAGTGCACGCTCTGCGAAGAGTGCCTTCTCCTTAGGTAAATATGCGAGAAGGTGGGGACATTAGTGTGAAACTACACACTGTAATAGCTTATGCGATGACTCGATTTTGCCTATCAGTTCAGGGTCAGGTTAAGGATAATATTCTTAGCTTTGAATTGGATCTCAGGCAATGTATGAAAGGAAACTACTGGGTGTAAGAGTTCAAATATTTGCTTATCTGTTTGAATTATGTTTTATCCGTTATTGTGTGGTATTATTATTATTCATAATATCAACATCCCTCAAGAAGGGTAATTGTAGTATTAAAACAAAACATTTTTCTGATTTGTTTATATAATTGACCCAAAATATTGATGGAAGTTCGCTTGCAGTTCAGGTATGTCCCGTTTTGAGTATTGGGCAACCAATTCCATAAAAGCTCTAATGTGACAATCCCAAAAAAAGACATCCCACAGGTATTCCATGCTTCCTTGCCGCATATTGAGTATCATGTTGATTGGAGAATCCTTGCAACAAGGCTAGAATAGACAGCATGATCAATCGGATTCAGATATAATATTCTCTTATCACGTTAGTGTGATATCTTATCTCATTACATCGATGTTGCAAAATTTGTCTTTTAACAGGAGCTAAACGGGATGAAACTGTTGATGTTCCACAAACTAAACACCTGACTCTTAAAGAAGAACCAGAGATGATCCCCATATCAGACAATATCTTTCATGATCTGCAGTCAGTGAGACGAGCAGCGTCTGCTTCAGTGCTGCCGGACAGAGCCAGTGATGACTCACCACCTCCTACTAATGTGTCAGACAAGAGAAGAGTATCCTGGGCATTTGAACATCCGGAGATTCCTTCATGTGCTGATCCGTCATTAGCCGATATGAAACATTTATTAAAAAAGCAAATCAGAAACTCTGTTCAAACACCTGACTTCATTTATTTAACTGTTTCCGCCCTGAAGAGCCAGGTCACTACAACTTATCCCTTTGAGTATTCTAACAACACGGAGTTCCCAAAACCAGCCAAGCTGGCAAATCAGAAGGAGCATGGTGTCAAGAAACCGATTCTTAGATTCCGTCCTCAATCTTCACCATCCAGTATTGATACAAAGACTAAAGTTCGGCTGTCTGATGGTATGGCTGAGTTCTTAGAGGAGTTTGGGGTGCCAGGAGAGGATGGAAAGAGTACTAAGAGTGCTAAAACATCTGGTGGACGGACGTCCGGTGGCAGGACAACTCACTCTGCACGGACCACTCACTCAGCTCGTAGCTCTGATAGTAAGGACAAGTCATCACCGAGCCCTGCCATGCAGCGAGCTCAGAGTGCTCAGATGTTACGAGTTCACTCAGCAGGTGCTCCCAGGTGTCAGTCTGCTGGCAGCCAGTGGAGAAAGAAGACTGCTCAAAAACTCGCCTCCAATAACAAAAACTATCATGGGTTGACATCCACCGCAACGGAAACTAACATTGTTCCAATGCTCATGTACCCAAAGGATGGTCTCAGACCAAGTGTAGATGTGTCTAAACTGAAAAAATTTCCAAGCCAAGAGAGCATAGCCCAAAATCATCCTTTGTGTTCAAAACACAGCCTCAATCTGAAGACTTACACACAAGAAGCAGAGAGGATCGCTACGGCTGGCAGACAGCCTCCTCCAGCCTCCGCTGTGAAAGTCGGCTTCAACAGAACAGTGCGACCAGTGTCATGTATGTAGTTCTCTCTGCTAGCAGATTTTATATTCAGATTTTGTCTGCATATAATTATGATTTGAGGGTGCAAATCAATTGATGAAAAATTGAAATCCAAGTTTCCCCAAACAAAATTGTGGAAAGTGAGTTGTCATACTTTACTCCAAAATCCTCCATTTCTTGTATTCATTCCAAATAAAGTGTATATTATTATTATTAAAGTATTTGTAATGATTGTTTTACAAGTCCATACTAGGATTTTTACTTGACATACATTAATGTAGTTTTTACTGAATTTATACTCCAGCTATTGTTTTTCTGATTTACCAATTTGATTTGCCATAAGATTCATGACTGTGATAAACCAGTGGCATAAACAAGTATTGATCGCTTAAAAATACATGTAAGCGGGAATTAAAAATTATACAGGTTCGTGTTCAAGGTTTTATATTTTTAAGATTACAGCGATATATTTTTTTGTGTGATATTGGTAATCGTTTATGTAGTCTTTATAAAGTCATGATTTGCTCAATATTCAAATTGTGTTTTATGCTGTTTTGAAAATAAATTTTTGATATGTAAAGACGTCACTATATGGATTTCATAGTTTCTTTGTCCAAACCAAAGATATCAAATTACTTTTACCACACGACGTATCAAATCTGTAGCTAGCGGATTATAAATGCATCGAACAAGAGTGTATTGAGAAAGCTAGAAGCAGGTACAAAAATACCACAGGTGGTAATAATTATAACAGTGAACAAAAAATAATTTCATGCATAGCCTGAAATTGAGCCAAAACCGAGTAGAGTGATACATACAACACCCAGGGTTGTCTGGGTGCTAGCAAACAACTTTAAGCTGTTTTATGCAACAGTCAATTCAAAACAAAATCACTAACAGAATTGAAATACTGGTGAGCTCGGCTCCGATTAAAAAAAAACAACAAAGCAAATCTAGTGACTGAGTATTATGCCGTTTTAAATGAGAATTAACGTGTGGGTACAAAAAATGAAAAATTATGGTTTACAAGAATGCCTTGTGAAAAAAAAGGGTTAATAACCAAACAAAGGCCAAAGCTTGGTTGTATATCATAACATAGACTGAATCTGGGAACCCCTATCCAGATTTCAATAGGTGATGTAAGTGGAATGTATCAATAGTGTCAATGGATTATGCAGACTTGTGCAAAGGAGGCAAAAGTACAGCACTTCACATTTTTCTGCAGTTATACAGTTGGGGTTGAAATTTTGTAGAAATTTTATGCGGTAGAAAGAGGATATAAATCAAAATATGAAAGTCAAGCACACTATAATAATGTGGTGATATAAAATAATTGACCAAAACAAGGTTTTACTACCTCAGCTACTTCAAGCCCGGGCGCTGTGGACTGGAATAAACTAACTTCCGCTTGTTACTAAGCCGACTACTATCAGACAGTTAAACATAATCTAACATTGTGCTGCTAAGTATAGAGGAGATTCTTGGCATCATTATGTTTCCCACAGACTTTCAAATCTATAGATACCTACACTGTACATATTATATAAATACTGTATATGGAATTAATGTAAATAAATATTACAAAAATACAAAAGAGCTGATTGAATGTTTGAGTAATTCTTGTGTTCAGAAAAGTTTGAGTTTTTGCTATATATTTCACACAGTCTGGACTGTTACGTAAGTCACTGCTAAATCATTCATAGTAAAGCTGCTGTCGTGTGAATCAGAGAATGGGTGCTCCACCCCATGTGTCTCATTCATTCACTTGGCATATGATTACAAAACTGAAGGTAAATTTAGTACCATTGCTGACAGCTGCTTTCAGGAAAGAACCAAAATAGCCATGAGAATCAAGAAGGAATGAGAGAAGACAGAGTGTAGTCTCTATACTGATAATCACAACCTGAAAAAAAGACAACAACAATGATTGAGTGGGATTTTGACAATCGTATTTTATGTATCATATAACAACTGATAAGAGCATACATATGTGAAATGTGCATGCACATACATGCATATTGGAAAAATTAGGACACTCACGTTTCTTATGATTTGCTTTCAACTGTGCAAATGGAAAGGATCAGAACCGCACATTGGGTTTCATGGAAAATCCATTACAATGGGCCACAAAGACCTGAACATACACACATTTAGATACTGTAAATATGGCAGCTGGTTTGCTACTGCAGTGAGTCTTGTTAGCCTACCCAACCCGACAGGTCAAGCAATGCCGATCTCTGATCTCAGATTCAAATTGGATACAGCCTGGCCAGGCAGACTAGCAGAGCCCTGTTAGCACAATGTGGCAGCTAGTCTGAAATTAGCCGTTTGCACAGCCGTTTGCAGGTTTGAAAACAAATTGACCCAAGGGATTACAATATTAATTCACACGGAATAATAAATGTATAAATGGAATTTTAACAAAAAATGCAGCTGCTATTGAATTTGGCAACCGTGTCAGCAAAGTCCTGGTCCTTCTTTCATGGCATTTAAAACTTTACAGGGCCTTTTGTATTTGGCTTTCATTCAACAATTCAGTAAATCGAGCAGAAAGGAACCATGAGTAGAAAATATCCGAATCAAGCTACACCGTCTAATTTCGGACCGGAATACAAGCTTTGCCGCCGATCAGAATCATAATACAAGCTGTTACAATGATTGTGCTGTACGTTGAGAGGTTACTTATTTTTACAACTCACTCCATTCTCCCATACATTATTCATGTTGACCTGTACTAAGAGACCTTATTTATGAAGCGGAGATTATTATCACTGATGACATTCATTTTTGTCTGAACTATAATTGCTAGATTTTCATTTTCAGGCCTATAGCTACTGTTAAGAACACTCTCATTAGGTGGCAATGGTAACTTTATGTAAGCAATGATATTTATAGGATGCAATGATATTTTCTGGACAAAATGCCTTTAATTAGTATAGGCGGTTTACTTACGGGACGTCAGCCAAAGCTTCATCTCTGAATACACCAACGGCAGAAGGACGAGAACTGCTGTGCTGTTTCGGTGAAGGTCCAGGGTATCCCATCGGTGTGAGAAGCGAAAATGATTTCATGTTGGTCTGTTTGAACTGTGGAGAGCTGCCAAAGAAAATACAAAAATAAATTGCGACAATATAATCGAAGCTTTATTTTCGCTGCAGTTACTGTGAGCATGTAGCTCACAGCAGCTCCATATAATGTGGAATGATATTTCACTGCATGAACATGAGCAGGTACGAAAGGAACAATTGTTGAGACGGAACAGATTTTTCAGTTAAGGCCTGGTTTCGGTACTGTAGCCTCGGGTCCTACGCTTTAACGGTAGCGGCTCCAGTACCTCGATTCCGGTTCCTACTGCTAGTGATACCAGGGTTTTGGTACAAGGTTTTCAGGGAATTATTTGCATTTTTATCATTTTGGTACTGGTTCGGTTCAATTTTGGTATCATTTCGGTTCCAAATCAGGCGGAACCTAAAATTTTTTCGTATTGAAACCTAAATTTACTGGAACCTAAACTGCTCATAGTAGTTGGTACCAAAACACTAAAGTCCGGTTCTATCGGTATTTTTAGTTTTGGACCAACACTATTTATTATGGGAATAATTGCTTCAACTGCTAGAGGCATGGAAATGGCAGCTGGATTGGAAGCGAAATCAAACTCCGGGATGAATCTTTTCTTGGAATGACGACTCATAAGTGTGTAGATTATAGCTATTGGTTCAGTTGCTTCAGCCCAAATACCATGGAAAAAAGAGAACATCTCAGCTTTGCCTCTGTCTCAAACTCTAGCCACTGCCAACAATTCCATCTTTTTATCTTTTGAAAGTTTTTTGTGGCTCCACGGGATGTTATGTTACATGTAGATATACTAGCGCTATAAGTAATAAGACATCGGGGACCATCTGAACAGCAGCTGCCAGCTGATAAAATCATCACTCTCTTGACATGCTAATTACGTTCACGACACAAGAAGTAAGTCTGAGATTTCTTATGTACAGGACTACCGCTGCAGCTATTGTGTGCTAGGAACGGATGAATTATTGATTTTGGAGAAAATTTACAATAATTAAGCAATGCCTAGTTAGCCAAATTATTGATCATAACCATTGTCTAACCTGATACAGGGATTTTGAAGACTGTCATGGATATAATTTGATGGCATCACTCATTAGAAAGTGCGTTCTGACACTGTCATGCAGAAACCAAGTAGGTCTATCGAAGTAAAACTATCATAAAATTGTCCATGAGTACGAGCAGCAGAGAAACAAGGTTTACATCAACGCTAAACACAAAAGATACAAATAGCGTTGGTGATAATAAAATTTATTGTTTTCCCATCTTGCCATTGTAATTGAAAACTTAAATAAAAGACATTGAATCAAAATTTGATGGTGTAGAGCGCTTGAAAATTGAGTTAAAGCTGTAGAAGGCCACCGACAGGATCAAGTCATCATCCTTATCCGATTAAGTGTCTATCTTACCAACATTCAATAAAGAAAATTGGATTCTTTATCAGGTCACAGACACAGATTTTCCAGTGAGTACAAAGGAGAAAATTTAAGTAAGAAATTTCTTGATGGTATGAGAAAAACAGTTTGATGGTGAGAAAACTTAACAGCAAGCATTCAAAATTACTTGTCCCGATGATATTGAAGCGTAGGGCTGCAGTTATTGATGTATATGTACCGATTCAATCCAAACACATATGAAACTCACTACCAAGTTGTCACCCGACAGTTTGATACTAGCGTGTATATTTTGGAATCAAAAAACAAGCCGGCCATTGAAAATTTATAAAATTGCACAATAAATACTGTAGTTCCACAAGTTTCACATACAGATTTTCATACGTTTGGGATTGGCTAATGCGCTCTCAGTGCAAGTCATTCAATACATTCAATGGAGATTACAACTTTCAACAATGCAGAAAACAACCTGAAAATTTGCAATAAAAAGGAAATTAAGTCCAATGTTCGATGAAATACTTATAATCAGCCTCATTCTCATTCATGCAGCCAAAGTAAGCAACCCTTCAACACAACTCGACTCAAATCCAATTTAAAAGAGCAGAAACCCTTAATTTCTCCCATGTTACCTTCCGATTTTTTGTAAACGTATTTTACTACGTTTTGCAATTTTGACAGGATTCCTGCATCCATCCCATAATTATACATCAGAGCTCACCTTTTAGTGCTGTCAGGGCTACCCAGTGACCGAGTAGGGCTGTCCATAAGCGGTGCAGTGCTGCGCTTCCGATGGGTAGGTGAGAATGTCTCCGGCTGGGTGACTGAGGCACGAGGAGACCTAGTTCTGCCTGACAGAGTCCAGTTCTCATCAGAGTATGAGACCACAGATTCCTCTGCTTCATCATTAGACGGCGGAAGAGAAATGTCTTTGTTACCGGAATTCCTGCTAATCGATGACACAAAGCTTTTCATAGACTTTTTGATACGCTTTATACTATTGAACTTTGACTTGTCATTTTTGAGAGAAGACTTGGTGGCACTGTCAAATGACCACTCAGATTCAGTGGTGCTGAGAGACTTGGCAATACCCTCAAACACAAAGTCAGGAATGTTAGGTGCTCGTTCGACTGTTGAGTTATTATAATCCGATGGTTCATCATGCCCGGAGTCTGATTCTGTCTCTTGTTGAGGGGGTGGGGTGCTAACACCCATGATTGTACTAGCATGTCTAAACACTTTAAGGGCGCTTGCTTCGCTAGAGCTTGAGTCTTGTCTTTTTACTGTACGGTTTTCTGCTGATCGGGTTGGTGTTGGATTATTTCGACGTTTTTCATCAATGCGTTCATAAGCCTTCATGAGTTCTCGCTGGAAAAATGAGAAATCACGAGGCGGAGACTCGGCAGTGATATCCATGGATTCCCCATCAGATATACTATGTTCAGGTGCCAATGGTGCGAGACTTACAGGTGTGTTTTCTGTTATTGTACGCCTCTGTAATAATTTAACATGAAAGTCAGATGGTAAAGGTGGGGGCTCAGGCACACCGGCCAGAACTTCATGCATGGGTACTATCTTCTGTGACTGGGAGTTACGAAGCCGGTCGGAGCTTTCGTTACTGCATGATGATTGAGTATCATTGGAGTTATCGGTCAGTTCAGTTTGCACTTCTGCTGTTGTTGGCATATCGGAGCGCGATTTGAGATTGGTCGTCTTGGCCTCACCAACTACCTGCACAGCTGAGTTGAGTAGCTGAACAAGTTCAGTCAGTGATGAAGCATTTGATCTAATAGTGTCAGATTTCGATTTTTGTTTGAGAGTATGCCCACTACATTGAATAGCTATTTCCACAGGTGCATTATATTGAGTGGCTATTTCTCGCATTTCCTTTTTCTTCTTTATTGGAATAATATGAGGAGTATCAACCATGTCACTTGTAGGTTGTGTATGAACTTCTGCTACAACAATGTCTGTATTACTGTTATTTGATTTAGCCTCATTCTGTGCTTGACTTGCTGTCTGTATTGGTGAAGATGTTTGTATTTCAGCTGACACTTGACTGACGGCCACAACTTTCACCGGTGTTGTTGGCGCTCTGGGTTTTGGTTTTTTGCTTGGAAGCACCTTGATGCCTCTGGGAGTAGCGACCTGCTGGGTAAGGCTATTATAGTCTGGTGTGGGAATTTCTATTTGTGGTTCTTTTGTCGGCGAGATCGGAATGTTATGCCTTGTTAGCAGCTCACTTTCAATTTCCTCAAACAATGAGGTAGTAGAGCCATGGTGAGCTAATCTAGGACTGGTGGTTTGGGTAATGGTTGTAAGAGATGATAGAGAGCGACATTTCTCTCTGATAGGAGGGGGAGGTGCTGGTCCCTTCTTCTTAAACATTCCGTTATGATTGCCACCAGCAGCCGGTATCATTACTGGATTGGGTAGTGGAGCTTTTTTCTTTTTACTCCGAATTCGTCTTTCCGTAGCACCTTCCCTTTTGTTCTCGTCTGGCAGAGGCTGTTCTTGGTTGTCTGACGAGCGTGATCGCTGAGATTTTAGAGCATCAAGTTTTCGGTCTAAACTAGCAGTGGAGTCAAATAGATCATTGTAACCTACGCCCTCATCAAGCTGAGCGACAATAGCACTTCTATCCTGAGCACGGAAATGTCTCTTCAAGTCATTTTTGAGGTAAATGTCACAATACTGTCGCTGAGTTAACTGACTTGGTGTCCCGATGCTGGCAGCGCTACTGGAAGGTCTCCTAAACTGTCGATCCTGTTCGTACATGGATGGATCGTGTAATGACTGCATGCTTCTGGACATGTTTCGAGTTTGAGGATTGTCCCTGTAAGCTGCAAATGTACCATTGCTACTTGCGCTTGAAGAATTCCTGAGGATTGGTTTTGGTGGTGTTCTTGTGGTTGATGATGCGATTGATGGAGTTCGATTGATGGGCTCGCCATATGCGTAACTTCTTCTGTCCCATGTTGATGGCAAACTGAAAGCCACACTGCGTGTACTGCCATATTGAGATCGACTCCGCTTCAGTTGTGAGTTTGAGTTACCCATTTTCACTATATCAGTATAGAGTCCTGTCAAAAAAAGGGAATTTGTGACTTTTTATAGTAAAAGATCATCATTTCATTCAAATTGATCCTTTGCATGTATTTGCTGTAGGCCTAGTATTGTCTAGCCTCAAAATCTATGACCTAAATCCAACCAACTCAACCATGCAAGAACTTGTTTAGCAACACAGTCTAGGAGAAATTTTCTTCATTCAACAACACAATACCAATGATCTCAACAGTCAACAGCAATCAGTCGCTAAGCTGTCACTGAAGTTTGCCACCGCTCTCACTTTCTCTCAGTAAAAATGTAAATAAGGCAATATAAATCTTACTGGTAAATATTGAAAATACTGCACACTAGATATTATGTTTCTGAATGGGTAGGGCATAGGAAAGAAAGAAATATCCTAGACGAGAAATTGTAGCTAGTAAAATGTTTCACGCTTTTCGCGAGTGAATAGGCTAGTTTAATTTTAGCTACTACGGTTTCTATAAAAAAAATAAGACGAAACTACTGGTAAAATTGGATATCTCAAATAGCAAAAATGGTGAAAAAGTTATGTTGATGAAATTTTTTTGAATTTGTGTATACAAGGTATAGGGAAGCGTTACATAATAATTATTTACTCCTTGATCAAATTCTATTATTTACAGTAAAAACCAGGTTTGGAGTTATCTATGATTTTAAATACCCGCACAGTGATCAAGATGTCTGCCCTTGAGGAATACCCAAGGTGTAATCCTTGGAATACCTCACCTGTGAAACTGATGTGAGTTCAAGAATGCGTTAATTCAGCCAAATATTCCATATGTGTTGTCTGAGTGTCTGATGCAGCTCTAAAACAAAATACATGTAATATTTATGAACAAAATACCCGGAAAACATCAGGAATGGCTATGAATTCAGACCACATGATGCAATATGTTACTACTATGTATATCAACTGTACATTGTAGCAAGGAGTAATATATTACTCCTTGATTGTAGGTAGGCACTGATCAATTTGAGATACATGTATATAGTATTCAAAGGTTTACTCAATGAGTTAATATATACTGTACTATAATCATCCTCACCACTGAGACTTGATAGACACAAATAGTTATTATTTTGGCTCTTCCTGACTCTCTGGACACTGTATTGTAGCAACTCATTGGAAGGCAGTTCTTTGCAGCATGCAAGTTGCTCTATTCTTGTGAGATTTTGACAGTATTCATTCATGTGTGAAAACAGAACTGTGTCCCTGATGTGTGATATTGATGTCTTTCCTTTAAACTGAGCAATAGGACTCAACTAAACTGAAATAAAAAAAAGGTTAGAAATAAAATTACTCCACCCCATGAATCACTCAGTTTATCCCAGTCACAGAGCATTTGAACGAGCAACAACTCTAATAGAGCAGAGTGAACCCAAGTATGAGGGCAATACACTGACAATACAAACAATAGGTAATACAACCAGTTCCATTCATTGAATTGAAAAGCATTATTTGCTTTCTATTCAGGAGCATGCAAACTCCTTAGTGAAAAGAAGCCCAGCTTGTGAAACTATGACAGAATACTTACAAAATAAGGTTGTATGTTGTGATTTTTCAGTATCAAACCCGTGCTTATCTATTAACACTGTGAAGATTTCAGTCTAAATATTCTTCTGCTAGTAAAGCGCCATCTTCTGGTATCTAGGGTTTTAAAAAGGACACAACTCTGAAAATATATGTACAGGTATTTTGATTGGTTTAATTCTCAACAGGATACAGGTAATTGTCAAGGTCAAAAACTTTGCAGCAGGTTTCAAGAAATGGCTGGCATTGCCAAACTCACAAGAGGTATGCTATGATTTACTGAGGTTTGTTTCCTTAGCATGTCATATGATTATGGTGACTTTTGGCACAAATGTAGGGCTTTTAAAGTTCTGTATAAAGGCCACACAAATTTGTCCATGATTGAAAACCTTGGCTCTGATGTCATGAGAGTTGTTGATTTATTAGTTTTCAATTGTCAATTGGATTGAAGTTTTAGTATTTATTTTAATTCTTCTCCTATTGTTTTTCTTCATTATTATATAATGATTTGCCTGGCTTAAATCAAGGAATCCTTGGTTCAATAATGATGATGACCCCACAATGATCATTTTTAATGATTATTTCATCACACCTAGCAACATCATGCCAGATGAGATAGATAGGTATACCAACTCCTACCCATTCAGGGGACATTTATTTACTACTGTTACTTACTTCAGAATCAAATGAATACATAGAATAGTTTTATTGTTGTTTAT
>ERZ1740056.27-NODE-27-length-15493-cov-7.596191_pt1 | contig 15493 bp, 7 predicted proteins | sample MGYA00581746_ERZ1740056 | MGnify/ENA primary metagenome ERZ1740056 (study PRJEB43018, sample SAMN04849745) | marine metagenome | isolation source: floating plastic debris | place: Pacific Ocean | collected 2008-09-01 | study: EMG produced TPA metagenomics assembly of...
TAATTGGTAGTAGGAGGCAAGCACCCTGCTGCTCTAACAAATGTGATAAAGAGGTCAAGTAGTTGAGCTCTTATTAACTCACTTTAGTTGGTAATGAATGCTTGTCTGGAGTAAGGTGAAGGAATTATTGGATTGTTTCTTGAGTAAGAAAGAGTTATTATGGGATTGCTTCAACATGGGTGGTATGGTAGTGGCACTCACCTGTCTGACACTTGTCACCAGACCACCCAGGAGCACACTGGCATACACCATCATCTACACATTGTCCGTTATTCTCACATTCACAAACTGTAAATATTAAAAAAAATATGAAATTGAAACCGCTAGCAACAATTTGGACAGGGTAGTAATCAACGGCCAAAGATTTTAAGGGTAAAGCAGGAAAGTATTGGCAAATCATCGGAATTAAAAGACCAGAGCGAGGCATAAACAAAATAATGTTGTTGTTCAGGTTTTCATTTGCTAATGACAACACTAGCGGTGTTGGTGTTGACATGGACAGAATAAAATGCAAATACTATGTAAATTTGAACAGGTCTTTGATTAATTCCCCAAATCCCCTGACCAATTTCCCCGAATCAGTTTCCTGAACTTTCTCTTTGAAGAACCAGATATTGTTGTAGGATAAAAGTGACAGTCATGACTGAACAATTAGAGTTGGGTGTATTGATCTTCAAAAGACGGATTACTACAATTGATTAGAGGGTGTTCTGCACCCTGTGTACGCTTTCAGGCAGGAAATATACCTAAATATCTATTGAATGAATCTCAGCTTACATTATCATAGAAGTATGCTTGATTTTATAAATTAAAATAAATTATGAATTATGAATGAGTGAAATCAAAACCGTTGCTATTTTCACTACTTTTGTTCTTCGCCAACTATTGTTTCACAACTTCTTTTTGCTTTCGTTATATGCATTTTTGAGGTTGGATAATCCGCAAAATTTTGGTAAAATTAATCCGATTAATAGACATTTGATGCATTACAGTGTCTGGTCGTTGTTGCATCAGGGGAAATGCCCATACATTCCACAATTTTGTCATATGCACTGTATACATACATGCATCTGTCACATAAAACTGTTGTTACACAATAATATATATAAATTTTTAACTGAAAAACTGCTCTCAAGAGCCAAAGCATACCCGTATTTCATGCACAACGAAATGTTAAATTTTGAATTTTTGATTAGTATAGGGTTCACAGTTTTGATTTAAGACAACATCCTCCGATCTGCACTGTTACGTACATTCTATCTAGCTCTCTAGCTACGAGGGTGAGAGATTCTATTGTTCATCAATGTGATAGCCACATAGTCTGTCATACGAGACTGTCCATTAACAGCTCTGATTTTTTATTGTTTGTTTTAAGATGAGACCTATTGACTTGCTAATTCTATCAAACAATAACAAATCGCCCATTTCAATTTTGCTGTAATTAAACACACCAAAATAACACAACCACCTCTTCAGATTTTTTAAACTTTGAACAATAGAAACAAGATTATAATTTGCTATCTTGATAGTCCAGCGCCAAATGGCTATTTAGTGGTTGGATGTTCCTATTGATGACAATCTTGCAAGGCGACAACTGATAATTGAACACTTTCGTTAAGCCTAAACTGCATTACAAAACCGAGTGCAAAGTGAGAAAGCCTGTAAGACCAGTGAGCTTGTTTTCACACATTTGAAGGTGCCATACTTCTATCTGAGGGCATTAATCTTGATAACTGATGAGCTTGAGAAATAAGTGTTGAAATGTGGTGCATGATGGGGGTTTGTTTCTAAACATTATGATAACGAAAAATAACAGGACCAAAAAATGTTGCATAAACCTAATGGCACAGTTGCAGTGTTAAATGTGCTACATCTCACCCGCAAATGTCTAAAGATGATCAGCATAAATTACATCGCTTCTTGCTTATCCAATTAGCAGATCTATTTTTATTTGACGTCTAGCCAAGGTTTAAAACGAAACCGGATAATTAAATTGGCGAATCCTGGTCAATAATTCAATGTTTGTTTGCCCTGTTATGTATCAGACAATATGATTCCTCGTAGGGTTGTTGGCTGTCACACAGCCTTGTTCAGGTCAAACGGCTGACCGAAAAGAAAAAATGCATTCGCTTATTGATTACGCTGTCTGAATCAACTTGCACTTCGGTTACATAATTAATGGAACGGTCATTTTTCCCACTGAACTTGCAAAACCGACTGTTTGGCCATCTAAATTAATTCCTCGGGCTGACCAAGCATGGATAATTATGCTTAATATGCACCAGAATCTATTGACTCTGCCGCAGTATTTCAGCATAATTAGCCTGGTTTGGTCATTCCCACTATTTTAATCATTAGTCGAAATTGGTAGTTTATCTGAACCAACGTGTTGACTTTACCAACCCATGCGAACTGCTCTGTCTCGCCAGAATATGGTCAATAATGATGACTTCGAGTCTGGTTTTTTGTATTGTTCTTGGTAATTGGCCAATGTCTTTTTGATCAAACATAAACACTATCAGACAAATTTACACCTCATTTTCACATTGTTTAGATATTTCTTTTTGATCAAACGTTGCTTCGAAGTGTATTTTTTATCTTTTCTGTGGATGCTTATTGGTGATGTTAAGTACATTTTATGTAATGCTAAAGCCAAAAAATGGTCTGCACCTACTTACCAGACTGATGAGAAATGAAGGGGACACTTTGACCTAAGATTCGGAATTTTCCATTGTGTATAACCAATCACAAAAAAATTTGTCAATTTATTGGTGGTTATCTCCACTTACCTGGACATCGTCCATTGTAGCATTGTCTCTCATGTGTTCTTGGAACGTAGTATGGTATACAGTCCTCGGGATTTATCTTCTCATCTAAGCAGAATGGTTTTCTAGCCTTGACACCGAATCCGCAGGAAACACTACATTCTCCCCATGTCGACCACTCCCAGTGATCTGTAAGCACAGCATAGTCCAAAACAATCGATGTGATGCTGACATAAAAACGCTAAAAAAAGGATGATCAGATCTCGACATTATTTTCCTCTGGAGATTGAAATCATTCATTGAGCAGGCAATCATACCAACTTCTACATCTATTACCATGTAACTACATCATGACTGAAATTACCCAGATAGTTGGCAGAATCAGTGCTGTGACTGCTGGAGCCTTGTCTTGGGGCAGTGTCCAGTTTCTGCTGGATTGTTTCTCCCCAGGTCTCATAGTTACACTGCTGTTCAACGTCTGCAGGGTTAGATGTTAGTACCAGCTGGCTCAACGCCCCCTACAAAAAGATAGGTTAACGGAACTCAGGCTACAACGTAAGTATTGTTTGCGGTCGCTCTGACCAAATTTGAGGTAACGGAACAGTTGAACAAAATATTTCAGCTGACAGCGATAACTTGCAATAACTTATAAGCTAATTTGTTAGATTTCATTTTATATGCAGGAAAAGAAATATGATTTTATCTATAATTGAAAATTCAGCATCTTGAAAGGGGAAATAATTACTACATTGATTGATAGGATACCTGATGCAGGTATCAAAACTAATGTTAATGGCCGTTAATGTATTATTAAAAGTAACAAGAAGGTACATCTGTAAGGTGTTAATTGCCTACTTTCTATGACTTCTAAATTGTCAAAAAATGGATGTCCATAATTCTGAAGGCAATAATATGACCGGTTTTGTTCGAAAAATCACTGGTTTAGTGTGAGGATAACTAACCTCATAACGCTCGTCTGAACCTCTATCCATGGCAAACATCTTGGAGCCGATGATGAGAGTTGACTTGTACACATTAGGAATAAACGGTTCAGCAGGAAGCAGCTGAAAGCTTCTCTGCATGCAGTTGTAAAACATGGTGATGTTAGGGCCACTGATGCCAAAGCCAAACTGATGCCACTGTCCGTCGTTGATGTTATCATCTGGTAGAGGAATAGATACGGTAGACATGCGTCCCGTACTGTGCAGCACTTCTATTGTAGGGGACGGGAAGGCTTTGAGTCCGAGGTATAACCTCCCTGCTGAGTCGGACAGTGAAAATAGGTACTGTCCCTCTCGGGGGTACCGGGTCTTTCTCGGTCTGATTCTACCCATTATAGAGAACTTCTGTGGCCACAATGGGCTGAATACTTTAGGAGCACTGACTTGGCCGTAAAAATTAGGTGTGAGATCATAGATTGTAGTTCCACTGACGTTCAGAGTGATGACGCCCTTCTCCATGGATTCAAAGCCTGCCAGCTCAACCACATTTCTGATACCTAGAAATATCATGAATTAAGATACATCAATTTTTGCGGAGGAGAAACAACTTCGTTTGATGTTCATCTGTGCTTCAAGATTTTCATACCATTCATTTCGATATGTCAGCACTCAGTGCGATATGTCAGCAAAGCGCAATTAATACCATAATTACTGATTTAATGGGTATATTATCAACAATTATTTTAATCTAAGGTCAGTATATAAACAACTTTAAAAATATTCTACACACTATGTTATCCAAATTTAAGACTTTGATGTTGCCTCACCAGAACATACACATTTATGAGAAAACTGCCGATCTAGCTCTTTTGGTTTAACAGAAACTCCAAACAGTTTTGCTTGCGCAAAGGGTATGGCAGAAATATGATACTGACAATTCCAAACAATCACACCCAACTACTGACAAGAGTTTCTGATGAAATGATTAGAAGTGGCACTAGATAATATCTGGGGTTTTGAAATCTTCTATTCATGGTTCTAGTTGGCCCCAGGGAATTTAGTAAATGACCTCCTTGGGAGTTGAACACCTTGTTTTGTACTTTTTGAAAAAAGACTGGATGGTAGCACAATCTCTTCTAGATTGTAATTCAATATCATGCCATGACAACAACAATTCTTATCTATACATTTCAACAGTCACAGTATGCATAACATTGAAAAATTTCAATTTTCTCATTATTAAGTTTTTACATGACACTGGGGTATTGCTAGAGTTTTTAAGCCTACCTTTGCATGACATGGTGTTGCATTTCCTCTTTTGGGAGTTGTGTCCCGTGCATAACTCGGGGTAAGTCTTGGTACATTGCCTCACTCTCAGCTGAACTCCGGCGTCTCCACAACTTTCTGTACAAGCCGACCACTCTGACCATACACCAAACCCTGCAAAATAGCAACAAGGCTTGTTATTTTCTAGGAAATTGTTTTCAGCCATTTATTTACGGGCAACCTGTTTATATGAAAAGTCACATTTTTTGGTTGAGACATATAGGCAGAATTGCCAACGTCCAATTTTAAACTGGGATATGAGAGACACAACAGGTACCTCAATACAAGTCAAAGCTTTTATTTAACCTGCTCATTGTGGGTCCAACAATGATGTGAAATGACGTTGAAACAATGATAGGAAAACAAGTTCAACCCAAATCAGTATTCATTATAGTTGCTAAATTACATAAAAATAACAATAATAGTGATAAATGGGCTTTAATCTAATTATTCCACCAGGCTTAATAAACGTAGTGGATCACAAACCTGCAAGACAATAGATTAACAAGATCTCCCATGCACTGATTTCTAGTCTTAAAACCGTTATTGTGGCATCCCACGCCGATTGTCTTTCTGCATATCTTGCGAGCTATATTAAGAGGTGAATAATTCTCTTCCGTTCGGATCAATTACATGATTTACTTGAGATTAAATGAAGCAGTTAATTTTCCTTACAACAATTAATGTCATCTTTTGTGTTTTTATGTAACTTGAAGGAGATTGTTGTGGGTAGGATCATCAAAGCTAGGTAAGACAATACAGGATCAACAAGGATAATCATTGATAATCATAGTAATGGCTATTGATTAACTAGAACCGATGCACTACACGGAATAGTTCCGTTTTCATTCATTGAAATATTTAGAATCGTAATGTAAATGTTACTATTTCTTTGTTGTTTTTGATACTGCGGGATACCTATACCCTCCCTGCCTATACCTCCTGGCCAGGTAGTTGAAGGCGCTCAACCATTTCTTATGAATGGCTGAGGCAAGTAAATACAACAAGACAGTGTCAATCCACAGTTAGTCATCAAATCATATTTTCTGTTTCTGAGTTCATGTCACTACGAAAACTCCAAATAACCTTGGTAGCGGTATGATGATGTAACTAGCAATAAGTAAAAAAACCCTAATTTATGCATATTTGTGTGCATTGCATCTAACAAGCACTTTGAGGCAATGTTGCTTTAAAATAGTGGTCATGCCTTCATAGCGCAAAAACAGTTTTCATGACTTTCATAACTATTTAAGTATAAGAAGATGCTAGTATTTTCAAGGTGTCAAATTGGAGTCAATATTTTCATGCCCATGATCTATATTTGATTCATCATGGGAATGTTGCTTCAATTCTGAATTTATTTATGTTGCTATGTTTACAAATTCAAAATATATACACAGTTACAAAATGATTTGGTTTGATACTGTCAATATTGATTCGTTCTTGATAATGATAAATTGCTGCGATGCAACATCAGTTTATTAATCCTACTGTATGACTTTGTAAAGTTTTGGTTAGCCAAACTACAGGGTGTCTTGATTAAATTTGACCCAAACTTGTCAAATAAAAACAATTATTTGAACAAATCTATGTCGGATGCTAGGTAGCATGAAGCTTGAGTTTTTGGGAGCTCCAGAGCCAAAGAGTTATCAAGCTCTAAACACGTTCGAAACACAGACACTATTGAAATGAACGACCCAGAGGCGCCACTCCTGGGTACAGCTAAGCATGTAATTGCTTATAACTCTCCCCACTATTGTATTTTGGTGACAAATAATTCATTAATACTCATTACTTTGAGTAGCACTTGTATACAACCAATTTATTAAAAAGAACAATAGCTTATCACTTGCGAGACATAACTGTAGTAGCTCTTAAACAGATTAACAAGTATGATTAGTGTTGTAGAAATTTTTGTTGTGTGATTTTCTTTTGTATTTTAATCCCAAAACATCCTGCTATAATTGAAAGTGAAAGGCGACAATCAACAGCACCGCAGTGTGACTCAGTGAGCGGACTCCGGGCGCAGGTAAACGGAGACGCAGGTAAATAAGTGCCTCAGGTGCCGATGAGAAACAATCATAGCTGAATAATTATGCTGATAATAGATTTATTCCAAACAGGTTATGGGGAAATTTGACCGATCTCATTAGAGTTAGGGATGGTTTTCCCACTGGTTTTACGAGAAAAGGGATAGCGAAATAATTAATTTAAGCTTTTACACAAAACCCGCACCTTTAAATTTAGCGTTTTATGGGAAGACTAGAGTTTTTCACTCGTGCCTAGAAATGCTTTTGTTGGGATAAGAATGCTTTGGCAGGCCAATCACCCATTATTGGTATATACTGAAAGGTGTAAGAAATGAGTATGTGACATCCACAATGTGTTTATTAATCCATAACCTTGTAATGTAAACTGTATAAAAATGATTTACCCAATACCTTTGGGAGTCGTTAGGCAGTAGCTGAGTTTTGAAAGCATAGTGATGACATCTAAGATTGATAATACTTCAAAAATAATAGCCATAATTGAAACTTAATCCACATCATCAATAAACATATTCATCAAATTACCCCCATTACATAGCTTTGAATGTCATCTTCAAATCGCAGAGCTTTGTTGCTAAAATCTAACACTGTTTTCCCATGATCAGCAACGTAAACACCATGCATTTGGTTGTGTGTAATAAAACATTAATGTCTCAACATGTATGTCTCATCAATTTGGGTTCAAATTTTCTTACAGTCAATAATCACACCGCATATAGCACCAACCAACCACCAACCACAAAAACACCTCATTAATAGCTTGTAGGTATGGAAAGTAATTCTGGGCAGATGCCAATGTGTAACAGGACAGCAATGGAGTTTGTAAGATCTGACAGGCATTATAGCCTTGAAATCCAGGATTAGAAAATCGCAAAATCTTATTAATGGAGTCACAAAGTCTACCAAAACACCCTTACTCTTGGGCCGCGGTTAGGGCCTATAAATAAGAGCACCATATCTTGCTTTCTTGAGTTATGATACTATGTTTTTTCCGTATGATTTTAAAAGGTGTGCGAGCCCGTTGAGTTATCTAATACAACGACCAATGGAGAGAAGCAACTCCAATTACTACTGCATCATACACAGCTCTATGACTACCCCTTTTACATACCCAGAAGCAAAGAATTATGAATAACATTCATTGTTTATAACCTATGCATAATTTTTACAACTATATGTATGACAATGATACTTTTTGCTGTCTGTGTATGTTTTGTATTGTATCTTTACAAAACTTTCAAATGCATCAGTACTGAAATGCACCCAGGTGTTTTCCAATTGTTATCACATCGTCTGCTTATGACAAAATGACTGTCAAATCAGTTCAATTCCTACCTATTCCATTGATGTGCGCTGAAGAACACAAATTTAAATTCAGGCTACACTTTTTTAAAGATAGCAGGTGGCTACCTGCATGTGAACTTTTTAAGACTTTCAGACAATGTCCCGATGGACACAAGAGTTAAAACTTTGATCATTTAGCTTGTCTGTGCATCGCAGACAGCACTTAACGGATCTTGCCAGGTTTCACAGTTTGATGAATCAGCAAACCCATACACGTCCCAGCTTACATGGAGAGGACAAAATGTACCTCTTTTTCACGGCAATGTGCCATTGAAGATTTCTGAGCGTCATGTGCATTTCTTTTCTTTATTTTTAAGGGTGTCAGAGCGCATATGGGTTGTGACAGCCTAGTTTTAAATTCAAGTTTGGAAAGGTGTGAACAATTTATTAATATGATGCAGTGAAACTGATTTTTAATTCAATTTATATGATCGATGTAGCCAAAATGGACCTGTTAATGCAAATCACTTTGAAATTTGCAGTGATGGTAGTTTTGAAACTTTTTCATAATGTCTTTGCCCTCCCATCAATCACCAGTGAGCAATAAAGATTAGTCTAAAACAAGGCAGTTATTGACACAAAACTGTAACTATAACAAATGGCCAGTAGTTATGAGGTGCTAGATCTGTTCGATGGACTCATTTTTAGGGCATCTTCTGTTTGGGAGGCGATGACCTCCAGTCTTGTCTGCTGATGTTTTACACTAATTGAAGTGTTCTCAATGGTTTAGCTATTATCAGGCAATAAAAGTGTGCCAAGCCAATAATGCTACATGATCACATTTTTAAATTTTTAAATAGCTGATTAAGTGACAGAAATAGCATGCATCCTTGTAGGTTTTAATTGCTTGTTTTAGGCTTCAATCCCGGAACCAGACAATTCAGAGGTCACGGTACAAATGATAAGAAAGCTGCCCGTTAAAAGCCAATGTTTTTAAAACATTTTGTATATGGAACGAAAAAACAATGTTTTAAGAAATGTTTAGAAAACATATTTTGTTACCTGTGTTAGTAAGGATAACTTTGTCTTCCATTTGCATTGTCCACACCTCAGCAGCTCCAAACAAGTCCGTGTATTTAGCAGATAAATGATCGTCGACGATGTGTAAAAACAGCATAAACACATGCTCCTCATCCAGGTCAGCAAAACAATGGAGCATGCTGCCAAAGTTAGTAATCCTGTAGATATTATCTTTGGTATGGTTGTCCTGAGGTAGAGTAGCGATTATCTCCCCGCCCTTGAGGGTGCGGATTATCTTAAAGTCCACTGAGTAGGTGGTATCCTTGTCTGCTTGAGCTTTGTAAGACTTGCTGACGTAGCCGACGACCACAATGTCAGTCTCCCCAGCTCGCTCTTCTGGCGGCTTCTTCTCCCAGTCCAGAGCATGAGGACAAGCTGATATCCCGATAACAACTGTCGTCACAATATGTAGGAAGATCTGTGTGAAATTCATGTTTCTGGTTGTAAAGTCAGTTTTGTTAAGAAGAAGACTAGGTTTATTATTGCAGTAGTAATACTATGTAGAGTAGACTTGTGCAGTAGCAGCAGTAGCAGCAGCAAAAAGTAAACCTGCTTCTCCAGATTCCAGACATTCAATGAAAAGGATTAGCACTTTCACTGAGTTTTAGTGGTTTTCCCTCGTCTGGCTCGATTTCTTAATCCATTAATTACAATTCCCTCTGAGAGATAATACGTCCAATGAAAAACCTCTAAAACTTATTTATGGGACTTTGGTACAATCATATTGATAAACAATAACGTAATTATTACATTGAGCAGTTTTTTCTCCTTTCAATTTAAGCCCCTCCCACTTGATGAATGAATGACACACCTTCCGTGCACACATTCTTAAGAGGCTTAACGCTGCACGGTGGCACTCCTTAGGGCCTGTGGTTGTGGTTTCTCAGGAACATGATTCTATGTGTAACTAATTTATTTCTGCGGCCACTTCATGATGATTAACTTGCACCTACATGGAGTCTTTATTCATTTTTTTATTTGTCAATCCCCTATCTATCTCCAAATCACTTTCCTAAGCAGTCAAGTAAACATCAATTTATTTACAATTAAACAGCACCAGCATGGAAACAGTCAACATTGAATTTACATAAAATAGATCATTTTGTTTTCTGTAGATGAATCTAGGAAATAAAATTAAAGTGGGTAACGCAACAAAATGACCCCAAAATGAGTCAATGATGTACTTAGGTGATGCATTGTAGTTGTAGAGCGGTAGGCCTACTTATAACAATATTTTTCCCAAACTTATTTTTTATGTTTATATAAAGCGCCCCAATCCCAAAGAAACTCAGAAGACCCCATACCACAGGCACCAAACCTCATCAACTACAAACCCAAACCCCAAAAAATCCCATTTCAAGACCTCAACCCCCAAACTACAATAAACGAGAGAAAATGAGTGTAGTTATGGGTGTGGAAAATGGGTGTAGTTAAGGTTACACTTGACCAAGTTGATTCGTTGACAAATCATCAGAGTCCAAGACTCAGGATTCTGTGCAGTGTATGCAAGCTGTTCTCCACTTACCTGACATCATGGCTCACTCCACCGCCTGTAGCCTATCATAGAACGTGCAAAGTATGATTCCATCAGGGAGGTTCCATTGGATGTCTGTGTGTCATTGGTACAAATAGCTAAGATAAAAAAATATCAGACTAATTTCTGTGTACAGACTTGCTCAGGGCATCAGAACGTCCAGACATGGATATCTATTTCCGTTGTCAGAATGGTCTCTTTGACCCTTACACTATTGGGATGAGAAATATTTTTTATTAATTTTGTGGAGAAGTCTAGACTTTTTGAATCACGAATGTTATACTACAGGAAAATCAAGTCTGAGATATCATAAACGAATGTTTGATAAAAAATACGTCTAACATTACCGAATTTGGAATACCTCAGACATGTATGCAAACAGAAACGTATAAAAATCAGATACTCTCAGACATATTTGTTATATTCTGTCACATCAGCTGCTTCTGGGCAGGGAGACAGTTTTTGTCTATAAGTCTGAATGGTTGTTGACCTTTTGCTTCATTAACTAAAAACCGTTTATCAAATTTGGAGGGTCTAGACTGCTATGGTAAATGGTTTGCCGTACGTTATACACACTAGTGGATACTCCCAGACAAAATTTACACTGTAAATTAGTTATGATATTCTGGAAATGCATTTTTTCAGCACGACTGATTTTCCGACGGGCTGCAGGGGCTGATGGTCTAGACTGGTGTAAGATTTTACAATTAATCAATGGGAAATTCCCAAGGCATCGAGGAATTGCAAGAATCAATATATTTGACCGACAAAAATGACTAAGACTTCACTGTAAGAGATAACATGCTGACCGTCTATACTTCAACCCCGAGGCAAATACTGACATCACGTTATAATTTAGGCGGATATCGATACAGCAAAGAAATGCCCGAAACCGCTCACTTTATGGCCAACACTGTAAATACCATGACATTTTATTGCAAGAATTAATGTTTATTTCATCCGTACTGAATATCGAGACAACGACTAAAGCTTCGGAAATCCTCAGTTTCAGCTCAATCTTCTGATTGTCACAATTATAGTGGAACGCCCACAATGCTTTATTGATGGTTTGTCGGCTGATAAGGATCTTTAGGATTAGGATAGCAATCGCCCCGATAAATAATTTGACAGGCACAATCCATTTTCCAGAAGAATTTTAACCACAGAATCAACGAAGATGTTTAGTTACTCAGTAGTAAAACAAGTTTCTGTCTTTAATCAACATCCTTTCCTGGATTACCAAATAAAATAAAAATAGAAAAATACCTTCTAATCCTCATATTTAATTTGACTTCTTGAGTCATCAATCTTTCAAGACAATTGCTTTACAGATTTCCCATTAGAAGAGTAAAAGATAAGCACCACTAGCAAACGTAAGCGCTTTTGCCACTCCAACTAGTCAACTTTATTTCTATATACTGGTACCCTATACCCGGTAGCTATAGTCTAATTTCACTTTGCCATGGAGCTTATGCTAGCTAAAGTTTATTTTAGCTATTTGAGAACTCCCCAATAATAACAAATAACTGCTTGGCATTAGAATTGAAAAAAAGTTAGCTAGACATTAATATCAGCTACTTCAAGAGGTGTGAAAGCTCAATTTCCATCCCAAAAATACCTCACCACCCTATGGAATGCTCTCATTCTGAAATTTCCAAATAGCTAAAGTGAATACTTGCTAATATTTTTTCTATATCAAAAGTGATGAAACTAAACTCAAGCTTATGTTCACTCATTTAGGAATTAATAATAATTATATGTCTTAGTTCCCTTTGCATTCGAGATAATTATCAGAGGCTAATAGAAAGAAAAGAATTCTCCCACCCTCTATCTAACCAAATTTTTTATGACACAGCAAAAAAATTTATTGCAAAACTGAAATCTTGAACAGCTTGGGTCATCATCATAGTATCCGTCTTGAAATGTTAAAAACTTTAACTTTATATCATGAAGAAGTTGATGACCTCATATGTTGTGTGGAAACTGCAGGAGATCAATTAAATTGGGCGACTACATGCTTTATCACTAAATATGAAGCGTTTTGTACCATTTATAACAGTCTATTGACATCTGAAGGTCAAACATTATAAATGCCACACATAAAGGCTTTCTATTAGAAAACTGCAAGCTCCAGTTTTATTCTTCTCAAATGCGTGCACTCCAAAATGTGATCAGCACAGATTATCATTCATTCGATGTACATTTATTACATGTATATTCTTTTTTGTATAATGCTCTCTTCCAATACACCAGTGGGACAGTTTATATCGACAGCAAACCATGTACTTAAACACTGTCCTACATGGTTGAAAGTATAATTTATGATTTTATAGGACACAAATTTTAATGAATTCGGCTTGCTTTGTAATTGTGAAATAGTGTAAAAAGGTGCAAGTAGCTTAAGGAAGGAAATATTCATACTCCTGCTATTGGCGGACAGTAGTAAAAAGTTACAATAAAATTTACATATACAAAAATTTATGTGAGGAGTGACAAATTATTTTCAAATAATGCAGCTATTAGAACCCTTTAATTAGCTTTGGATAGAGAAAATTGACGGCGATTTTCCTGGCTGAATTCAGATTAACCACAACCCCTAGTAATAAAAGACAGATTTACTCCAAACATAGGATTTGGCTTCTATTTTGCAATATTAATTGAAGAAGTCATTAAATATATTGTCACCATAAAATACAGCGACCACCTTATGTCAACATACACCGTAGCTGTACCATTATGGCCATAACATAGGATTACACTGTCTGGAAAAGTTTGGATAGTCTATATGAAGCAAAATTTTGTCTAGTTACATTGAGGAAGCCATATACTGCAGTGCACTTGCTGGGAAACCATTACACCCCTTGCCCTGTGTTGGCCAATCTTACAAAACGGCAATGCCTGGATCCATTTAATAACCTACCAAGTTTGTCAAGTCATTAAAGTCTAAACACAAAATTTATGGAGTTGTTTTACCCTGCACGCTAAGGCAGCGCTACTGGAGTATCTCGTATAATACCAGTGCCAGAACAAGTGATATCCTACTCAAAATTGACCTGTTTTTAGTCTAACATTAATAATTATGTGATTGCTACAGAGCCAAAACTGGAACAGCATAAATGTCAGAGATTCATTGTACCTTCAGACAACCGAAAGGGCTGCCCTGTACCCAATATCTCAAGACCTTGGACAATCTCGTTAGCAAATGGCAGAAAACCACTGCACTGAGACCCTTCTATGATGCAAACCTGTTTGAGCTGTGTCCACAGTTACCTGCAGGCTGAGACAGTTTTGAAAGAAATATCATCATTATCATAATGTCATTGGCGCTAAAGGCGGCCAAAGTCCAAAGAATGTAAGAACCATAGGCATATAATATGCCTATGGTAAGAACTAAATCCATATATAAAATAAATAGCAACCAGACTACATATTACTGACATAGATCTGACTCAGGATTGGCAAACCTCTCAGTTCATAACCAGGGCTAGGCAATATGTAGGTATATACATGTACCGCTCTAGCGTAATATCTCTCCAATGCCGAGATGCAATATCTCAAAATCAGAACAACAAATAGAATCAAGAATATCGATATATTGCAATAAAAATCACTAATATTGCAATGATTTCAGAGCAGAACACCTAAAATGCTTTATATCATAAACAATCTACAATAGGCAAGCAGAAATTATGTACATGTATTAGATCTGTGTCAGCTCCCTCCTCTGACTTTCTGGGACCGTGAAATAAATACCCCTCATGCCTCACATAGAATTTTGGAAATAAATTATGAATTACCTCCCTGCCTCATATGGATTCAACAAATAAACTTAGAAAGAACCCCCTGCCCATCACCATGACTTTGGATTTACCTTATTTTATTGTACAATTTAAATTAAATGCCTCCCTGCCTCATAGCTTTGTATTTCATTTTCTGACACAGATGTAATGCTTCAGATTTGCTTGCCTAAATTGGCCAAATCTGTCATAAAATAGCCTAACACTTGTCGCAGTTTAAGATTGTCACATTATGCAATACTACACTGCAAATTCAAACGGAACCAAGGTCAATTTTCCCACTACCGCCAAGCCCCAGTCAGACCACATACCTTAACTAATCCCGTGGATGAGAAAAGTTTCATATCCTATTAAATTTTTATCGAATTGTAGCAAGTTTAGCCTAGTGTAGTAAACTTTCCAACCAGTGAAACTTTCATGCCAGAATAAGTAAACAAAGTTTCCGTATGTATGTAATATATAAAAGTTCCATTTACTTTTACAAAACTTGCTCACTACACAAGTGCAAACTTAGGTCCCAGCGAAATAAAGTTCCAAATCCTGAATAGTGAAATTTGGAAGCGGGTTCATTGTAGATCAACTCCACAACCGTTTGGAGTTGCTATCTCTTGGTTGGTCACGCATGCAGTTGCACGTGTTACCAATCTAGAAAACCTGACATTTCCATTTTGGCATAAAACTACATAATAATCTCCCCACTAATAAACCAATCCAATTG
>ERZ1740056.29-NODE-29-length-15204-cov-8.772988_pt1 | contig 15204 bp, 9 predicted proteins | sample MGYA00581746_ERZ1740056 | MGnify/ENA primary metagenome ERZ1740056 (study PRJEB43018, sample SAMN04849745) | marine metagenome | isolation source: floating plastic debris | place: Pacific Ocean | collected 2008-09-01 | study: EMG produced TPA metagenomics assembly of...
TCCATACATGTTCCACAGATCGCGGGAGACCGGGGTTCGATTCCCCGTCACGGAGTTATTTTTGTTGTGCCAGCAACGCAGCAGACCTGACAACATCATGGCTTGGGTCTTCGCAGGCTATCATAGAATGTAAATGAAATTTAAATCACTGATGACCAAATCCTGAAGAGATGAGAATTCACTGGAATTAGAGAAAGGGAACAGACAGACAGATATTTACAAACCAAATTTGGGCTCATTGTGCTAAAAAACGATAAATGGTCAAACTCCTAGTCAATATCTTGACAGATATTTACTGGATATTGATAGTCCTGCACGATAAACTGATTTCGATGTCGATTTCTGGTGGTTGTCTGATCTAAGCGAGCAAATGTCCTGGAAACCTCTTATCACTTTGCTGGATCAAGCTATGGGCCAATATATCGGCCCTTTTGAGATAACAAAGAGTTATCCCACCAGTGTTGATGAGGGGACAACTGTAGTCATTATAAGTGACTGGCATGAATGTTTAATTTCAAGAGTTGCCCCCTCGATACTCACAGAAATCCGATATTATGGTTTATATTAAACCATATCTGCACACTGAGAGTGCCATCGGTATTCTAATATATCAAGGGTAGAACTCTCAAAATCGACCTATTCCAATTTTTGTGTATGTCCAGCAGCACTAGATATTTGATGTTGGTATTTAAGAGTTGTCCTTTAAATTTCAAGGAGAGGACGAAAATTCTTAATGTTATATACCATACCAAGCAACAAGCATATGCCAACAGGGAGTAAACTCCCTGATGCCAGGATGTGCCAAACTGAACAATTGCCTACAATTAATATGATCATGAATTTTGCAGAGAAACTTAGATTATTTCAATTTTTTGGAGTTATCTTGCAAGATTTCATGACTCAAGGATTGTGATTTTAGTCTTAATGTGACTTTAAAGTTTTCAGCAGATTTTGCTGTTCAGCAATGTCTGTTCTGCAGTTCCGCGTTCCACTTGTTCCGCAAGAACTATGGTTATAGAATTCAATTTACTTGAACTTCTAGGATATGAGTATTGTGTGATTTACCTGGCAGAGGGGCAGAGAGTGGAACGATAAATTATTTATATAGCCTGCTGAATCAAACTCCACATTAAATGACATCAGCGAGTTTGCAGTGGAGCCCATGAACACAATACCTGTTGAAAGAAAGTAAAAATGAAAGCAAGTGCTATTGGTTGAACATGCTTAAAAATTTAAATGGAGAAAAATTACCATTAGGTTTGTAGCAGTAAGTGAAACCCTAACTGTGGTAAGTAGAGCTAAGCTGAACATACCATTGTGATAAAGCAGCGACTTGACTATGTTGTCATCTTCAGGTAGTTTGATGTCATGTAATTTGTCCAGATGGAATCCATACTTCCATGTTTTCATCATTCCATCTCTGCCACATGAGATTAACGTATTGTTAACCAGTTCAATAGAGGTGATAGGCCCCTACAACATGTGAAATAATTGATCTGTAAAACTATTGCTCATTATTATGTTTCTGGGGTGTTTGACTGACTTATCTTGATTGAATGTATTGTAATTATATTTTTTTAGATTTTGAATTGCGATTGTGACCTGCTTATTTGAACAAGCTATATTTTTAATAAGTTTCATGCAGCTGGTATAGCAAAATCATCTATCAAATAAAACGTAATATGAGAATTCTGCTAGATTGATATTGAAGCAAACCTCATGTGCATGTTTGATGAGATTTGATAGCGAGTTCGACCCACATGGCCAAACATACACTGTTCCATTAGAATCTCCTGAGATGAGGTCACCTTCACTGGTGTGATAAGCACATGTATAACTTCTGGCTTTCATATGCATCTGTATCAACACATGCAACACAAAACAAACCAATTCATTCAATGGTTAAAAATATTTTTGGTTTGGGAGTTGTGTTCCTTTTGTGCAAGACCAGATGATCTGTATAAATCGCGCTGCGCGTGGCAGTGATATAATGTTTGTTGGTATCATTAGTCAAGTCTACCATATGCAACAAACACAACAGTAAGCTTGGTAGGCAAGGCTTAAGTATCACACTCTTTGTTGAATTAGGTTCTGGAAACAGATTTGAGTTAATGGTATCATTTACCTTTGGCATACAGTTTCCCAGTAACCACAAAATTGCAAACAAGCAACACCATGCAAAGTTCATATATATTTTAAATAAATGCTTACCCCAAAATTTGGTTCGTTTACAGGATTTATGCTGGCTGATTCTCTATTTAATCTCCACCACTGAAAATGTTCTTTACCTAAAAAGATTTAACCAAACACACTTTAAATAAAGGTCACACAAGAAAAAGCTAGATGCTTATGTTCATTATCCGCATAACACTGTGTGAAAATTGAGTGGACAAAGTAAGTTTATCCTGAAAGAGATGTTCCTTATCAAAGTTTTTTGAAATTAGAACAAAAGAATGAAGATTCAACCAAAGCAAAAACTTATCCAGTGAGACTTAGAAGTCCAGCAAAAGAAGCTATAGCTTCATGGAGTTATCTTCTGTGTAATGAAGTTTCCCACATCCTCCATTACAAGGTTAATGTACAGTAGACATACCTAGAGTCACAATGATATTAGGTAGGCAAGGATTAAACTGTACACAGTTGAGTAGTTCTGTATCGAGTAGTATCTCAGATATCTTATTAGTAGTAGATATATCCCACACGGCTACGCACACCTCACCCTCATCTCGAATCTCAGCAGATAGAAGCTGATTACACAACTGGGTTCTCTGGGTTGTGCCTATGGAGCTCAGAAGTTTCCCCTAAAATTAGCACACTGATTTAGAGATTGACAGAGACATGAATATATCCGATCGACCAAGGAGTTAGGGATCGACTGAGGGTGACTGTTTCACCTGGCCTTGGATCTTGAGGGAAACAGAAAGGATCCTCATTGACTGATTATAAATTAAGAGTTGTCTTTTCTTTTTGAGACCATACTTGTTAATCTATCACACATACATGAGTGTATCCTGTCATCAGAGCGTAAAACAAGTACAATTCTGTGACAATCAAGGTGAAGGAAAACATGCCTATATAGCATTATACTTATAATGGAGCTGCAAGTCTTTGATAAACTAATTAATGAGTTATATTATATCCATGTGTGAGAAGTCCTAAGTGACAAAGAGAACCTAGTTTGCTTAGTTCTCAAGCTGCTTCAAACATTTGAGTTGAGTCAAACAAGCCGACATGCAGTAATAGTGTCTGGTACCTGAGGTTGACAGAAGAATAGTATTGAGTATCTGCTGATGATGACATTCTGATCACTGATCACCGACACAGTCTGGAGATTATCACTCCTCCAGATACGCACCTCACTTCTGTGGTGTTTGTACAGAGACTGTGCACTGGCTACAGTTGTACCGTCATGGTGCAAACTTATACTGGAAAAATATAACTATGACAAAGATATTCATAAACAGTTTTTTGGCCGATCAACTTTTGCATAATCCTCGCTGTTAGATGAGATTGATAATGAGTGTGAGCATCAAACACATTGTCTGGTCTTATTCAGGCTGGAAAAAGCAATGGTTTACCAATAAATTTCAGATAAACACACGAAGACAGACATGTCCAACCTCCAATGTATCCAAAAAAAATCAGACCTTGGGTTTATTCCGGGGTAGTGTTAACAAAGATTTCGTTGAGAATGGACGACCTTCCCGCCATGAATCTCAAACTCATGGTACTCATTATCCGTACCAGGATACTGGTGCTGTATGTTCTTTGTAATGTCTTTGTTTTCTTTCAGACTGTATGTTGAGAAGCACAATAACATGTCCAACAGCATACATCAGATCTCCTCTGCCATCGACTGTGATGTTATCCTTGACATCTCTACCATTATATCCATACCTGGACGGAGAACACCTTGACTTAATCAAGTACATGTAAGATCAGAGTTTTGACTCTATAAATCATTATATTGCCCACTCAACTAAGGTTCAATTTTTTTTATGAAATTTGCTAACCAATCCCTACCAAGTAGACTACTCCATCGACATACTTAATCTCTCCGACAAACCATCTGACTTTTCCAAAAACTTATGAGTTAATTAAGTTGAAGACACAAAGTTATTGATCATTGCAGGGAAATTTTGCTCCCCCTTTACGGTTGTGAGGTCCAAAAATAGCAGCGATACCCTCCATTATTGCATGCAACCATCCATGCAAAACCATGCAAAAAATGTTTTGGACATGATTTTAAGGAATTCACATGCAATATCATCCATAAAATACTTGAATATCCTTAAACTTTTTAGGAGACTCCCACTCTGGTCTCAAGCTTCTCACTTCTCAACTCTTTGATACTGGAGAGTAAAAAACTGTCGAATATGCCCATGGACCCCTCCTTTTAAACGTTGCTCAAATTCTAGGAAGTGCAATTTTTCTGGAGCTGCTATAATGTTAATGATGTATCAGTTATTGTTATGATAATATTATGTCTACAACGCTTCACACATAATTCATTATTGATCCCAGATATACTTACACCCAATCCAGTTTGAGTCTTTGAGTTGGAGGATCTACTTTGGCCACATGTTTTTTACCAACATGAGATGGTATAACAAACTTCATAGGTTGTCCTTTAATGTTGAACTCGGCTGTTGGCAGATTGCGATTCTGTATGTCGGTCAATTTTTCATCATCAGCTGAATTTCTGGTGTCATCTGTAAAAATTGTGTAACAAAATATGTGCCTATTTCGTCAAATACCTTTCAGGATAAAGAATATTCACAATATTTTATAAAAAAACATCCCACTCTGATCAATTATAAAATGTTTTTTTAATATTACTACTTTATTTATTCAAACGAAAACTATGACTCATATGGTAATAATCTTACTAAAACAAAATATTGTACATTGTACATTAAGTTATGCAAGTACATGTATGCATGTATACAGAGGAATATGACTCATCTATCTAAGCAATGCTTCAAATATAAACTAGATTTTCATATCATAATATGTTGTAAATAAAACATGTATTCAGATAAGGCCTACTAGGAGTGGCTTGAGGAACAGGTGACAGCGTTTGGAGTTGTCTGTCAGCGTCAGCTTTCTCTCTAGCCTTAGCTCCCAAACTCTTGAAGAGAGTACTAGTACGGGACTTAGCAGTGGGTCTCCTTTGAGTGGACTGTACCTCGAGGTGAACATCAGCTGACTCGACGTAACTCGTACTACGACTTCCTTTACTTGTCACTGTTCCTGAGATAAGACAAAGAGGCTTATGAACAACGCCAAGAATTAAGGGCACTTTTTTAATCATCACATTCATAGACTAATAGATCTTTTCTCAGTTTTGTGATATGCCTTCACACGGTCTAAGGGAGGTTGTCTGACCCACACTGACAGGATATGCGGGGGCCTAGTCATGGCACAGTTTTCACTCTGTAATGAAGGGGGTATGAAGCTTACTCATTTATCATTCTTCAAAGATTTCTTGTGAATTACTTCAAATCATGCCTAACATCATATAGGAGAGTCAATCGTGATTAATTTCTTTCCCCGTACATAAACATATAAAAATATTTATGTTATCGACATCAATACGAGTAGGACTGTAAACAAAACTTACCTTGTTCTAACTTTGGTTTCATTGTTCCAGGTTTTGGTTTGTCAGGGTTGTTGGTACAATAGTTATCCATACTTTTTATCAAGTAGTTCATGAATTCTGGCCAGCTTTGAAATATTGGAAGAACAACAAAACATTGTATTTACAGGAAATATCCAATGAAAATTCCTCAATGCATATGCAACAACACAATAGATGTACAGAGTTACCCATCGTTCGTCAGAGAGGACATAACTCGACATAAAATATATGAGGATCATAGAAAGTCAGTGTGACAATCTTGACAGACTTACCTAGATGGTTTGTTTGGTTTGTTCCAGTCTAATTGTTTTTTGTGACTTTGACATAAGCAATGAAGTTAATTGACATATGTTCACGGCAATGTTGGCAGGTGCCATCAATGAAAAATTTACATAAATGATACAGTCTACTTCTATGAGATGTGATACATTTTTAAACTCATATACCTGATCATCCCATTCTTCTCATCATCACACCAGTTCAGCAGATTACTTAACAGAGCTCCATATATCGGTAATGAGTGTAGTTTGGCCAGATCCTGCATCTGCGTATACAATCATACAACATAATCACAACTGGCAACGTGATAAACCCAACGTTAGTCTTGGTGCTCAGACTCCAAATCTAGTGTAGTTTGTGGCGCCCACTGTCAAACTCCTATTCTCTAGTCTAAGTGCTCAAACTCCTACCCAACTTTAAAGCTGGCTTTAGAAGACAGATGCAAATAAATTGCAATTAACTTTTCTCTCCTTTCACAGCTTAAAGCTGATGTGGCAGCTATAAGAGTCATACATTTCCCAAAATGAGATTAAATGCTTAAATGCTTTTAATGCTGCTAAACAGACCTGTTCTTTGCTGAGCTTGCCTGTTTTTGATATATCCTTTTCTAGACATGCTTTACGATAATTATCAAGGTCGAAATAGTGTGAGCATTGAACCAGCTGTTCCTCTACCCTACGAAGGAAGTCTGCTTCTCTCACCTCTGTTGGGATCTGAGAGGAAAAGGACATATCGGGTTCTATGATATGTGCAGCAGAGGCAACAACAATGACGTAACTGTATCTATAGCAAATGTTTGCAGCTATGGTGCAGGTGCAGGTTACAATATCAGCAGTATTATTATCCTGATATCATCATGTGACTGTTCAATAAGGAATGGTACACTCAAATTTAGGAGTTGTTCAATTCACAATCATGAGCAGACAACTACTGTAGCCCTTGAGCCAAAACTCAATTCTTTTTAATCTGAAGTATTTGAGAATCATTTGAATGGTATAGTTTTATATTCGAATGGATTAATATTGCATAACAGCAGGTATTGAACCTGATTATATAGAGAGCGATCAGCGACAGTTTGACGAGCCACTACACTATCTCTGCCTGTCTTTGCCTGAGCTTTCTCTAATCTTCTGTAAACTCTCTGATAGTCTATACCTTTAGAATCTTCATAAACTTCGGATATCAGCTGAACAGCTCTGCTAGGAATCTTAATATTACTCTCCTGTGAAAAGCAAGAGGTAAATCAATAACGGGATCAATTACGGCACAATAATCTAAGGATTAAGTAACATGCAATGCAACCCACTGGTTTGCATGGTTAGAAATTAGCTGTCATAGATACAAATAAATCTCTCCTCTCATTCATTATTTTCATGTACCAGTATTTCTTTGGACCTTTGGACCCTTGGTTCATACTTGCAGGTGACGTTGTCTTGAAAGTCTGTACCAGACTAAGACCGGTCTGCATAAACACAGGTGTGGTCGAAATCAAGGAAATTACATTATAGAACAAACCAGAAACCTACAGCCTATGACTACACTAGACAGTTACATGGGCCCAAGGAATAAAATGGAAATGACCCGAAACTGTGGATTGTCAAATCACCTGAAAAGCAGCTAGCAAATCTTTGCTATTGACCCTCTCGTTGACATTTGCTCCGCATTTTAGTAAATTCATGTGAAACATTCTCAGTTTCTGACGACTACAGTCCATCAATGAAGGCATCATAGTCAACTCAAACTCCATTTCTAGGTCTATACTCTCGCCCCCTGTCTCCTCAAACGGATCTGTGCTCACAAAAAAAACAGCATCAGCGTCATATTATCATTTAAAAGAGACTATAGTGTGTGATGATATATAGAAAATTTGTCATTTAACAAGGTAAGTAGACTTCATCTCGTAGTAAACTTTCACAAGAAGTCACATGTGCGATATAAAAAAATGCCTTTAAATTTGCTTCGTTTAGTTCAGAAACTACATGTATGCATAATGTGTATCTAGATTGTTTATTCCTCTCAAACCTGTGCATAAAAATTAACGTAAGAAGAGGGCAGTTATGAAGGAATTTGAGAGGACAAAATAAACAATAAAAGATTGACTAACCATCTAAAGGCTGCTCCACAGGAGTTAGAGGGCTCATCGCAGCAGCGAATTTCCCTATCTTTCCTCCCTTGCCCATTTTCTACAATCAACAACACATACAGTTTACATGACAATTTTAAAATGTCTAAGAGTCTACAAAAAGATTCAGAGGAATGATACTAATAAATTATTGTCTACTATGGAATGATAAGATTTACACAAGTTCTAACTAGACTCCATGCTGCTACTACGGTTACATTGAATGTACCTGAAATTGTGCGATGGTGGAAGATGCGAGACCTCTATCTCGGTAATTCCGGACAACTGAAATTGTCTTCACAACAGTGTGTCTTAGTGGATTAACAGGTTTTCGAGGATTTGACATTTTCATTGGCACCGTCGATACCAGCACACAAAGTATTAATTTTTTGACTAGATTTGCTGCCTGTTGTACTGCTAGACAGGAATGATACCGATGGAATGGCAGATAGAAAATATGAACAAGCTGGATAATTAATTAGCAGGATCTTCACACCTATTTCTGATTGCTTTTGACACATACGCGACATAATACTACCCGAAAAATAAGGCAGATAGATTCAAGATTCCGAATGAGCAGAGCTCGGAAAATATTGCCTCAGTAAAGATAAATAATTAAACACATATTCAGAAAAACACGAAAGATAAAAAAAATTTCAATTATCTTTCTCACCAGTTTGAGTCCAGCGGTGTTAGCTAAGCTAACAGCGTTGGCAAGCCCAACATTGTGTGCAATAGGAGTGACAAGTCGGGACGGGGGTCTCCTCCCTGATGTAGCCCTCGCTCCAGCAGCAAACTGAGCAGCCAGCATCACGGAATCTGTAGCCATATAAAGTCGCAGGTGTCAGATGTAAACTTGTATAGTTAAAGTGTAGTGAAATGAAATTCAGGAAAAAAATGATGAAGAAATCGTGTACACTGTTGGCGGGCCAAGTTTAATATGACGCAGTAATAGTACCTCACATCCATATCCACCATTTGAAAACATTAGTACATAAGTACAAAATTAGCAGGATATCTGCATGTGTTGTCAGCAATTCTAAAAACAAAGCAATGTAACATTCTGGTGCTGTGCACTGCAATTATCAGATATACGGTGATGGATTTTTCTATGTACGGTATATGTATAACAGTTGTACTGGGTTTTGTTGACAATAATATTGGCGTTTTGGATGAACTCCGGTTATCACACTACAAAGTTTTGCCTGTTATACAGCAGCGTTTGTATTACAAAACAGGGATCATAGAAGAAGAAGAAGCGTAATAATATAGAGGAGCCACCACCGTGACAATAAACCAGCACCGCGACCACTAAAATACATGTAATTACTGCTTTATACATATTACACAATAGAAGCTAATTTGATGAAAATAGAGTGTATGTTACATTGAAACGTGAATATACATGTTTCTAAATTTCCAAATGACAGTAAGTGACACATAGAGAGAGAAAGAGAATGTTGCATCAAGTACATGCACTGCTTATACACAGCGGCCACACATGAAATCAGTTAGGTAAAAACACAGACTTAATAATAATTAAGATTATTAAGTCTTGGGACAAAAATGCTTATTCGTCAGGTGATCAATTTACACCACAATGACCAATTCATAGATATGGCACAGTGAACGATTGGCCGACACAAACAGTAAAACTGATCAAAGTTTTATGACATACAAAATACAATAGTTAATGATGAGCTCCTCTTATGAGAATGTGTAATAGCATAAAACATTACAGAATTATTAAGATCATGTGACAATAGAACATGTATAAATGTGAATGATAACAGCAGGTACAAAATAAATCAAAAAGTAGTGACAAAACATCAAATGCTTGAATCATTTTGACTAAAATTCAAAATCTCTCATCACATATATGAAATAAAAATATTCACCAATAATTCACAGTAATACAACAATTACAGACATGCTAAGGCTATCAACCTGATTCTTAGACTATTGTGTATAAAACCAAAATTTACATTCATGTATGTACTATGAAAATGTACATAATGTATAACATACCAAGTATGTAATTTCCCCTCCATATACAACAACAGTGCATCTTTATAAGCTGCTAAGCAGGTGAAAGCTGAATGCAACGATTCTAAACAACTCTGAGGAAGCTTGAAGTTATCTTCTCATTATGGCAGTGAAGACAACTCACATCAGATCCTAGGGCTGTTCCTATGATTGGAAAGGGATAATCTCTAGTTGACGTGTAGCTCAGATACTTTCAGTGAACGAGTCCTGATGTTGATATATGAAATTGGATCTGCCAATGTTATTGCCGTCTATTTCATCTCCGCCCGTGTGACCGAGATCTCTCCAGGATGGATGGTTATGAGCTCTGCGGAAACTCTGCCATCGAGCGTCATCACTCTCGTGTGTGAGATATCGCCTGCCTACCTGCTCCTCGAGCTTACGCATGTCACACCACGTACGGTAATCCTACCAACATCCAACAAATACCTATCATTATGACTAAAGACTGCAATACTGTCTCCTAAAACTGAATTAACGCATGTGTTCATCTAAATTATGTAAAAAACAATTTTCTCGTGATAGTATGCCAGAGATGGTGACAAAAAAGGGCAATATACATTTATAGCTGTAATACCAAACAGGGGAAACTTAAGTCCAGTAGGGCAACACCTTGAAGCACTACTGGATGCACCATTCACCTCTTTAGTCTATCCTACAGGTGTACTGGGCTGAGGAGGAGCAGTCTAGTGCATAAAAAACAACTTTCAGCAGTACACATACCTGTAACCAAATATGTGAAAGTGATTTATCGACGCTGTATCGCTTCCTAATTTTGATTTGTAAGAGATTGTTTATAAGATCTATAGCTTCGGGTGAGATTTCTTTCCAGGGGTTTGGTGGATACATGAAGGCAGCATTACGTATCTGATCTGTGATATCTTCCTCTTCGTTAAATGGGAATGTTCCTGATAAGCTGTAAACCAACAAGAGAAAATGTTAACAGCACACAAATGAGTAATGTTCCCATAATGAGGATATCACAGGGGGATCGAAGTCAATATCTGTCCTTTTCTTTCTGTGAGATTTAAGCTATTTACTAACATCCCTCATTTACCGAGTGAGGACCCCCTTGCCTTATTAAGACAAAGCTAATAATATTAACACAGGACAACACACAATAGCATTTCATAGATAAGGTCAAATCCCAGAACACCCTGCAATTACAATACCAGAGAACTGATGATCATGGTCACTATATCCTCAGACAATAATGCTAGAGAAAAACTTTGTTTCTTTCTAACATTGGCAAATATTATGTTAATAATTACCTGACATAAATGATGACACCACATGACCACATATCCAGAGATCTATTATATCCTTTCTCTTTTAACACTTCTGGAGCTGCAATCATATCATAATACTGGATTATAACCATACATGATGTCTGGATGACAACTACTATCTCTCCATAAACGCAAAAATTGCGCAGTTCATCTTTAATTATGTACATCACAGTATGCCACACCAATGTCAATTTCTGCAAGACCTGCATGCAGGGAGTGACAAGTGTCATCAAAACATAGCAAAGAAAAAGGAGCGACATCACTTCTGTTCTTCTATTTTCAAGATGGAAATGTGATAGGAAGCTAACGACACTTTCCAGAAGTTGATACAAAGATCATTTGTTTGATAATCATTGACAGGTATTTATTATACATGCAATTGCTATGGTCATATGTATATGCATGTAAATCAACGTAGCTGACATACCAAGATAAGCGGGTGTTCCTACAATAGACCTTCTGAATGACGACTCGCCAATAATTCTGGCAAATCCAAAGTCACAGAGTTTGATTCTGGGGAACAGATTTGCGTCGCTTGACAACAAGACATTCTCAGGCTTCAAGTCACAATGTACTATGTGCTTAGAATGTAGGTACTTCAAGGCACAAAGTATCTGCAACATAAAGCAATGGTAAATCAACTGAATACTCTAATTTAATTCCCAAAATATCCAATTCCAGAATGGATAATGAAGCTAAAAATTGAAATTTTTCAGAGATCTATCAATGCAAATAAAACCGATACACGCAATTATGCAACCCTACAGATTTTTTAAATATGACATTACGCCCAAAAAGTCAAGTAAAATCAATTGAAAATGCTTGGATTTCTATTTCCCCAGAGATCTGGCTGTCAACTTTGCAATGTTTTATTTCAAATGACAGAAATTCATGGCCTTGTCTTAAATGTAAATGTTCCATTTTCCCGTATCTCAGCTTGCATGATTGACATTAACTTGACACGATTGTGGTATACTTCAGCAGAGAAAGATTCTGAGCAGCTGGCATCATAAATAGGAAACAGAAAAGCAATGCCATATCACCCTCCTTGCTCATGAATATGAACTGATCACGGATAATAAATATTTAGGGAGTAGTGCACAATCATGTTTTCAGAAAAAAAGTACAAGTCAATTTTCAAAGTGTGCTCATCAACTTTAAACTCCCACTTCTGTCTTTATAAACCATCTCGTTCAGGAGACTGTCTGACATGTCTAGACCATTCACAGAAAAATACTCATATTTCCTTTTATTAGAGTTATGTACCATCAAAGGACTGACTGTCTCTAACTAGGTTGCTCAGTTTGGGTGGGGTTGTGGTGGTCCAAAAATGATCAACACAACATCATATATCAAATTAAAAATCTCACAACGAAACCGAATTTTTTGCACTTATCACCGAGGCTCCCCACTCCCCTGAGCTCGATCTGGAGAAAGCCTCGTTTTGTGCGTTCACAGGTGTACTGTACATAAATAAATACATCAATTAACACTGGTAGCTAAATGACACTAATGTTAATAAAAATCTTAGACTTAATAATAACTAATAAATAATATTATTATTAAGTCCATGATAAAAATAAACACCTAATCAAGCAAAGAGTTTTAGGAAACTTCTTGAATGAGGTTTACCTGTGATATAAGATATTTAGTAATTCTCTCAGTAAGGCGACCTCTGGGACTACTCAGTATCATTTCTAACATATCACCACTAAGCTTCTCCATCACCACAAATATCCTCTCTGGTGTTTCAAACATTCTCTCCAAGTTTACCACTGCCGGATGATTGAGATTCTACGATAGTACAACGTTATAGAGTATAAAATGGCTTTCTCAATATTATACAGTATCAACGAATCAGCTAACAGTATCTCTGACTTAGTAACGAACAGCCAATCGGAATCTTACTGATCAGGATAAAATGAAGAAGAGGAGAACTCCGCATTAAGAGGGAGTGCATAAGAGTAATCAACCCAGAATCCAGATTATTAAATATTAAGGAATTAATGGTAAGTGTTAACGGTGGAGAAACTGTCTTAACATTTGGGTAGATTATAATAATCTTGCTTGAAGGGAGTATTCAGTGGCAGAGACCAAAAATAATAGGCATACACATCAAAACACGTACAAAAGACTAGCCAATAATAACCAAACATACATCTACATGTATCACTATCATAGTTTACAACATCAGACGGCTACAACACGACTTGCTGGAAAGTTGAGAGTAAGTCTAACTCACATGCAGCATGCTGACTTCATTCTTTAGCTGCTGTTCTTGCTTGGTCGGGAAGCGTAGTTTGTCGATAACTTTGATGGCGACTTCTCGATGAGTTCTGCGATGATGACCACCGTACACAATACCAAACTGTCCACTACCGAGCACATCGTCAGGGTTAATCTGAAACACCTGACTGATATCCACACTGGTTAGCTCATCGGGTTCGCTGTTCTGTTCTGGTACAACCTGATTGGCAGTGTGAGAGCTCTCGCCTGCATACAACACAAATCAAACATTATATGGGTTTTTTGCATTACCATTTACCCTGTGAGGCGAAATGAAATTTATATCACAGGATATTTGTGATAAATTTGCCACACAATTTTCTCCGCCATCGCAAGTCCCAAGTTCTTTTATTTGGCTGTATTTGATTTCTGCATAAAGATTCTATTCTCTGAAATGGGGCTATGTGTACTTTTACATAAATACGACTACTATCACAACCAGTTTAGTTGTAACTTAGAGCATATAATCGGGAAAAACTATTACAAATTCTGTGTTCTGATTTAACATTACCGTAGCAGGTGATATTAGATCGATTTTACGAAAAGGAACATTGGGTTTGCCTGCCGTTGGCGGGACATACCAATATGTTAGATTATCCTTGGGTCAGTGAGACGAATGAGAAAAACATGACTTGCATTTGGGTTCGCAAAAATAAGTATAGGCCACCGTTGATGCCACTTGTAATAAATAGCCGATAATAATCATGAACCCAGGAGTTCAAACCTTTGATGACATGGGTTAATATAAAAGTACTTTGTCTAGATGCAGTGGCTAGTCGTAACTGCCCTGGGGAGTTCAAAATTAAGTACATCAATGTAGTACATGTAAGTATTTTCCCTAAACGTACATCAAAGTAACTGTTGTTTTGATTGAGGCTATCTTACTATAAGAGGATTCTTATTTGCGGATTTGTGAAAAAGAAACACATACATGTATGATAGAACTTGATAATGGCTTAATTAAAAGATGTAAGTATTGAACACTAGGAATTCGACTGATTTTGGCCAGGTCTCTAAGAATGCTATGTTTCGGTTTCTTCCACCTAGATAGGAGTGATTCTAATATTTTCTAAATGGTATCTGAATGCAGGACATAGCACTGAGCATCAGTTAGATCAACCTACCCATTTGCACACTGGATTTAGGTGTAACAGGCATAAGAGCCTGTCTGATAGCGTGTTCCCATGTGTGAGCGATATCTAACCCTATTCCACTCTCCGCTGAGGCCACGCCCCCACTGTCCTCTCCCACATACAGTGCCATTCCATCTACAACAACATCACAAACACCTCATTGTAACAGTCTGGAGTTAATGACAGCATCAAAAGTTTGCTACCCACTGCTTCCTTGCTAAGTGCTCAGCAATTCAGGAGGTGGTAGGGGAAGGTACTGATTTCCGGATGTGGAGGGTGGCGCCCCACAACTCACTTCTGTGAGGAATGACCCATTAAGTGGCCAGGGCTTGCCCTGGACCAACGCAATGTAACGGAGTTACAAACCGCGTCATCTTTACCTTTTTTACCTAAAAGTGTGAGTAAAAT
>ERZ1740056.30-NODE-30-length-15202-cov-7.059550_pt1 | contig 15202 bp, 17 predicted proteins | sample MGYA00581746_ERZ1740056 | MGnify/ENA primary metagenome ERZ1740056 (study PRJEB43018, sample SAMN04849745) | marine metagenome | isolation source: floating plastic debris | place: Pacific Ocean | collected 2008-09-01 | study: EMG produced TPA metagenomics assembly...
GGGGGAGGGGCATGAAATAGAGGTGTTACTACGATTGTAAATAATGATCGACAGCCCTACATGTATATCGTAAGGCGACCCTGTAGTTTAAGGCCAGCAAAAATGTTTAATCTCTAGATTTGTCTTAACAATCTCCAATATTTGTATATCGTCTGCAGTGTTCAATATCACACTGCATGTACAGTAGGCTATTTCTGATATTATTGTTCAAACTTAACCAACTTAGCACAGAATTGGTTTGGTAACAAAATAAAAATCAAAACATACACTAATTTTGCTTGTTAGATTGAGTACCATGAACTAGGTAGTACTTTTGGCTTCACAACTTGAGTCCATATTTTCGAATGGTAACCAATGTAACACAACAACACCAGATGAGGTAGACATATTCTTCCAGAGTACTATTACAAAAGATTCAGTCAGATGTGTAGCGTTTTGTTATGAATATAATGTGAGCCTGCAATGTATATTTAACTGTGGTAGAAATTTTGATGCAGAAACAGTCAAAAATTCATATCCTTGATCAAGAGTTGGATGAATTGGATGCCTTGGCTGCATTGGAGCAGCAAGCTAATAAGCCAACAAACAATGCAATCCCTCCAATTGCTGCTATTGCTACAACAGCAAATAAAACTGTGGCTATCACATTTAGCACAAAGGCAGCACGTGATTTTTTCTTAGCAGCGGCGTATCTCCCTTTTTTATAGTCACTTCCCACTTGATTTGAGAGAATTACTGCTGGAATTCCTAGAGGCAGGCAAAACAATACTAAAGTTACTATACTCCACGGTAACCAGGAGCGAGGTCTTTCCACTGAAACTCCGACATCTTCAACCTAAAATAAATCCAATAAGAATAGATTATGGAAATTCAGTTATCTCCTCATTTGACAAGAGAAGATAACTTGAAGGTTATAGAAGCAATTCTACACAATGATTTGATTTTATTTATAATAATTGTCACGATCAGTGTTGTGTTATCATCCACTATCAATATATACTATCTGAAGTGTTGAGTTATAGCTTATAATACCTGTGTGGACGTTGGTACAGTAGGTGAAGGTGGTGGGTTACATCGATCAGCTCCACTGTTACACACATCTGAGTCATACCGCCGTGTATATGCAGGATACTCATAGCTTGCATACTGTAACCAGATGACACTGAAATATTATCTCAATTGACTATTCTTTACAGCTTTTAGACTCATTTCACCTAGTTTTGGGTTATCAACTATATATGGGCTGTTGACCGGTGGCGCATTTAATGGTCAATTTCACCCGGAGGGTTTGTGCTTATGATATCACAGTGAAACACTCAGCATAGGAATTATTTTATAGAGCCTGCTAAATTTGATATTATAATTATAGTTATAGTGTAATTTGACAATCCATAAATATACTGAAATAATTATAATTATAGTAATCCCTTCGTTACACACAATGTGGAGAGCGGATAGAGGCAATGCTAGAAGCAGGATGACTTTATTCAGGATGTGTGTAAACAACTTTGCTAAGCTAAGATATAGGCTTAGTTCTGCCATTACATAGGGCTTTCGATTAAAAATGTTGTCGTTCCTTTAGTGTGGTGATGTGAAAGGCAATGACAAGAATTCAAATGATATTGGACTGCCAGTCAGATTATGGCTATTTGCTAGACTGTAACAACAAAAATGTGTTGATCAAATGACATGAATGTGATGAGATTTTTTGCTTTGGTTTGGGTTTGGAAGGGGACGTTTCATGGTATCTTGTCAGTGTTGCTTGCCAGCTGGAGTTCTTATTTAGTGCTGGCAACAGCATTTTAATGATAGCAGGCCGGAGACACAATGTTTCTGTTCTGATCGTAGTAAATTGGCGCCTAGCACAATAGAGTGAATACCGGTAATACAAATACCAAAAGTTCATATGAACTGAATAATACCAAATTGCGGTAAATGATGTATTTCATAATAGTTATTACAGCATTGCAGCATACCTATATGCAGTACAAGGTTTCACATTATAGTTTCCTCAGTGAATTAGCCATTTTAATTTAAGCTACTTGGGTTTCCTTCCATTACAACATATATAAAAATGGAGTGGAATTAACAACTTTTAAAATTACCTAGGTAAGGTAGCGAAAATGGCAAAAAATAGTGCTGATGGATACTTATTGTGTGTAGGGTAGTGGTATCTATGATGATCTATTATGTATTATGAAAATGGCGTTGCCGACCCAGAACGATGAACAATTTAATTAAAGTACAACTCTATTCTCACAGCACAACTGAGTTGGCTTGTCTGAAAACTTGTTACCAGCAGGTAAGGTGAGCATGCATGTAGATTTATTAATTGTTATATTACAACCTGCGGCAGTACAAGTCACTTGGTACTCAATACTAAACACCATACCCAACTTATCCTGATATCACCTGATTAACCACCAATTAACCACAAATAGAGTTAACATCTACCAATCTTGAGGCTGACAAAGCTCTACTGCTCCAGGGTATCCAGTTTTAAAAAAAGTTGTAGTTCAATAGTTTGAGAAGATTGAAGACAATTAAGGAGAAAATAGCTTTGAGCTAGCAAAATGCAATATGTGCTCTTCGCCCCCCACCCGGCCACCCCCCTCCCCCTAAAGAGCTAAAGGCAGTAAAATCAAGTTATGTACACACCACAATGAACATGAAAGAATATTTACCTCAGTGAGTTCATACTCGTTTTGTGATTGTTGTGTACCTGCATTGATACTATGGTCATTCACATAGTCATAATATTGTCCTGTCGTACTATCCTCTGTATATTTAGGAGGATGAGGTAGTATTCTTTGATGAGATATGTGAGAATTAACTGTATCAGGTGCAGTGTATACAGAGAGCTCAGTGTAGTGGTGGTTGTCTGCTCCATGTGATGATTGTGATGATGCTTGATAATGTGGTAAGTCTACTACCACACTGTCATATGGTGGTGGTTTGTCTTCTTCTGTTGTGTGCAGATTTACTACAACTCAAAAATCACAGTCAGATTCACTCTAGAAATGTATACAGAGTCTACTGCACTAAGGAGACTGTACGGTAACAATTGCACGGTCAGCATCTGAAACACATAGCTAATTATTACCATACTCATCTTGATCTCGACCCACAATAAAACGATTCGGAGCGCCTTGGGGGAGCATTAGGATCCTGGAGTGCTTGAGTATATTTCGGGGGTCAGCTGGCCCCCAACCCCAACCCCTAAGGATATCACGCAGCCTAGCCATGACAGAGTTTTCCGTGAAAAGTTTCGCTCTGTTTATGCGGTGAAGGGTGCCTGAAGCTTGCTGAAAGATCTCTTTGTTAACAGAGAACCCACAATAACGGTGAAGCAAAAACTCTGAACCTGAATACTTGCTAAACTGACCAGCCCAAATGGTAAATACCAATTGGTAGGGCGGGCATATTGGTGAGAAACAACACAGCCAGCCACATACAAATCAGTCAGTTTAAGTTTTCTCCCATTTTTCTGTGTACGATAAACTGGATGAATGTACCTTGTCTTTGATTTGAAGATATATCGACATCAGTGTAGTTATCTAGAGAAGACAGCGCTCTCTCTGCCTCAACGTTCACATATCCAGTTGTAGTAGTTTCAGGTATATTAGATTGAGAGTAAGCTACTGGTGCTATATAATCCTCCTCGCCTGCTGCTGCCGCACATGCTGCTGACATACTGACAGATAACGTACCTTAATACTTGTATACTTTGGTGAAAATAGTGTGTTATCGTCAACCAAAGTGGTTCTTTGCTTTGAATTGGCAATATTTTGTTGCGATTTCAGCCTCTGTGACACTCTGATCAACCAGTGAGTGTGTTGACAAATATTTTGGCACGTGAACATAATAAAAACAGGCATTCATGCGTGCTATGCCTAACCTGCCATTAATAACAGTCTTGTTTATACCATTAGAAGAAACCCATGATTAGGCACTCTATTTTATTTCCTGCTCAGGTTTATTCTTGACTCATAATTCTGGGCACTATGCCCAAGATTCTGATTGGATGGGACCAAAACTTTATGAGGTTATATTCATCTCTAGTAGTGCTCTTGGTAAGGCCTTCGATGAATACCCGTTTTAAGACATAAATAGGTTCGCGAAATGCTCCAAAAATTGACCAAAGCGCTATGGAACAGAGAAGCCCGAGATTTGTAGATTGTAGAGATTGAGCTTATGTAGTTGAGACTCACCGCGCCCGTGCAAAAAGCTCTCAAGTTCCTCTAAATCGCTACGGCAGCACATATAATTATTACTGGCCATTACTATTGGTCTGCTAATAAATGATGGCCAATGAATTTTTATCATGATATAGAACTTTACTATGAAAAGGCCTCAAACTAGGACTATTATTGGGCAATCCACTGGGAGCCCATAGGCACCAGCAGAATCTTGTTACCAAACCAGGACTGAAAAGCAGATGAATATACCCAAGAGGGGGAAAGTATCCAAGGGCAAAGCTTTAGCATTTCTTCACCCTGAACGATTCAAGTAGCTAAATTAAAGTCAAGCTAAAATTCTTTCAATTTTGAGATATGTTATCAAGCAAATCAACATGTCATTTTCCAAAGTGAATTCACGAATAAATCAGACGCTTGTAACAGGGCCAAATATATGAGCCTCAAAGACGTTAGAAGAAAGGTTGTCCAGCACTAATGAGGCAGCAAGCATTGGTTGGCCTGAACCCACCGTAGCCAAATGATTTGTTTCACCTGGAATTAATTTCCCATGTTTTACTCAAGTTATTCTCATACAGCAGGGAAAGATAACTCTATAAACATAATTCAAACCATTCAATTCAATTTACTGATGTCCACGACAGTAGGTTGGTAATTTTGAACCACCATGCTGATCCAATATTCAGGCATTGACATTGAGGTGGATTACATTTAAAACATATAGATGGACATTAAAAATCTCGATCTGCAAAGTACCCAACAGGATGGATATTTACATGGAACTTAATTTAGTGACGAGGTCAAGTTGCAGAAATCCAATATCAGCAAATTTATATAAAATATTATAGGGAGATATATAAAAAAGTCTAAGTGAACGAGCAAAATCTAAATTCCAATTAAATTTTCTTCCTGTAGTTACAGGCTTATTGGTCATATTTTTTAATCATATTATGCCAATTTTTCAGATCAGTTTTCAAAGCTACTTGTGTCATCATAAGCCAGGTGCCCCATGAGTTGGAACAAAAAGCAGCAGCGATCCTCACCTCACCTTGCATGTGACGCATGTATTACGCCTCCAAATAACCAATTTAAGTCATTTAGGTTTTACAACAATGGTTTTTACGCAAGAAGTGTAGCATATCAAACTGTGGAATAACCTCAGCTGTGCAGCTACATATACCGTAAATGTATCAATCAGAATTGTATTCAAAAACAAAACCTTGTGTATAGATAGTAAAATAGGTCAATGATAAAACTGCTAAAAGAAATTAAGATAACATCTCCACACCAGGGATAGATTTATTAAACATGACTTCCCAAAATGAAAAAATATTGACAAATAAAATAACAAAAACAGGATGGTCAAGCAGCTTTGCCTTCCCTTTGGAAGCATTGCCACTAAAATGTGATAACCTTATAATATGAAGAATGTATGTAATGATTGTTTCAATTTTTTAACACACCAAACTGCACCCTTTTTCATAATACATTTTAAACTTGCTGAGTCCTTTTGGAACTACGCAAGTTTCTCAATAACTTTCTCCATCTTCTCCTGAATTTGCTGAAATTAATATTGTTCAAATAACCAACACGGTTATCAGTTGTGGTTGCCGCTGTACTAGTTGTAGTCAGATTATTAGATATGGATAGATTGGATACATTGTTTACTACTTCACTGGTGGCTGCATCGTTAGCCGCTGTTCTCGTGCTTATGACTTCCACTTTTGTCATTTGAGTTACCCCTCTAGTTGATTCTGTTGATAGTGTAGCAGTGGTGGTAGATGCAGGCACAATCGTAATAGATGAGTTACGTTGCTGTGCTTGTGCTTGTGCTTCTAAAGTTACAGATATCACTGGCGATGTTGAGTTTGACGTGGTTGTGATTGGTGAAGAGGAGTTCAAGTTTGTTACGTTGTTAGCGGGAATGACTTGTACATCATCCAGTGTGTTGTTTTCTGAGAGTATCGCCACACCACTTGACAGCGTTGTTGAACTTGATGACCGACTGCTGTTGATCTCATCTGTTAAGTTTGCGGTGGTTGATGACAACACCACTACTGGCCTTGCAGAGTCATTTACTGTTGGAGAAGTAGGATTGAACTTGAATACTTCTGTTGTAATGTCAGTTACATTTGTAACATCTGTTACGTTTGTAACATCTTCCAGGTTTTGTGTATGAGTTATGTTGATGACTCCCGTTGTGACATTGATCATTGAGGAATTGTCCTCTCTCACCAACTCCAGGGTTATATCTGGAATTACAAGGCACTTGTCAAAATAAATTGCTGAAACTTATGTTGACTTTAATATTAATCTGTGTACCCGATTTTTTAGAGAATACATATTTGTGAAATATGTGGCTTTTTCCCTTATATGTTGTTGAAGTGAAGATGTACTGCATGCAAATGCTCTTCACTTCTATTGTTGAATTTAGCGCTGCCTTACCAATGTGTTTATACAGCAGTGGCCAGCAGTACAGTAAAAAAACATCAGTCATGCACAGAGCATAAACAGCAGCAGCGATCCACGAGTTTATTTTGGCCTCCGAATCCCCTCTGATATCACGAGACCCCAGGCAAGCAGACAAATGTCAACTTAATATCTATACTATATCAGCTATGACGAAAATAATGGCGCAAGGGTTTCTCAAATTAGTCGAGAAGGCGATCAATAACCTTGAGACTGGTATACAATATCCACAACATTTGCTGCATTGAGTGGTCTCCGAGTTGTGTTACCTAGTCAAGTTACATCAAGAATTACCTGCTGCCTCCTCTGTAACTTCTGTGTCTTCCTTCAATATGCCAGTAAAGTTTCCATCAGAGGGCAGGAGATCTGAAATATCTCCCTGATACACCTCATCGAATGTATCGTATACTATAGATTTCAGCTTGCCAAAGTTTCCGCTATGTAACATCACAGAAAATGCTGCTCCAAATCTTCTTAACCAATAGCTATTATCATTAGCAAATCTAACTACCTGTAAAAATAGTGTAAGCAGGGAGGGTGTAAGAGCAAAACCAATAGTTCAAAGCAAAATCTTTAATGGCTACTTTTGTGGTTGTAACAGTTGGATCGTTATTGTTATTGTTTTCGCGGCCACCTAAAGGAGTAAGCTTATTACTTGGTATCGGTGTAATTGTTTTGAAGGTCACTTTTATTCACAATACGATAATGAACTCCTTTTGATGTTAAAGGAATGCACAGAAAAGAATTAATCATTAGTTCACATTGTGATTATGAACCGATTTTATCTCCAGTCAGGGTACCACCACTGAGCTGAGTCCTTATACATACATGGCTACCACATTGGTGCATTTATAGGGTACCAATACCATATGCATTACTGTTATGGTATTAAATATTAACCTTGTATTATGCCATCTGCACGAGACCCTCATCTGCTGTGCTCCAGTCCATTCGATTTATGGGATGGACATGATCAAATTCAGTGGAAAGCCCAATCAATACATTACGAGCCACACAACAATCACTTACAGTGTCAAATGTATTACTCCTGCGACAAGTATTTATTGGATCAATGTTACAGTCACCGAAACCTGTTCCGACATCAAATGCCATGAAGAAATCACTGTTCAACATAATATTGTCTCCGGTTACACCATGGGCCCATGTGTCTTGCAAGTTACTTCTACAAGCAGAAGGAATATATGGATATGACAACCAGAATCAGAGTCAGAAAATTGGAATCCAAGTTTCCCCTTGAAAGTCAGACTCTATGAGTGTTATATGACCTCTGATTGCCGTCGTTTTGTCAACAAAGACTGTGACAATTCTGAAATGGGCGCATTACACTGGCATTGCATAGCACGTCATGGCATAGCTTGGCATGGCCCTTTTAACCCTACACTAGTTGTCAAAGAGGCCTAAGTTTTATGCATGATTACATCAAGGCGATGAAAGTGCAGTGCAGTTGTTTTGTTGGTAGATATCTTACCCTGGTTTAACCCCTTTTCTCCATTTCAACTCTGGGTCAAGTAAATCTTTATAATATTGATTGTCTAATGTTGATCCGTCTTTCACCCATGTCGCTCCGCTGCCGTGATTTTTGCCCAGAGTATGCGCACCTGAAAATATCAAATTACATATGAAAGTGTGAAATCGTAATTGAGCTTTTGTCCAGGCGGATATATTGAATTTCAAGTATTCACTAATTTTACAGGACAGACCTATAGATGTAATGAATTTCTGTCCCATAATCCTTATTAATGGGTGCTCTGATTCCTATTTTAATTTGGCTAATTATTATTAAAAAATTCCTCATGTCGGCGGAGTTACAGGCATTGGTATGTCGATGAACCTTTATTTTTGAAACCACCGCCTAAAAATAGTATCATGGTAATGCAGTATGCTCATATTGTTGGCGAAATACCAGGTTGTTGCTTGGCAAAGAGGTGCCTGTAAAAAATCGATGGGTGTTGACATCAATAATAACTTCTCCACTCAGTAATTAATCTTTATCTAAAGACAGTGGAGCCTGACACTTCCAAATTTTTTGATGAGATTATAAATACATTGAGTGACTCATAGTTCCGGTACACTCACTGGATGATGACACTCACTTTGACTTTGATATACACATGTATACACATCGGCAAAGAGATGGCTCTTTTGCTGGGATACCGGGCACTGGCTGTTTGGATGCAGCGGCATGTGAGATGTCGCAGCCAACATAAGAGCATGGTGGAGTGATCATAGCAATATGTATGTATGTATGCTGTATATGAAAGTGGGTACAAGCCAAACCTACTTCTGTTTCAAGTCCCATTTCTATTGGGTAAATTAACTAATAAACATGTAATGTATAATATTGGTAGCTTACCCATTAGAGCAACAATCTCCTCAAGGTTCATTCTGAATGATTGTCGGATAGTTTGTCGAGGATCACTTCCTCCGCCAGGGAATTGTCTCACCAATCTATTCTCGTCTACACAGTCCTTACGACCCCACTTGAACTCCATCGGAGGCATGCATACCGTCCCATTACATGCTGCACCATCAATAGAAATGAGAGGTAGTGAAAATGCATTTCGCTTTGTCTTAAAGTCATAAAGATATTTTGACCCAGAGATCAATGTTAAAATTAAAAGTTGGTTGTCGGCTTAAAGATTATTTTGGGGATAAAAATGGGTAAAAAATTTCTTTTTGAGAATAGCCATGATTCTCATGATTTGTGATTCAGTGATTCAGGGACATCTAACATCATAGGCTTAATAATAATATCATTATAATATTATTAATGATATTATATTATAATATTACTATTATTAAGTCTATGTCCAACATCAATCCTAATTTTGATGTTTCAAAAACATTGATACTTGTACATAGTTTGCAATACAGACACTATCAGTTCACAATGTTGACTGAAAGAGACGAAGACTCACGTGTTAGCTCAGCTGCGTACTCAACACCCACAAAGCCAGCTAGTGCGTACCAATCAGCTCTCGACATCATCGGCGTAACAAACTGATTGTACATTGCGTCTAATGGCTCCTTGTAAAAGTTTAATCCTGCAAAAAAGTGTAGAAAATAGTAGTTATCCCATATGTCTGTCCTTACCACAATTAGTCACATAATATAATCATCTCAAGTTTCAATTAAAGGATTAACATAACTTCACTGAGAGCTATTCTTCAAATACTTTTTTTAATCCATCATAGTTTAGAATCTGTTTCAAAACTAGCTCTACATTTAGTTTCTGAGGCCTATTTTGCTTGTCATCTAAAGTGCACTACTTAGCCAGGTCTTTGGAATGCTTTGTGACATCCAACAAATTATATCTTCCCTTTTTTATATGAAGCTCATCAACCTGGGCCAACGCCCTTTGGTTTCAGGGAACAATATACCTGTCTCGATGAGCTAAAGGCCTAGCTGATTCAACCAAACACCAAACATTTAGCCAGCTGTAGCACCACACCACAACCATATATTATACTAATCTTGAAGGAAGGTCATATTTTAATCCAGTCAAATTGCAAGTACTTATTGTATCCTTCATTATTATTATTATATTATTAAAAAAGTGGATGTCTCTGTGAAAGGATTATATACCTGATCACTGTGTTTACAGACTGCAAGAATTAATCTGAACTTCAACAATGAACGGAAAGTCACAAGCTGATAATCCCAGAATATAAAAGCCCTAAAGGGGCCAAGTCATTACTTCCACGTATGACAGCAGGCCACAGAAGTGACAGCTTCACTTGGTTTAGAAAAATATTTGGCGTAGATTAGCACCTTGTGATGAGCGAATCCTCTGGTAGAATGTGAAGAGAACTTTTACATGTCATGAGATTCGGAATGACATGTGATACATGTATTAAGAGGAGGTACTGAGTACTGACCTGTGTTACCAGGATTTCTGAGATTGAGACATCCATCACAGCCTCCCACACAGTCATGAAATGACAGTCTTATAAAACCCGCATTGAACAGCCTTGTGTTGTTTTCTGTTCTATTGTTTATCAGCCATCGGAGCATAGCCTTAGCTTTCAGATAGTCTGACTGTTTGAGCGGTGCAAAGACACGATTTCCTGAATTCTGGGTGGTCGTGTTTTGTGCTGTTATACAATGTAGGAATGCCAATGATACCACTAGAATAAGCAAGGTATCTCTCTACAAAGCATACATAAAATATATTTTCATCAAATTAGAATTACGTTAAAATCTATAGTAAATAATGAATACAAGCTGATCTGGCTTGTAGATAGATTTCTTACAACCACTTGAGTTAGATAAATGGATATATATTTTGTGGATGAATACTGGCTTCAGCAATGAACGAAATGATAGCAGGGCAAAAATGCTAATAGATTTTCTGGTCTGAAACCTTCAATTCAATCTTCCAAGCTAACGGTAATCCAAACGACAGCATAGCCAGCACCTGAATTTTTGGTGCCACACATTAGAAGGAGCAAAATGAGATAAAGGTATTTGCCTAACATTGGTGTAAAAAAAGGAAATACTAAATAATGGAAAATGCGTGAGAGTGGTTAAAATCATTATTATCATTACCACATATTTACATAATTTTTAATTAAGGAGAAAAAAATTATAGTTATGCATTTCGCTCATTGTTTTTATGCAAAATTGATTGTAATTTGAGCAAAAAATCAAAAAATGTAAAACAATTATCTTCAGTTTATTGTTGGTTGGAGGGACCAATGGAATGTACTTTATGTAAAAGTTCTCAATGGAATGTACTTTATGTAAAAGTGCTCATTGGTTACATATTTCACATGACTTGACTGATCACATATGAGGTCTTGAAGAAGGTAAATTAGAGCATCACATGTGGACTAGAGTGACTTGACTGGGGTTAAATTGCGATAGCAATGAGAATGTTGCCTGGCTTTGATGAAGTAACTGCAGAATGTGACGGATGGTTACTAAGCAGGAAGGATTATTAGATTAACTCTTTACCAAAAATGATCTGTTAATGAGCCACCTGTGACAAACACCCTGTGACAACAGTTAATCAGACATAATCCAATCAGGTAGGCAGCGGGTTGAGTCATAAGTGATGACACAATAGCACCAAAGTCAAGCCAGAAAACATGTGACCTGAATTGAAATACACGGTATAGCATGACGCTACCGGGAAGTTTACATTTCATAAAATGACAAAAAAACATATTGTGCACTTTAAATGTCCGAAACTTTGCACTATGAAAATCTCTCTGTGGAGTTTTTGACAATTGTAATTACACCTATATTAAAGAGAAATTTTAATTTGAGTTTTCAGCCAAAAATATAATTATTCCGATCAGCTTCTATGCCTGCAATATGTCAGTTTTATTTTTACTAATAACTTTTTAGCTAGGGAAATATTTATAACTTGTTATTCCAAGCAGCATTAGGGACTTTAGGGACAATATCAAGTTTGATCTCCTAAAGCAAGGTGGAGATACATTTCTAGTATTAACATAGCATGTTTTCCATCCTCGATATATGAAACTGTGACTCAGGAGCTTCTATGAATCATACTAGCAACATGACCCTGTGTCTTTACGAAACGACCGGCGGTGAAGTACTGGATTACCGTGGTACCTATTTTATAAGAGAATAATAAACTAGATAGCACTTGCGCAGCATGGTAAAGCACTACACTTAAGATATAGTAAGTGGTTGACTATGTAACTATTAGGTCACCAGAGATTTTGATGGAAAATTGGAACACTCTATGGCAACCAAGTGCTTGAATTCATGAAAATACACAAAAGCACACGTTTTCATGAATAGAAGTGTATTCTGCAGCTTTTAGCAAACAGTTATTGCTTGCTTTGTTTTTTTTTATAAATTGATTGTGATGAACATCATCCTGGTGGATGTTTTAAATGGTGTAACACGGAAAAAACAAAAACAGCTATGCTATAAAAAAGACATCCAGAAATTATATTGCTTGGAATATGTGTTTCAAAAGAGTAGTTTTAAATGTTTGTAGCATATCAGTGGCTCTCAACAAATATAGTAAATTATTAAATCCAGTCGAAACTGCATGGTCTAGGCTGTCCAGTGGAATTAAGAAATAGTTTTTGCTCACGTCTAGTAAACGACTTTCATTACTTACAAAAGGATTTTATGTATATTTGGGAGACAAATGGTTAAGCACCTTGTATCCATACAGACATGTGAAATATATGCCCAGAGACGGTAAGGTATATGGTTAAACATTAGCAATGATTCTATGTGCCCTGTTCCGTTGCAAAACAATGCAGTTTGAAAATGTTGATGGTGATAAAAACATACATGTAGCAAATAAGTGGGCCATAGACGTATCAGGTGATTGTGAGTGAATTAATTGTAAATATGTTTGGCCTAATAAGTGTTTTGATAAAGCCTTCATAGAAGGAGCAGATTGATCTGTTCGGAAACTTTCTCCAAACTATCCGTTATCATGAAACCCAAAAATTTGGTCTTGTGTCTACGACCAATAAAGTTGTTCCCAATTCTCAAGTTGATGTGTTTGTTGACTGTCTCCAATGGAAAAAAGTGATTTGTCAATATTTGCAGTCATAATGGTTGTTTTTGCGCCAACCATCAATTGACACCAGGTGTCCGTTGTAGACTGATATGAGAGCGCAAGGATCAGGATGGCTTGTCAAAAAGACCAGTGTCATCAGCATATACATATGAATGTGAAAACATCTTGATTTCAAGCAAAGTCATTTATATATAACTAGAGCAAGATAGTACATGTATATGGAATAAAAATGTGTTGTGATGTTCACTGAAAAACAAAGTAAAATTTGGGTTGCAAGATTGGGTTGTGTGCATTATTCTGCCACAAATTCACTTGTTCTTATATTTTGTGCAATTATATCAGCAAAATCCCAAAGTCAGAAAAAATACAGAATACACCCAGTACCCACCAGGTTCTCCATGTTGATGTGGAGACTAGCTGCCGTGCTCCCTCTCCTGGTATAGACAAGTGTGTCCTCTGTTTTTGTGCCAACCGTCAAATGATTTGAAAGTGCCGAGGTCTTTGCAATAATTCACCACCCAGTGCCAAATGACGAAACAGAAATGATTAGCTCTGATGTTGTCCCAATGCCATCCTCGATGAGGATTGATTCTCATTGAGGCTTCAGAACAATCCTGACATTGGCAATAATAGCCACACCGTGCCCCCATCAATATTATGACACAGTGATAGATTCATCATGACAACTGTTTTCATTCCCATTAGGTATCCATGGGAACGGTACATCACATTTTCACAAAACGACGACACATCAGAGCCTCCCTACTTTCATGCCTGGTAACACTTCAAAACAAGATATTAACAAAAATTTCACGGATCATGTTCCTTTCACTCCATTTTTACTGGCCTGGAGGAGGTGGTTTAAGTTTAATGTCTTGTTGTCTGGCGTATTTAGGGAGACTATTATTAGATTGGCCAGTCAGATATTGGTTAGATCTTACCTAAGACTTGTGTGACTAATATGAAAGGAAGTTGGTAAATAATCCACCCATAGTCTGATTAGTCTGATAATTAAGATTACTGGGCTCAGTGGGCTGATATTAGATTACATGACATCAGCATAATTGCTTTAATTCACATGCAGTAACTCACCATAAATGGTCATGACAAAGACAGATATATAAAGATTATTCCGTATTATCCACTGCTGTAGTAAGTGGCAATAATATACGGATAACTTAATACAATTATATCATCATAATCCAAAACTTACCATTTTATATGTTGTGGTTGTGATAATTTTGACAAGCTCACTGATGTTGTGATATCTGTGTGCCCCTAATGACTTATATTTTGAGCAATTTTGTTAGTTTGGTTTGGTTAATTTATTGAACACATATACAAGGTATATAGCAGTATTGCTGCTCATGACTAAAACAAAGTAAAACAAGGTGAAGATAAGCAAAACTACAAAATGGCAAAAGCGTGTAAAAGAATATAAAAACATAGAGACTATTAAAATATAACATCAGAGAAACCACAGTTTTTTTTCTGGTTCAGAGTGTTTATAAAGTGCCTCAGGAAGCTGTGTTACCCGCATCTGTTCGGGCACTTAACTTTCCTGGTTTGAGATTGTCGATATGTTAATAAAATGGGTGTGTTCCACATCTTTGATTATTGAGTCTATATGAGCTGAGGCGGTTGCTTAGAACCGGTTTTAGGGAGGTATTAGCTGGGCCTATTTTACCTACGGCCTTATACACTTTGTGAAGAGATTATTTATTTTGTTCATATAGAGGACTAAAACCATAGCTCGAGATGACTTGAGGCACGGGGTAATATGAGGCGTTCATTTATTTGAAAAACATGGCTAGAAGCCTAGGTTTTCAACTTATCAACTTGATATTTGGTCAAGACTTGTTCAACACCCATAGCAAACACATATTGCTATGGGTCTGATTGCAAAAGTCTGATAACTTCCAGGTATGGAAATCTACCAAAAAATGTGGAAGTGTGTAGATGTTGCCATCAGTTTTCAGAATCAAAATACACCATACCT
>ERZ1740056.32-NODE-32-length-15169-cov-8.566031_pt1 | contig 15169 bp, 11 predicted proteins | sample MGYA00581746_ERZ1740056 | MGnify/ENA primary metagenome ERZ1740056 (study PRJEB43018, sample SAMN04849745) | marine metagenome | isolation source: floating plastic debris | place: Pacific Ocean | collected 2008-09-01 | study: EMG produced TPA metagenomics assembly...
ATATTTCCTGTATTTGAAGTTGCCCATTCTATGGATTTACTAGTGGAGGGACAACTCTAAATGCAGGAGAAACATTCTTTGTCAGCACATCCGAATGGGAATCAATTCTATTGTTTGGTGCTCTGGATTGAATTTGAAGTTGATAACTCCTAGGAGAATAGTAGTTTGATTTCCGATGTATGTACATGACATTACACGATATTTCAGAACACTCAAAAAAGACAAGTTATACGTAACACCTGGGGAAATCATCGGATACTCAGAGAATTCTTTCCAAAAGGACATAAGTCAAAGCTGATATTCATCCTCGGCCAACCATCTAACCACACAAATCAATCATTAATTGAGTATGAGTCTGAGGAGTTTGGTGACATCCTCCAAGCTGATTTCCACGATCACTACCACAATAATACCTACAAAGCCATATACCACATGAAGTAAGTAACAGGTATATCTTTCTATAAAACAGTTCTATATCATTATATTTATTGAGTTTATTACTATTATACCCGATATAACATTATACTGTTTTGCCCTCAAATTCACTGCTGCTCCGTTGTAGATGGGCATCCGGACCAGATGGTTGTCCAAAAGTATCACTGATACTCAAGTCAGATGACGATATAATGTTGAATGTACGCAAAATACCTGGTTTCTGGAAGAACTTTACCAAAAAGGTTGCGAAAATAGACGGAAATCTGATGATTGCAGGTAGATATTGTGTGAGGGTAGATGTTGGAACTAACTGGTACTGTCAGCCTACAGTTTTTCATGCTATATATAACTGATATATGTTGCCACCATAGACTTAATATCAGGGCTATGGTGAAAACTTTGAAGTTGAGACTTTTTCGCGAAACCCCACCAATTGCAAATGTTACAACGGTAGACCCCAAAATCCGCAATCAAAGTCAGCTTCTGTAATTTCAGGAGTCACCTGTGTTAAAATTTCACTTTCCGCAACCCAGTCATAAGGCAAATGTTATTTTTTTCATAAGAGCAATCACATCAATTTCCACCCACACTGAGAGTCAGATGAAATGTACCAGATGGGTAATACCACTTTTCCCCTAGGGAATTTCAATTCTTTCCCCGTGAAAATCGAAATTTAGGACACTTCAGCATGGGAATGTGTTCTCTCTTACCACAATTTGGAACCCAGGAGCGCATAAGACAGGTAAGGACTTGAATCCATAATGCCCAAAGCAGAGGAAGTTTAAAAGTAAAAAAGTTGTTGACTGTCATTTGGCATTTCTCTCCAAAAAGCAGTAGCAACATGACTCCCTGCGTCAATGATATAAAAAAATTAATAGATGGATGGATTGGAAATAAATTAATCTCATGGAGAGTGTATCCAAATTCCTGGTCTCTACTAAAGCTTGTATGTATGAGTGGCAAAGTAAAATAATCATATCGCAGGCCCCCAGATGAGGGGATAGGGGGACTGGAGACCCTTTGATTCTCGGATTTTGCCGATCACTTTAAGCGCCCACCAAGTCCAACATGTTTAGTTTATTTATTTAACTGTATTGCAGTGTTCACGGGTAACTAAAATAACGCAAAGGGTGCGTTCTTACTCGTGAAGGGTTAAATTGGGGTACAGGAAGAGGCTGAAGCAAGCTTGTTTATCCCTGATATAAAAGAGCGAACTGTTCAGTTCAGATTGGTTTGCATTGATATGCCTGAATTATCTATTACATATGACCATAAAGTTAATAATACATGTAATTCATTCATTTGATTTATTTAGTTTATTATAATTAAGTCTACGTACATGACATAATTTATATTTGTTTTTCTTTCAGGCAATATTTTCATGGATACAGGACCAATAAGAGAGCCAGCCTCAAAATGGTTCATTCCATATAAAGTATTCAAATACGACACATTTCCTCCCTGGTTCCAGGGTATGGTATATTTTCTAACGCCACAACTGGCAGATAAAATATATCAGCTATCATTCACAACACCTTATATATTCACAGGTGAGTGACAATCAGAAAAGTACCTTCTTTATGAAACTGTTTCCCAAACAGACCATTTTTTAAGGAGTTTGATTTTACTAAGTACAGTGTACATTTAATTACTTTCTATCTCTTTTGGAAATCCAGACCACTATTTTATAATGAGGCTGGTTGTTCCAGTCACAATACTTCTAGTAGTCGTGTTTTAAATTGAACTTCATCATTTGCCCTAATACTTAACTCAAAAAATATAAAAAAATGATTGATTTGTTTTGCTGTTGTTTGATAGATGATGTATATGTGGGCATCGCGGCTGATAGAGTGCATGGAATACAGAGGCTAGACCTTGGTTATTATTATGATCACGCTTACGACCCTATGAATAAGAAGTTGTTGCGGTGGCGATTTGACAATCTTGTATTTTATCACAACAGGGAGTTAGCGGAGATGATGACTCTATGGTTTTATTACTGCAATTTCCGATCATGTAGATGATTATGTTAGTTTTGTGAGCTGCCAATATCTGGCTGCTAAAATTTTTTTGTTACAATGTAGTGAGGCTACTTATATGAAATAGATAAATCTAAGCAATTTAACCAGTGCACCATTATTTCTTAAAGTAATTCAGTCATTTAAAGTTGAAGTTTTGCAGCAGCGCCATAATTCATTATCAGCATTGCGAATTATTCATGAGCCTGCTGTAACAGGTTTTGTCACTTGGAGCCACACTAAATTTCGGCCCTGCTTCAGAATGCAAAAAGTGTGGCCACTAGATGCCTCATGTTTTCTCAATCGAACACAGACACAGACCTAGAGTTGCTACTGAGTGTGTGATCACAACCTATGGAGTATAGCGTAAAAGATATTTTATAAAAGCTTGCAGTGGATTTGAACTATTTTCAAATTAGTCTGGTAAGCCATGTCTACTGTCTAGTACTAAATGAAATTATAGTCAACAAGATAGGTCTTCATGTGGTCGGCTGGATCAATATAAAATATTTTCTTGTATCAGTTTATTGAAAGTAGAGACTTTGCAAAAATAGAAAAAAATGTCCAGGTAGAATCGATAAATAATAATGCATTGACATTTCTATACAGTTAAGCCTATATTGGAAACAAAAGCATAAAATGAGGCGTAAACAAAAAACTGCCTGGGTGTAACATGATTTTATTAATACTTGTAGCGTATGCATTACCATTGTTATGCTTTTTTGTAGCACTTAGTGAATCAGAATCATCAATTCAATAAAAAATTAATTATGACAACTCACAATAGTAAAATTATGTTCGATATTAGTGGTTTCCAAGCCTAATGTGCTCTTGGTATGAGGACCAGAATGCTATATATCACGAAAACCTTTGAGAAGTACAAAAGAGTAGAAATAAATCTCCTAGGATCATTCTCATTCAGAAATCCGGGTGAAACTAACAGTACAAGATCAGTTGGGGTCCTACCACAAGCTTCACCTGTCTCCAGGACATGCTGGTGGTGCAATTATAAAAGAAGGATAAAAAGAAACTATGGCACTCTAACCAGTGCACCCAATTGACACACATATTTTGCAGAGGATACACTGCTGTGTTTATTTATGGGGTTGAGTTGAACGTCTTCCCAATTACGGGAATTGTGTTCAAAGTCGGTGGATAATGTGAAATAAATAAGTAGCCTAAATCCCATACACAATAACTCGTATTTTTGAGCAGGGCTAGAGCCTAAATTCCAGTAAAAGGAAACAAAGACATTAACAAAAATATGAAATGTAAAAATACTTGTGAAATGCATAGATCATTGAATACGTAAGATTCAAACCGCTAATAGATAATGTAGAAATTTTGTTATCACAGTTTGGGAAATTGGGATATGTTCAAATACAGTTATGCTATCATTTTCTGTTACACTGATAGGTCAAGGGTATGAACATGAACAGCTAAGGTAAATGGTAAACCTAGGATGATGCTTTCACAGCAGCAGCCTTGGCAGCTAGCATCTTTTTGAGAAAGGAACCTTTCTCAGAGTCTGTATTACCAGTAGCTTCGGTGTTAGATTTAGGTTGAAGCGAACTTCGTTGTGATTTGGGTCGACCAGCAGTTGCAGATTTATTTATTGATGAAGCAGATCTTCTGAGTGTGGCAGACCCACCACCTGATGCTAAAGGAGACTCCTCTGCTGAAGGTGCAGCAGACTTGCGAACAACTTTTTTGTGGGTTATTTTGTCCCCTGGAAGAGTACCACTTTTGTTCATATTAGGTTTACCATTGATAGAACTACGTTTGGGTTTACTTTTGTCATCGTCCTGTGACATGACACTCTCACGTGATGTAGCTCTGGACACAGCACTAGATCTAGACCTTGTAGATCCTCCAGAAAGTCTATCAAACACACCACCACCAGCTACTGTCTTAGAGGGAGCAGCTTTGGTGGTTTTCTCACCAGCTGCTTTATTGACACCACCTGACGCGGCTGCTCTGGATTTGGCAGATCCTGTTCTGTTTGGAGTTGTCTTTTCAGTAGATGAGGCTGGCACCTTTTTCTTTATGCCAGTGCCAGCAGCAGTCTTTTTAACACTAGAAGTTGGTTTCTTTTTGGGCTTTTCAGGGGATATAGTTTCACTGCTACTGGTGTTGTGATCTTTGAGGTTTGAGTCCGTGACATCCAAGTTGCTGTTGGCAATGGCTTTAAGATCTATAGCATCAATTGTGCTGCTATAAGAGGTTCTGTTGCTGGCTGTGCCAGTATCACCATTCATCTCTACACCCGAGTCAGCATAACCTTGATCGTCAGCTCTAAAAATGTAAATGTAATTATCTATCGGCATATATATAATATTTTAAAATGATTGAATCAAGTGAATGCAGCAATATACCCAATCCAACAAAGCTAGAGTCCTCTATGGGGTTATGAATAATATTCATGTACACAGTTCTTACTACTAATATTGTAATATAATAACAATATTGGAGCGCCCAACAGTTACTACAGTATATTTATTTCATTGATGTAAGAATTTACCTCTGCTCTGCAGATTTGCTTTTTCTTGGTGGTTGATAGAACATGCCGTTGTCTTCATCGTCAGTGCTATATAGATTTTTGAATTTGTTAGATATTCTGCTACCAACTTTCACACTGTCAGTTCTCTTAAGGAGTACCGGTTCTTGCTTTTCCTCCTTTTCTTCACGTCTGGTTCGCAGCGAGTGTAACAAACCAGCTGTCAGATCACCTAGAATGAAGAAAATGTTTTCAGTTTAATAATAATTATCTTTGAGCAATAAAGCACTCCTTAAATACATATGTATAAAAATTCAAATATCAGGGTCATTAGAAAATAGATAGTACCATATGCTGGATCTGTGTCAAAGGAAGGGATCGGTTTCCAGGTGCAGAGGTTAGAGCACTAATGCAGCTATGCCTACATTTAATTCTTTGACAATAGATGAGTCAGAATACATGGTTTAAATATCGTAATATGAATACACAATTAATTGCTTGAAAAAATAATTTCTTCCATTTTAACACTTCACAAGCAAATATTGTCATCTCCTCATTGACTATTCTAAGCAGGAAGTAATGGAAATTGATTAACATTTGATTTATCCAGTAACTTTTTTGCAGTTAGTGTGATTAAAATTTGAGCTGTGATTATGATAACTGATGCAACATTGAAATGATAATGAAAGCCTGATGAAAAAAGCCATCTGTCATCTTAGGTAATTTTTAATACAAATTGATATTTTGTGGATTGAATGGTAATTTTTTTGGAACACAAGTTTGTGTTTTAAATTGCGATTATCTCTGGAATGATATTTTATAGTTGACTTCTAGATGGCAGTTATGTGAGCTCATACATCATCAGAGCAGATTAGGTTGACATTTGTGGTACTATTGCTCTGGAATCTTAATATTTATATGGTGAATCTTCTTTTGGCTCCACCATTCGTTAGCAGTGAATCGCATGAGAAGGTCATACAAATCAAATATAACCTGCTCTTTGATTGAATCACGTCAGATCACAACAGAGACAACATTGAAGGGCACAAGTGGATGAAATCACATCACATCTGCACAATACTTTCGAATTCAGGTACCGGTAAGCTGGGATTATCCTAGGTGATCAGGTACCAGTTCATATAGTTCCACAGAAAACCAGTTGGTGTGTTGACATTGATTTTATTTGTCTAAGATTTCCGTCACAGCTTTGGCAGAGATGTACATAGGTTACGATGGAAGACAATAGTATTACCAACAAGCCACTGTATTGTTTTACCTGCTATACGCTGAAACATTGAGTAGATAAATGGAAATAATATCTTTGGAAAACAATGGGAAAGTGGTCAGGTCATACTTTTATGCAAATACTTGTGCCATTGTTTTGAGAGAGCTTTACACTTGTGTTCCCACTGGTACCACTTGACTTGATTCCTAAATTCATGGAGTAAACACTCTATTCTAGGGCTTGTGTGCTGTTACGTAAACCTGCATCTATGCAAGGTATGTTTCCATCAATAAATAAATTCACTTTTCGAGTACTTTTGGTATGTTCATTTTTGTGAAACCGGATTAATTTTGTCAACATGAATTAAATATCCACTTACTCAATGTATCTTCACAATTTGTTGTGTATTGCAGGTTACTTTTCATTTGGAACTGATGCGACGAACACTTGACCACTCATTGCATCAAAACTGAACAGTACTGGAACTTGCTGAGGCAGCTAGCAAACCAAGCGGTCCTGGGTCTCACACCGGACACATTGTTGCAAAGCAGATAAAAAAGAAACCACCATAATGTACTTCTGAATTTCTTGAGAGAATCTGAAGACAAACAACATGGTTCGTATTGACTCAGCCTTCATCTTCTTCTCTGTACAGATATTAGTGTCTGGCCACTCGCATGCTTATATCAGCACATTCACAAGAGTTATGAGCAATATGACATTAAACATATCAAAGATCTACCAGGACTGTCACAATGGTAAGATTAATAATGTCTCCATGCATGCAGAGTTTGCGTATGAGCGAGGAGCTTTTTGTCTTCTGAGTGCCAACCCTTTGATCCCAGTGGAATTCACAAGATCTGTAGAAAGGCTCATAAACTTTGGTGACATCCTCAAAGAAAAATATGGAAACTGCATTGTGAATCACAATTGTACAGAAGAAGTCATTGATGTCTCGGAATGGAAAAGTCTAGCAAAGCAGGAGTATAGGGCATGCAGATATTGTGAGTATAGCACACGTGAACGCACAACAGATGGACCAGGGCCATGTGATGAATATTTATCAGAAACTGATCCTCATAAAGTGGAACAAATTTTGAATACCATGTTCTTATATGTTAAATTCCAATGTACTTTTGAGCCGCATACTAGTGACAGGTATCAGGTCGTAGAAGCGCCTGTGTTTTCATATTACTACAGTCAATCATCTACAATAAAAGTCAGTAGAGAAGACACAGATTGCCAATCGAACCAGGCCATTGCCGTCGACTACGTGGTTGAACAAGCTCCAGATCTTCGCTACCAGGTACAAGCCACAAACGAACGGCTCGTAAATCAGGTACATGACTTCTTAAACACAATCAAACCAGCAAGAAATTACTTTTCCGCTACGAATGCTGATTTCTCTATAAATGGTGGCTATTATTGGGGTAGCAATGACTCTGGGAAGAAATACCCTTACTGCATATTCATCTTCTACCGCTGTCAAACGTTACCACCAATTTTGTTGCCAACAACAAACAAACTGAGCTATAGAGCAGCCGCTCGAACAGGCAAAATTAATTTCAACAACATCACCAAAGAGAAAACAATGCTTGCAGTGGCAAGTGCTATTGGTGCTGTAATCTTAGTAACAGTAGCAATAGCCATCGCATTCACTATCCACAGTATGAAAAAAGGCAAACGCACCCCAATGATCAACACAACACAGAACCAAAATCCAATCCTACGCTTATAAACTTCGGAGTAGATTTTGTAGATAGGCTATATTATATAAACATATACTAATATAGTGAGTAGTGGATTATTTATGGTATATTTATTAGCTTCATCTGTACATTGATACCGTTTTTTGCGTTCATATGATTGTTATTTTCTCATTGTTGCGCGCCATCCCGATGGTGTCTCTGTCATGGCGATGACTTTTTTTGCTTCGTACAGAGGATTTTAATTCGTTAATTGGCAAATATTATATTATAATTCCTTTTACAAATACTGCTAATGAAGAAAGCAATACATTTTTATCTTCATGTTACCAGATATTTGTGAAACAGGAAAAGCAGAGGCCATGGCACTGGCTTAGTACCTGATTAGGTAGCTATTGTCTTATTTATGTCTTTCAATACATAAAAGAATTGGATGTATATATTCATGGTTACGTAAGTGCATAAAGGTCATTACTTCTCATCAAATGCATGCAGTGTGGTATAATTGTTATGTCCTCCCGACAAGCATGGAGCCATCGCCACCATTTCTTGCAAGGCAACACACCCAAAATATATTTCCTGAAGACACATTAAAGTCTTAGTTAGTGACAAAGTCGGGTAAAATTTTGGCCATTGTTCTTTGCATGTGGTGATATATTGAGATAAGCTAAGATTTATATTTGGTAAAACCTTGAGCATTGATCTGACATAACAATTAGAGAAAAATAAAATACCTAATTACAAACTCATACTGCTCCTCTGCCTAAAGGTGAACAGTTTGCAAAAAGCATTTTGCTTATTATCATGTACCGCAACTTGGAGGGACAAAAAAGCGGAATCTTACTCTTGCTAATACATGTGTAAACCTTTGTCCTAATATAAAACAATTTGGCATTACCATATAATAAGAATATTACACTTCATGTCGTACTACAGTGTACAGGACCAAATGCAGGCACCACTTACACACAAGCTATGACCACAACCAAATGTCTCCTGTTATCATGAGCGGCAGTAGGTAGGCAGTAGGTTAACAATAGAATGTCACTTAGTCCAGCAGTTGAGTAAATAAACACACAAAATTAGACATGCACAGAACTTACTTTCATTTGATGCCTCGCTTGAAATGCTGTTGACCCGTTGTAGCACTTTACTAGATTTTGCCTGTGGCTCATTTGACTTGGAAAGCGTTTTGTTTTCCTTCTCTTTACCTTTTTTGCTTCTACAAAATACCAATGAAGGAAATGCAAAAGGGTAATGAGGTTTCTCAATCTTGATGTTGATATAGAAAGGTTCTGAGCTGTATACAATCAGCTGGTGATTATGGCTGAGATAATCAGTCACTCTAAAATAATAGTCAGTAGTAAGAAGGTTTTATTTTTATTTTAATGACATTACTCCATTATCAAAGCCAAAAAAGGTATCTACTAATGATAATTTATGTGACAACTTGTCATTGCAAAATATGTTTCGCTTTATTTTCAAACAACAATAAAATTCTTTCAATGCATTATTAAGACGAACATTCTCTTTTTAATAGGTTAGCTTTACATCCCGAATTGGTTGGCGTGATTTATTTTTTGGAAGTGGGGTATGGGATTGGGTCCAAATGAAATTTCTCAATGTGATAAAACCCATTGACAGAGTGAATCACAATTGCCAAATCACTTATTTTGCTAAGTACACACACACCTCTCTATTTCTCAGTCAAAACATAAACTCTTGATATAACATATTTCTTGATGGGAACTGGTCAGCTGCGGTGGGAGGGAAGATTTGAAAGTTTTTCTTGTAAATATAATGATAAATTGGAAAATGGAAGTGCTCAGTTGACTCGGAAGATATCTACCAAATTTTCCAGCAATGATAATTTGGTAAAAATCTGCAACTGTATGAAGAGAAACACGGACAGAATGCTGGTATTCTTAGCACAATATGATAAACATCTCAAAATGCATCTGTTGGCAGTGTTTGAATGAAATGAGACTGTTACTGGAAACCACACTGTATTACCGCAACAACAAAAAGATCTGAATTCCAATGATACACATTAATATGAGTGACATGATGTTATAACAGAAACTCCCTTCAATACATCCATTTACTGATGAGACCGGTTTTTTATTCAAGCGAGTTAAAACAAATGGCACTCACTTCGTGGCTGTTAGGTCTTTCGTCGACTTTTTCTTTTCAGTCTCTTCCTTTTTGCCTACAATTATAATTTATGAGTGTAATTAGCAATCGATTCATTTGACAATGACAGCTTATGCTACTAAAAATCTTTTGGATGAAGGAAGTTTAACATGCATGTAATTAGGTTACAATGTTCAAACAATGAATGAGCATGAGTTAGCATTTTTTTCTAATTACATCAAAATTCAAGAGTGGTCACATTCTTCAATTCCAGTGTAACTTCCCCAATCATGTTTCGATAATGGTATTACAGAGCTGTACAAATGAAGAGTAGACATTGATTTATCCATCACATTTTGCATTGGCTACATTACATACTGGCTGTGGTAGCCTGCTGCAGTTTTTGGAGCATTGAAGTGACATCCTTTTTGTTGTTATAGCGCTTGGCCATCTGATCTTTGAAAGACGCTCTCATTTTATCCTTTCGAGAGAAGGGAGAATCATCCTCTTTCTCATCTTCTTTGTATTTACTTGGAACAATCACCTTGACATCAGACTCTGACGAGCCAGTTTCCACCTGACCAGGCAGCGAAACCTGCAATATATGACATATTATGAACAGCTATGATCGTGTTTATTCACATAAATACGCATGATCATAATTCCTGGAGGCCCATTGAAATGTAAATCTTTTTAGCCAGCTTTTTGCCTGGTCTCTGCAGGTAGGTTGGCTCGATCAACCAAAAAGAATAAAAAAGGCGTGCTCAACCTGCTGGCTATTACGCCGCTAATTAAGCAATAAGACATTATTTCCTGTTAATGAGGCACTGTTCTTCCTTCAATAGTGTTTAGGAATGTGCCATTCTTGATTGGTGTCCAGGGTTAAAATTGAATTGTATAAATTAATGCAAAGAGACATTAATGTAAAATTCCAGATCATGAGCAACATATCTAGATTGTACATTGTACATTTGGATTGTATTGAACCCGTATTTAAACCCTTGTCAATAGCACCACGCAACACTGGTTATTCAAATAATGTCAGCATTATGATCTGTCTTACAGCATATCCTCGCTGAGTATAATATCCTGGTGTCCTATACGCGCTATAAATAGCACATACCACTATGCTATGTTACATTCAGGAACTTCTAAAAACAGCGTGGTGAAACACCCTTGTCTGGTGAAACTCTGGACAACGACATAGAACTGTTTGTACTATTTGTAATACCTCTTGTAGGCCATGTAGGCTGCTGAGGTTTGTGTTTGATAGAGGTTTGTTGTTGGGTCTCTCCAGGCTGTTGTTAGCCGATTCACCGCTAACATCAGCCTCGTTATCAGAGCTTCTGGCTGCTGGTGAAGCATCTCTATCTAGTCGCTCTTCATCAGCTGCAGAAGACTCGGGGTCTGTACGCTGCCGGCGTCGTCGCAGAGACTTCTTCCTCTCAAACGGCTAAAATTACCAGAAGGTTATTCAAAATGACCCCCATCAATACTGTCTATGAGCGCATTACAGGGGTTGCTCTTACATGCATGATCACATGCGGAAAACTGAAAACGATTACACTTATGTGACAAATTGATATAAATTGAGGCGTAGTGGATAAGAATGAATTCTTGGTACATAAAAAAATGCTCATTTTGCCTTAATATCTACAAATCCATTATTAATTTGACTTTTGACGCAAAACTTTCATTGTTTTGGAAACTCTTGTGACATGTAAAATTGTTTCTCTAGCAAAACTTGTCAGTAGTTCACACACTGCATAGTAATTTGATGTATTCTGCTGCACCGATTGAACAGACAGGAGTAAGAGCGTGAAAGCGGATATGCCAAAATTGAATGTCTTGACAGGCCAAAATGTCAATGAAAATAGTAGAAGATTGGTGCTTAACTTGAAGGATTGTTGATTCCAGTAATTTTAGGAAAACCACATCAGATATGACAGGTAAAGATCCTGTAATCAAGGGTGTATGTTTGAGGCTTTCCCAATTTCACCACCTACTACCTGCAGGTCCTAGATTTTCATTCAGCATTCAGCAACATTCAAACATTGTATGATGGTCGTGCAACCTTTGTTCATTTTGTAGCTTATATCCAGCTAATATTGTTATGAGTAGGGAATCTTATCATATGAAAACACAGTTGTAAAAAACAGTACCTTCTCATCCTCAGCTTCCTCAGATTTGACAAGAAAATCGAAAAGTGCTTCTGAGGTACTTGATGCTGCCTTAACACCAGGGCTCTGTCTTGTCCTCTTTGGATTGGGAATGTCGATGGTTTTCTGAAAGATAAAATGTAATTCATTCATCCAATAATAACTCTTAATAATAAGTGAGGATTTTTGAATGGACCATATTTATCATTTCAGGGAGCATGGGACTTGTAGCTCAAATGAAGTTTCATGGGTAGATGTTATAAAGTGACCTACAATCGAAATCTCTCCTGGAGACATTGTTTTGTGTATCTCTGCTGGCTTGACCATCTTGAGACGTTGTGTCATTTGCCTACCTCTGGAATGTTGTTGTTTTGTTCAGTTGATATACCAGACACAGGACTCCCAGCACGATCAAGGAATTGAAACTGTTGATGCACATTAGCACTTTTCTTCTCTTGACTTGCAGTTGGCAGAGAGAGGTTCTGCTGAGATTCTTTTCCAGAAGGTTGAGCTTCAGATTTTGAGTCACTGGCGGTAATTACTGTTGCCTCATCCAAGTTAACCTACAAAAAGTATTAAATCTTACATCATGTTTCAAATTCTTATCACAGTTGGTACGAACTGGCCATATTAATACACGTATGTACCTAAGCCATCGCATAACTGTCATAGATTTCTCTTACCAAAAAAACTATACAGATAATTGGAACAGGATGTTATCCCCATCTCTTCCTGAAAGAGGTCAAATACTCACCTTTTTAACCTTGGTTACTGTAAATGCAGTATCACCAAAGCTTTTCTTTTGAATAAACCCACACCTAATGTCACCGAGTATGTTATCGACTATGTGAGATTCATCATCCGCATCCGATGAGGCAGAGCTGTTCCTGTCAGCAGGGCTTGTGCCTAAAAAAGTGAAGTAAACATGCTGTTGAAAATGTATAGGCTTCAACGGCACACTTGCAGCTGATGGCAAGGAATGTCATGAACTTCTGTACCAGCATGAACATCCATCCTGGTGGCATAGATCAAAGCAGTTAAACATTAATTATTACCAGATTACTATCAAAATGACTAAAGATTTGCCACTGACACACATATCTAACAGGATGTAATCTTGGGGAATATGAGGAGTACCAGCAGTTGTCAACATCGATTAATGACTAAGTACTCAAGACTATCATCAAAAGTGGCAAAAAAATTAAATTATTAGAAACGCCCACCCAGACATGATCTACCCACACCTTAGGTCAGCAGAACCTTATTAAACCCCTTAATTAAATTACTAGTCTGAGTGATGACATTTCGTTTCTTTAAATGTTGGTTGGAATGCAACATTTCATTGCTACTATATGACAATCCATTGCGTTAATTCCACAAAAAATGTCATTAGCAAATGATAATTCCTTCCCACCCATACTTAACAAGTATTAGCCAAATATATCGAAATTGAAATTTTATTTTCAATTGTTTATTGGCATTTACCAAGATTTATTGTCCGCTATGGTGATTACACACTTAATACGCAGTAATTTACAATTGGGACCCAAGCGATTAGCCTAAGCTGTTTTGTTTAAAATTGTCATTTTTCTTATTTAATTATATTACTAATGTCACACAGCATCAACAGATGAGCTATAGAGCTTAGTACTCAGGATTTGTAGGAGCACAGCTTTATACAAGATATTTGTCTGAGCCTATAGGCTCTGGTCGGCAAGTGGATATGACAATTTGCTGAGGGAGGTCTTACCTATCTGATCTATTCGACGTCTTGCAACTGGCGCCTGCTGTTGTTGCTCTTTCTGTTTGAGTCTCTGTTGCTGCTTTTTCTCCACTAACTCTCGCTGCTTATTCTCAATGATCGCTTTTTTGAATCGGTCGCAAAATGTCCTGCAGATTAATAAAATTAAAACATAAATTGGTGGCATAAATGGGTAATGTTAGATTCACAAATGTCTTTTCTTAGAAGAGGACTCCGCCGCATATAAAATTATATTGGGCAATCATGATATAAAACTTTAATCCAACCTCTTTCAAACTCAATAACAAATAATGTAGATAATTACTTAAGAGTGACTTATGAAAGTTCAGGACTTCACGTCAATGTGTATGCTGGTTTTGCGCCACCAGCAAAACAAGCTATTCTGGTAACAAAAATGTGTCTCAATTGTCCTAACATGTAAAACCTCTGTCGCAACACATGATGTTTACCTTAAAATACCAAAGCATTCCTCCATTTTGAAAGTCTTAGGATCTTCAGCGAAATACTCGGCCAGATCTTTACTGATTGCTTCTATTTCCTGAATGTCTGCATCGACTAAGGCCACCTCTTTGCTTGCTGACGTTAAAAATGTCGAAAATTGTTTTTGGAGGTCGGTGGAAGAAGACTCAAGCTGAGAGGTGAGTTTCTTGACTTTTTCTCTCAGCTGGTTGATGTCTCCTTTCAGAGCTTCTACGTTCACTCTACAATGGAAAAGGATGTGATTCCCAAATATCTATGCCTACTGTGGAAACGATCAGCTGTAGGGTATTAGTAATGGATTTTTAAAAAGACCGAAAAACTATGGTTGAATTCTTGATACTACCAGATTGAAATACTGATGTTTAAAGGCAATTAACAGAATTGCCTACTCTCTTCTATCAATGGGACAACTCCTAACTTAATCTCCCTCAACCCAGGGATTGCCCAATGGGATTGCTCAACCTGTCAATGAGATAAATATATATCATATCTCTTTGCCCCTGCACAACGAGATATGTATAACATAACATTTAGTATTTTGCTGCAAATGTGACAACTTGGTAGGATGGCTTACTCCTATAACTATCATTGTCAGCGCAAGACAGAGCACTTACTCAGCAGTGTTTTTGAGGTATTTCATGGTTTCAGGCAGTTGCAGAAGTTGTGGATTGTACTTCTCAGCCTGAGCTACAACAACATGCAGCAAGTTCATTCTGGGCTTGTTGGCTCGCAGCTCACTCAGCTTTAGTAGAGA
>ERZ1740056.33-NODE-33-length-14907-cov-8.376380_pt1 | contig 14907 bp, 8 predicted proteins | sample MGYA00581746_ERZ1740056 | MGnify/ENA primary metagenome ERZ1740056 (study PRJEB43018, sample SAMN04849745) | marine metagenome | isolation source: floating plastic debris | place: Pacific Ocean | collected 2008-09-01 | study: EMG produced TPA metagenomics assembly of...
AGTGGTTCAGACTTACGTTAATTAATTCTACAGTGATGATTGTAACAAAAACATCAATACCATTACTGTTGAGAATTATTAGGGAAACTTGGCAGCGGGTATGACATCTCATGTCTGATTCATCAGCAGAAGAGATTGCAGTCATCGATGACAGCAGAGCTTGCGTGCGTATCCGACTTTATTTTAGCATCATATTGTTTGTTTTCGTCAACAATTGGCATGTTTTAATTAGAATACCCAGGAGAGGATATTCTAGAAAAAAAATGTAGCTGACAAGCTGTAAACAAACACAAGATTGATTAGTTTTCTCAGGCTTTCTCCAGACCACAGCAATCACATCTGGTGTGCTGCAACACTGGAGACATATTCTCTTTAGTAGGTAAGATGGATATTTTTAATTGTAGCAAGGCTAATACTGCACTGCTGGATGTTCTACTGAAGGAGAAGATGCAATATTCTTATAAAGATTTGTATCAGACATGTCAGCTAGACACCATACGAGGGCATATACAAGGCACCCTCCGCCTCGCCAAACTCAGTAAGTTAAACATACACCAAGTCACAACTGTTGCAGTCAAAAACTATGAGACTACTTTGCACTTGGATACTGGTTTTGCCTTTTTTTCCTATGTAGCAAGTACCATCATTCAATTGTGTCTCCTTTGCATTTCAATCTGTGGGAAATAAAACCTTTGATTTATTTCTTATTTGCGTTGTGGGCCTGCTGTTCTCGTTAGAAATTTATAGTCTTCACTTGGTTTCGTGTCTGATATGCTGACTTCAAGTGGTCTGATGAATCCCTGTGTTATTAACACTTTTCTGGATTACACCAAGGCTCAAACTTACTACAAAATTTAAAGAGCTGACAAGCCGAAAATAGCATACATTTTCAACGGGTCAGTACTCAGTTGACTGAGGGTACAGATGTAAAATCCATCAGTTTTAAAATTTTCAGAATGCAGCGGGAGTGTAACAAACAATGCTAACAAAGCATCGGATGAGTGAAATCGTCACCCACCTCCTCCCAATCAGTTCAAACTGATTTTGAAAATACCTGAAACTTCACAAATGCAATCATGGTGAAAAACGCTAACTTAATGCAGAATTAAACATTTTTTCATTAATTGTTCAGACTGTTTTAGCAGAGATTCTAATCATCCAAAGGTATGCCGTATGTGACACTTCAAAAAACCTCTCGCAGCTCCTAATATTTTTGTTTCATAATTCGTTCAAAATTCTATCAAACTTACAATTTTTACAATGAGGGAGGAGACTGCAGGGTTGCTGTTTTCGGTTTGTTTCAAAAATCAAAGATGATTTTTCTCTCCTTTATGATAGAGAGTACAGCTCCGGATGACAGTTCTCGTTCATGTCATATAGCAGTCCTAAGCAGCTCCACTTTGCTTCATTATTGGAGTATGGATGCTTTTTGTTGTTTATTTATAGATCTAAGTTTATTTAATTATAGTTGGGGAGTTTATGGTTGATCTCTCACGATCTTATGAGAGATTCAGTAAGGAACTGGCAGACCTGGTTATCACATTCCAGCAACGAACAGCAGATGAGCTCCTTCAACCTAAGGATCAGTGAGTTTTAGACATCTCAGCTGAAGTGTTCCTGTTCCCATACTTTTTAATCCATAGTGGCAAAAACGTGGGCGGAACTTCATATGTTTAACCATTGTGTACCCACCAAGTCATGACAACATGTTTGGAGTTCACTATAGTCTACTGCATGAACATCATGGTCGTTTAAGGCTAAAGAAGGTTCTTCACCTACAGTATAAGAAATATCCTTATATAAAGTCACAATTATTTAAGAAAATTGCAGCCATTCATTCACGATATGAAATGAAATGCAACAACAGATTGTTTTGTTGTATACAGTTACACAACAAGTTTTCCATCAGGCGTGTATTGTTTTAGACAGAGCCTACAAGAATTTCAATTATCTTCCCAATTGAAAAGTGACCAAATGCATCGGTCATTCTGTGATTAGAGTATACAGTCTGGGACGCCATTTCCGTCTTTTCTAATTTAGCCGACCTTACAATCGATGGATTGAATGATACATTCACGTATATGTCAGCGGCTGTCAGCGTAGGTCATAAGTGGCTATGTGTGTATGTATGCTAGGAACATTTGTAATGCCACAATACATACACCAGCATCTCATTTCATGGACCCAAAGTAACTTTTTGCTGAAGATAGCTTTTCTAAACTGTTAACAAATCTTCATAAATCCCATCCAATCACATAATGTTTATTCTAAATGTGATTCTCAAAGGAGTTTCGTCTCCAACCTGTATCCCAGGATCGGTTTCTGCTGAAAAAGCTTGGGAGTGCAATACCTTTCCTTCCTGGGTACAGAGACCTAAACTGATAAAATTCATCAAATGCGATGTCTGCTTTTGGACCATGCAAGCTGTTTCCTAGGTCAAGTACCGCCAGTATAAGCACCGGAAATCATATTAATATTATCTATGCTGGACACGACAGCATAGATTTGCTGTCCCTTTAATCCACAACTGTGTTGCAGACAATGAGGTCATGATTTTTCAATACCGTTTTACAGGAAGTATTTTGAGAAGAGTTCTCTGTTAGCCGCGTGGGAGAAACTGCTTAATGAAGTATCAGCAGACTCAAAGGTCAGCGTCATCTATAAATAAAACTTACTTGTATTACCATGTTACTGAATGGTCACTGGATCCTAAAAATCTGCGTAATGAAATAATCATCAGCTGCGTAATATATTCTGTTATGAAACGTCAAAACTACTGAGTATACTTTGCTCAATAAGACTTAATTTGGTTGATAAAAATTACCAATCTGACTGACCCAGTAGTTGCAGATTTATCTTATATCATGAAAAGCAATAAATCTAGTATGTATAAGGGATTGTCCTCTCTTTGTAATCAAACTGAAAAATATTTATTCAATTAAAAATTGTATTATAAGCTCACAGGTAACAGAAAGAATTACGTTAAAGGTAGCGTGCTGATGTAGAACATTTGTCATCCACATCCATATGATATAAAGGCCTATAAAAGAACAATACTGTACAGAGAAGACCAACCAGCATGAGAACATATTGGTACAGTTTAATTTTTGGGTTTAAAGAATCATATTCTGATCAGGTCGAGAACCGAGTGTTAGATTTTCTGCCATCAGACAGCTATTTGGTGTTTAACATGATTGGGGCATTACTCCTACAGATGTATGACAATAGTTCAGCACAGATAGATAGTAGTGCAGTGGTAAAGTTGAAGTATTGTGTAGAGTATAAACAGGCACAGCTTGCTGAAATGTGCTCATTCAGAAATAAACTCAATAGAATGAGCGATGGAGCAGCAGAAGAACTTCATAAGGTAAGTTACTCTGGTTGGATTTAATTATAGCTGCTGCTATTCATCATCACATTACATCATAAATTTATTGATTTTAGTCATTCTGGGAGCAAAATTTTCATTTTTACTTTCGGCAAACACTTTAAATTGCTAAGGTTTTTGTCTCCCAGCCTGCATGTACTTCACCCTATAGAAGGCCATCAAAAACTGAGAATACTTGATTTGCAGAAATGATAAATTTCTAGGAATTCCCAATGGAATTATTCAACCCTGGAAAATGCCAATGATCTAATGCTTAAAATTCAACCCAGGGTGCTAAAATCTGCTTGCTTTTGGTACAAAGAAGTATTTGAACCGTTTTATGTATCAGGATTGGTACATGTAAATGCTATCACAGCATCTGGAAAAAATGTGGAAATTCTACAAAACCTTTGAAGGTAACCAATCAAGCAAATCTGAATTTTCAGTATTATACTACACTACTACGTAGATCTGCGCTACCTGCATTTATTTGATGGTGGGGAATCTTTTAATTTTTTGTACCTTAACATCCAATCCATCCCTTCATCAGTGGCCTACCAAATTAACTCTAAACTCAACACATCTGAGAGCTTGCACCACAAAGTAATCCTGGTACCAATCACAAAAATTAACTCTGATGTTGTACTTGTAGTCCTCTTGTCACTAACATTGGTCACTAATCTTGTCATGATTCAGACAGAATGTCAATTATGAAATTAAACTAATACATGTATAACCTACCACTTCACCGCTGATTGCATGATCACTTCAAGCACATAAACCTAATGAAAATCAAAAACATTAGAGGCGTTAAAGTTTAGTGACATGCACGCAATCGTAAGAATTTGAGGTGACATGACAGCAGCATGATGTGGAAGTTTTGATGCAGTATTTTTAATTAATAAGCTTCCAACTATACTTTCCTCGTCAAAAAATCAACTGGTTAGGCTAAATTATTTACTGCAGAAGTAGTCAGTTTCTGATGGATATCAATTTGTCATTTCTCAGGACTTAAACAAACACCCAAACCCTTCTGGGACCTCACTGCATGCCATTTCTAGCATACAAATGTAAATAACAACACAAATTTAATTGAGAAACTTGGTTCACAATGGTAAAACTCAAGTAATTAAATATTAGTAAATTTTGATTTGTAATTCATCATAGCAGGTATCATTGAAATGTATGAAAGGTATGTAGAAGTCAAAATATCATAAACGGTAACCTTGTTTTATCACGCTGCCCCTGTTTGCAAAACAACAAAGCAAACAGGGCCGGGTGTCAAGGCTAGATGAGCGGAAATAAATTTAACAAATTGGGCATTCGTCAAATTTAAATGCATGTACCAATTCTCTTCCTGCTAACAAAGTATTTACTGGTCGCAGTATCAATGGACAAAAAGAATATTTATTTTTGTATAATAGACTTGATGCAAGTTCACAGCTTTGCAAAGATCTTAAAATATTAATATAAAACAGATTGTGTGCTACGTTTGGATTGTGAAAATAAATGAGTTTTCTGATCGAATTCAATGATCAATTGTTACAAAGTGGTTTGTATCGTATAGTTAAAGCATCACCGTAGGTAGATCTGCTTAGACAGATTATTTTGATGTAGTTGAGGCGATTTCATTTACGCATGTTGGTATTATTTTTAATGATAGACTTATAGAGAAATCTATAAGTCTATGTTTTTACCTAACAAAATGGAATTGTCACATAGAATAACAAATACTCGCCCAAGGGTATCATAGCCTTGTGTGGAGAAAGTATGCCTAGCTGCTGTGATAGACCGTGATATAATATGTTGAAGCAAGCGCAAATATAGTCATAAACTATCGTTCCGGGCCCTAATATTGAGGCGGTCCAGTGCTCGCGGCTGGAACAACTGTTGTTTGACAGTTTCTAGGTTAAAGGAACATTACGTATTGGTAAACCTTTCTTGTATTTGGCTATTGGCAAATGGCAATGACAACATTGTCAGTTCTTATCTTCTTTTTTTTCAGTGGAGAGTAGAATTGAGACAGGAAAGTTTGGTAAGTAAGGCCCTAGCCTATGCATGCTGCTATGTTATGTGGCCCATGCTGAACAACAGCTTTAAATCAATAATAATAGGGAGGTTTAAATCCCTTTTGAACGCTTCACATCAGCAGTTCCTGTGTAACATGACGCCTTGCGTTCAAGATGAAGTTCAGACGTTGAAAATAGACCTGAAAACAGAACTTTTGAGGTTGGTCTATAAAGTGTGACCATGAGGTCACCTTCAGACATTCACGTTCAGGTAAACGTCTGTCTAAACCTCCCTGATGACAATGTTAGAAGTTTATAACAACTTAATGTCTTCTAAGGCTAAAATTCTGATTGCTTTCGGATCAAAGTGCACTCATGATGCATTGCTCATCATCCTTACCACCGCTTGCATTTGCAAGGTTCTTTCCACTACATAACTTTGTCCATGAAATTCACAAGGCGCTGCGCTATACATTTCAGTATATGTCATTATACTTCTGATAAACTTTATTGTAACTTTCATGGCTCAGGGTTTGATAGGATCCATCTTGTAACTGTGTTAGCACAGCTCAGTAAGCTGATATAGCTTGATACTGTTTGATTGTAGAGTTACGAACACTACAGGGATTACTATTCTGCGTCAAAACAGAATGACAAGGAGAAGTCTTATAATAGATGTGTGAATACTCATAATGAATATGTTATACAACTGACATCATACAACAAGCTTCTCAGAGAATATAATAGCAGATGTGTGCCCCAGACATTGCAGGTAATGCACTGATCACCTCAGTATATGTAAAATAACCCAAAGGTTTGCAGAAAGGCAATATACCATAGCAATCACTGGCAACAGGAAAACTATGCTTGTATATGACCAACCCAGTTATCGCTTTGATCAGGTTACACCAGTTATTGGTAAAAGTGTTGGTTCAGGAGAAGAATTTAGAGCTTTCACCAAGTAAAATAGCTGAAGTCAAGAACCCTTTCTCGAGCCCATTATGATCAAAAAGCTTGAATACTATAAAAAAAGAACTTGATGCTATCCACTCAGCTGTAAAATGTATAATTCATATAGCCCAGGACAGAGAGCCTCTCCCAGGCTTTAAGTCATACTCATTCAATCATCCATCTAACTCCTTGATCAACATGAGTAGTTGTCTGCTGGTAATATAAGAGAAGACAATTTTAAATTTAGATGAATTAGTTTTTTTCAGGAGTTAGAATCATTACAAACAGAGGCAATTGTTACTGTGGCGGACTCAATGCAAGCTGTATCTCTTCTAACTATTGATCAAGTAAGTAATAGGTGTATGTCGTATAGCATCTCTCATCATATATGTACATGCATATCTCTATCTTGAAACCCCGGTGATAATAAAAGCATTGCATTGGAATATCTCTTCCTGTCCTGTGAGGCATTGAAAATTTGGTGATAAGTGACTGCTTTTGATTATTGACTCTGCAGTTAACTGATGAGTGACCGTAAAGCTTAGTGTTAGAAAATGTACATGAATGAAGGTATAGCGCAAACTGCTTTATAACATTGACAGCTATTGGGGAGGTATTGTATATTTTATCATGTTAGGCTAGATCTCAAGTTGACCGCTATGATGAGCTGATGAAATTAAGTAAAGCTGTCAGTCCTGGTTCAGATATATCCAAGTTTGTGAAAGGAGAAAATCCAACACCAAACAACTATCAACATAACCTACATTCATTTGTACCTGTACTCAAACATCACCAGCAAACCCCTACAGTAAGTGCTGTTAGCGAAATGTGTCTGTTTGCATCGTTTTACAATGGAGTGATAGAAAATGCGCAGTTCAATGAATAAATCTAAATGTTAGAAATATGTAAAATTACACTCAACAAAAATTAAATCTGTATGTGACAACAAAGTTCTTTGCCTAACACAAAAAGCGGACACACTGTACAGGTGGATAACTTTTATATGTCAGGGCTTACTAAAGTGTCGGATAATGAAAGACACATTCAATGAACACGACATAGCAGAGAGGAAGCAGAGCTTGATTCAGGAGCTATCAGAGCTGGAGAGCTACTTAGCTCAGAAAGAGCTGGAGCTGAAAGGCATCGGAGACGCTCAGATTAGGTGAGATATAATAGCCCCATAATAACAAAGACAATAGTGGCGATGAAATTAATCAAAACCAAATTAGTGGTGGGACGGGACTAAATTTTTTCAGTTGTCAATCAAATTGTGTCATATTACATGGAATGCGTAACTTAAACAAAAATGGCAGAGCAAGGACGAAATCAAGACTGATCCTTTTCTACAACAGGAGGAGTAAACTCCAAATATTGAGGAAATTTTATTACAGTTCATGTATGTTGCTGCAGTGAGGGTGGTAAAGCTTGGTTACTGTTTTGGGATTCAAAATTTCAGCGTAGCCAATTTAAAAAAACTTACGTGGATATCTGCGTGCATGCATTCCCGCTGGCTCAATGTTGGTTTGGTACCATACCATTTCATTTAGAGTCATAGTCTCTTGAGTATGGGGAAAAGTTACTTACACAGACAGTAATATAACAAGTATATACAGATCCATATAAAAAAATATACAAAAAGTATATATATATCAGTGCCAAAAAACTGCAGCGTGATGCTTGTTTAATATGCTACTAGTATCTTGAGTGCAGATTATCCTGTTGCAGCTAGATTATTATATAGAATTAATTCCAAATCATACTCATAAACAAATCAACACCTGAATGTACTATTGGACTCAGTGTTATTTATCACAAATTTGCGATCTGATAGTAAAATATTGATTCAGGTTAACGACTCAATGATGAAGTAGAGGACGCAGATTGCACCATACAGACATTTATTTTTAAAACATCCAGGCTAAGTAAAACATTAACAATAATTGCTTGACAATTAGCACACCTTTCTTTAATTGATCAGTGGGAAATGTGAAAATAATTCATGGTTATAATTTATTACGTCTAACATTTGTGATGATAATACAGAACAAGTTGCCGACTGCAAAACATTGAACATTTAAGGTCTTGTGTGTATTGAGCGAATTGTTTGAGAGAATTTCAAAATATATGCGGAGACAATTATTAGGTCTAGCATCGCACTTCAAAGCAGCAAAGACTGTATAGCTCACTGTATCGTCAAGTTCTACAGGTTTTATTCCTTAATGAGATTTATTATATCCACCATCAAATAGGCGGTGGCAAGACGACTTTCCGCTCACTGGACATCATCAAAAAGCAAAATAATTCTATGAAGTACTGAATTTATAGTATCTAGATATGATATAAATAGACAGCTGTTATAAACCCAGGACCATTGACCACGAGCAATATGACTATAAGTAGTCTCCGTGTCAGATACTTTATGTAACGCGCGAGATGGAACTATGAAATAGAAAGCTTTGGGGAAAGCATAAAAATGATTCCGTTTTTGGACAACTATTGAATTTTTTAGAAGCTTTGATGATTAGACCTAATAATTGAGGTACTAATAATAATAATAGTCATTTTTTTATTTTCTTTAGTTATTAGGCATTCATCATTCAGTTAGCCAGCAAAAATACAAGTCTAGCAGAGCCGTCACAATGGAAAATGTCAAATTTTTGATAACCCCAAAGTACGGAAATGTTACATCATCATTGTGTTATTAGAATTTTGACGATTTATCAGTACTGTGTTCCTCATAGGTTTGGAAGTGATAGAAGGTCCGTATTTACAATAATTGTGGGGTATTAATAAAGACATACAGATACCATCAGATGACATTATCAGACGCACCGATCCCCTGAGATTTGATGGCATGCTGTTACCTGTTATCAGTTGATGCCAATACACATTATCTGTGTACTCTGTTGCAAAATTAAGCATGGCACAGTTTTGTAACACAGTATATCTGAGGAAATGTTAGTTTCATCTAATATTTTGCGCATTAAACTATGGCCAACTATGAATAACCCAAAATCGGACGTCTGAACAGAAAATGTGGACAAATTACCAGAATCTTACATGAAACATGTAGATGCAAGTCCTATGAGAAACTATCAATGTCATACATAGTCTTTTCACAACCTCAGTTTCCCTATCAACTTGATTTGAGGCAATCTGCACTAGGGATGATTTATTCATTAGTTATTCAGAGATTTACTGTCTGTGTTATTCTGGTAGGAGGATTGCAAAAACAGAGGCGCAGATTTGGTGCATAACGTGCAGCACGTGCTGGGGGGCCTGTAATAAATTCGCTAAAACCTGTATCAGATAACACAACTAAAATGAATCCTTGGCTGATTTGTGGTTTGCGTCGTGTGAAATAATTCTGATACAATTCCCTTTCTGCCAAAACCGTTTCAATGTTTGGTCCCAAAAGCCTGGTTAACGTCCCATAGATGCACTTGTATTAGGGTAGCATCGGCATCAACCTCTTGTCGTGACGTAGATTAGGCATTAATCTAGCGCTGCTCAGACAGAGTGAAACACTGCTGTTGACTATTTTTCTACCCCGAGGTGAAACTTAACGCATGGAGCAGCTGTCAAGCTACCATGGCCGTAATGCCATTACTATAATAGTAATCATTGATTGATAATTTGTATGTAGCGCTGAGAATTTTTATAGCATCAAATTGATTGATATGTCGGTTGCAATTGGCTGCAGCATCGACAACGGCAAATTATTAAGGCTTTATATATCATCCTAATTGCAAAGTGAGGAGGCAGTGCTCTTAGCATAGCTTAAAACATCAGCTCGTATTTTTCAACACTTTCTTAAAAGCGTAACACAAACGAACACAAATGACACCCAGTATGGAACGCAGAGGCTCAACACCCAAAGTTAAGAGGAGGAGATCTGTGTTACGAGTATTTAGAAAACAACACTCCGTCAATGATGTGAGTAATGAATTATTTTTCATCTTCTGTTGATATTTTAAGGGTTCATGGTAACTGTAAAGCCTCTAAGTTATATGAGCTACAATTGGATGCATGTAAGAGAAGAAATGAACTGAATATGCTCTCACTTCGACTGGCTATATACAGGTGTCAGGTATGATATTGACGGTAAATTATGTTGTCTTCTCTTTTTATGCTCCTACTTCCTGAATGGTGGCAGGATCTGACAGATGAGAAATAGACCCTTTTTGTTTCATTCATATCATTAACTCAGAAATAAAAAAACAATGCCAAATTGTTGAGCCGGGGAACCGCTGAATTTTATTGAGTAAAAATGGGGTAGTAAAAAGGACCACAAATTGGACACTTTAGACCCTTTGGAGGTTCTCAATTTCGGCAAACTGAAATTGAAGTCTCAGTTAGGTAAAACCCCAACAGGCATGGTTTAGTTTGTAAGTACATATGTCATGTATCGTCCTACAGTGTCACATATCCAGTATTGAACTCAAGGGTTGCCTCATAATCCAAATTTTAAGGTACACATAATTTAAATGCTAAAGAAATTTACATCTCTTTTTATTTTTTGGTATACTGCTGGTTAAAATCAATGGTTGGGTCGTGAGATTAAGAGCTTAGTAAGCATGAGAGGCTCCCTCACTTCCTTAGTTTTTTTCAATGAATATTGTTTGTTGTTTTTATCAGGGATGTGTTGGGAAACAATCGGGTAACAATCGGTCAAATTTATGTTAGATAAATTTATCATATTACCTGCCTCATTGTTCTAATATTATTTTATGCAACACACTCCAGGGACCCTAGGGTACTGTTGCTAATTAAGATCTGAAAAGCACTATGAGTTACCTCCGGACCCAAATTAGGAGCTGTTTTTGCAAAACAAGATGAATTCGGGGTCGATAGCTAATAAAATACAGTTATGAACCGTCATGAATAATCCATAGTTAATGTCTACTATAATTATGAAGTGGTTTTGGTCTTTTGTCTGAGCCTTGTTTAGACTTTATTCTGGGTAGTGTAATTCCTTCATGTGATGTCTTTGCTATTCTGCCAATGATGATGGTGCCATAACTAACTGCCGGCCATCCTGGGTGTGAAACGTTCATATAACCATTTTGGGAGTTGTCTTATTTCACCATTTTGAATTTAAGTCAGTGTCTGATCTTCTCTTACTCATCCGTGATCTCATGCAGTAAAATAATAAGACCCAATCATTTTGATATGCACGACATGTAGAAGTTTTTTTCTAAATTCTCTGTGTATTTCAAGTAAAGAACTCTCTAACATACAGGTATTGTTTGGTCAACAATCATGATCAACATAGGCCCTACTATCCTTTCCCTCAGAAAGTCTGAACACAAACGGTTTGCTATCCATGCAGTTTAATTTGGAGGTAATAAATCTTAATGGTCATATTTACCAACCAATATTGAGCTCTTGGTTTCAGAACTTATCACATCTCCCTATCCTTACACGAGATGTGATGTAATCAAAACCCAATAAAATACAATAAAAATACAAAGTTTTCCAATTAGGAAGCAATGCTGGCATCCAGGTCTCCATTGCTCTGTTCTGTGCTTTTAGAAAATTATTGCTGCTGTAAAAAGCATATTTCATGTTTTAAGTTATGATCAAGAGGCCTGGAAATACATAATCTGCAAACATCATCATTATATACAGTTAGAATTTTATTGGATTCTCTTTCCTGTTTTCTTGTATTTGGCAAAACATTTTACGATGTGCAATACTGAGGCAAATTCCGCATTATGAATGAAGTAATTAATTGTAGAACATTGTTGTGAAGCAGCAGATATACTTTGCGTAATAGCAGAAACTATGTATATACATCTGCTGCATGCTGCCTCAAACGCGGCTACTGTGGTCATCTACCGCTGGGCAGCAGTTGTGTGAATCATGTTCAAAACATCTAAAATATCCTTATCACCAAAATCACTGTCTTCTTATTTGTTTCCGGGGGAATCTGCAGAGTTTCCTGTGATAAACATGATTAACCCAATTATAGATAAAGAGGAAGCTATTTTGACAGATTTCAGCAGCTGGGGCTGTCCAAGTGTGTTTTGACTACAACCTTGGTACAGATATGATTGTTTCCTGTGATATCAGGCATTACATAATAACCCTGCTTGACTATAGCAAGGTTGTAGGATATAAATAAGCACCGGTATTTTGAAGTTGGTTGCACCGATCTTTCTAATCAATAGTCTGTTTGTTATTGTTATCAATTATCATGGTTACATTCAATCTAACAACCTACATGGTTTATATGGCAATTTTTCATGTCCAAATACTGATTGTAAAATTGGTCAATCATGCCATAGACCTCCAGACCTCCAGACATTGATCAGATGTTCAGTGGAAATAGCCTTGGCATAGTAAATATAATTTGTGCATTATCGGAGTTTTCTCTCCAATTGACAAGTAAGGGCAACTCACATGCCGTTCCCAATGAGATAAATAAATACCACTCGCTGCGTTTCCTATTTATTATGAATATGCTGAAATGATCGGTGCTGCAAAACCAAACTTCTCTGCACGCAGTCTACTGTCTAGCTCAACTCCAGAAGGATAAAATGCTTAACTGTCCTTATTTATTTCAGCTGGGAACTCTTACAATAGGTGATAAACACAGTAGTGAAGCTAAGGATATGCACATGGATAACGCATCCTCAAAATCCACAAATAGCAGTCAAAGCGGCGGAGGAGGCAAATCTATAAAGGCAATGTGGAAGCGTTTCGCGTTCAAAGCAGCCAAAGGACAAACAGCTGGCAGTCTACCCACTTCTGTAAGTTGCATACATTACTGCAACACATCTGCTAAATGACTTGAGATGAACCTCAAAACCGCTCAGCGGCAGGTTGAGTATACTGAATGTTGAAAACGGCTTTTGATGAAGGTTATTGTCTCGAAGCAAACTCATGAGTGATTGAGTGTGACTGCAATAGTGCAGAACTTTGCACTTTTCAAAATGGGAAACGGCTTGGAAATATGTTGTTGCTGGAAGGGACGTAAGCTAACTTCCTATCATGGTATTTTGATTTTATTGTAGTCGTTACGGCCATAAGATAATAAACTTGCTTAATTCCCTGTCTAATTCTATATTTCTGTACCCCGGAGCAAAAACGACCGAGCGACTACGCTGCCTATTAATAAAATATTAGTGTTCGAGACGTCGGCAGCATTTTAAATTTGTGTTTCTAGTTTTGGGTTTTTTACTAAGCTAAGAGAGTTACGTAGCTTTATGTAACATTTCAAACGTCAAATATTGTGATTTCTGTGCCGCTGACAGTTTTTTGGCAGTGGTCGTTGGGTCATTATTGCTCCGGGGTACTGATTTGATAAAAATATTAAATAATCTTCAAATCAAAGATCATTATTGTGTGATTGGACCTTTTTTCGAATTTAAAACCAAAAAAACGTTTATAACTGAAGGTGCAAAAGCAACAATAAATCACTATCTCCCTTTGGCATAATAAAGAGCAACACAAGTCCGAAATTTTTCAAAGGGTATGTAATGGCGTCTTCATTGGTCATCATATCCCATATAACATAAAAAAACACTGCCCGTTATCAAATTTATAAGTCTCGGCTTATCAATTGCATTCTTTTTTTATGAAGTTTGTTTGCTAATGTAATAACGAGCTCCAAAGTAGGTCATGACGTATCATTATTATCTGACTATGTGAGGTTTTGCTGCACATTTCATTGCCTTATTATTTGGTTAAATGCATTAGTTTATCATTGGAATGGTAATTAAACCAGCTCTCTCATTATCATATTGTCAATGTTATGCTCATACAGGAGTCCACAACAACAAAAAACATTATCGATGTCCCGGAGGACCAATTCAAGCAACTACACTATTTGATATTTTAACTGTTATTATTTGTTCCAGGACAATTCCAATCACAGCACAAGTGAAGATAGTCAACCTACGGATGTGCCAGGTGCTGCAGACGTGAAAACAAACAATACAGCAGAAGGTAGGAAGATAAGCTTACTTTAATGCCACACAGAAACATGCCATACTGAATGGTAGAATCGGTGTAGAAACCACTCTATGGATTGTCAGTTCAAATGGTGCAAAGACAGCAATTGCAAATCTGAAGTAAACGATATACATGTAGTTTAAAAAAACTCACAATTCTCATCCCCAGTTGCAATGCATATTGCTAGTAGAGTTTGTTGTACCATGTTTAGGTGAGCCGACAGACCCTGTTTATGCACTGTTGCGGTGTGCTGCTAGTATACGTAAGAACAGCAGTATGGATGACAGCTCGGGGGTGAGCAGTATGAGGAGTCGTCAGAACACAGCTAGCTTTGATATCAGTAACAGCTCACGATCACCAAGTCCCACTACAGGTAATACTTGCTATCATACCAGAGTATATCTAAATCATTGATATTGTGGATAGCCATGTATTTATGAGACAGTGGACCATTCTGAGAGCAACTCAAAATTCAAACAAAAGCATGGTACAGCCACAGTGTAAGACAATTTCAGTATAGTTTTCTGTCATAAAAAGTAGATCTTGGAATTTCAACCTTGATGTACATTACAGCAATATACTTTAAAAAACCCATTGGATACCGCTCCATAACATCAATTG
>ERZ1740056.34-NODE-34-length-14855-cov-8.620946_pt1 | contig 14855 bp, 5 predicted proteins | sample MGYA00581746_ERZ1740056 | MGnify/ENA primary metagenome ERZ1740056 (study PRJEB43018, sample SAMN04849745) | marine metagenome | isolation source: floating plastic debris | place: Pacific Ocean | collected 2008-09-01 | study: EMG produced TPA metagenomics assembly of...
ATGTATGATACAATTCTGGTCATGATTATGGATTAGGGAACCAAGACTAAGCCCCGTCTTTGGTATAAAGCAAACTAGGAAATGCATTAGTAGTTCAGTCAGGAAATATCAATCCACAGTAAAAGTAAAATAATACTTTGACAATGTCAATGATTGCAAATCAGAAAGTTTCAGAGAAAATATAGAAAAAAATGTGTATGAGTTTATAACTCAAAGCTGACATGAAGAAATAGTGATGAAAAAAATAAATTAGATCATCATCATCAGAAATTGTTATGGAAATACAAATGCAGTTATCAGATTCATGCAACTTCTAAAAATGAAGCCAGCTGGCACAAGTACTCAAAATAATATGCCCAACGTCTACCACTGTCCACTATAATAACTACCGGGTGGCGGGGGTGGACAGTGTAGACCGATACGACTACCAGGAGGGTCTGAGTGAATGTCTCTGTCATCGTATGGATTCCTACCATTAGACGACATATACTGAGGTCGTGTATGAGACACACTAGAGAAATGACTGTCAGAATCTGGAATGTCTGTCATGTAATCCTCATCGCCCTGAGATCTGCTATGCTGCTGCTGTTTTCTCAGTGATTGCTGATGTACGGCAGCTATGGGCGGATAATGTAGTGAGGAGCGATAACTCCCGTCTGATTGCATGTACTGTGAATATTGCTGAGGTGTGGGTGACCTGTATGCTGGTGGGTGGTACATTTTCTCACCCCCATATCTAGTGTCAGAGTTTGTGAGAGGCACCTTATTGTAGCTACCATTACTACCGTTATATTGTGCCGTGTAACAGCCATTGTTGGCGTTCATGTTCAGAGGTACAGCTACTTCATGATCCATCATCATGTTGTTGGGTGGGCGTCTGATGTTACTTGCGGTGTTTTTCTTCTTTTTGTTCAGCCCGTATATGATAGCTATTGTTATCATAAGGATTATCACCACAGGAATGGCTATGAGGACAGCCAGGGTAGCAGAGGGTGAACCAAATATCATCTCCCAGCTGTCCGATGTAGTAACTAGCGATGTAGTTGGGGTAGTACCTGCAACAAATCACGAGCCGAATCATGAATGAAACAGGTTAATTTGTGTTCAATATTCCAAAAATTATGGCATCTCCCTGGCACCAATGTACAAGTTAGCATTGTTTGCGACTAAAAGTGCTCTATTTTTAGTGCATATAGCTTAAATATTGATTTTCTATGATTTATGGCTTCAAATTTTGCATCAGGGTGTAATTGAAATTAACGTCCTATTATTATCAAATAATATTAATCAAATGCTACGGTTTCGTTGACACCTTTGTCTGTTACACAGCGCTGGCAGCAGATATTTTCAGTGAATCTTACAGACCAACTGCAGACAATTTGGGTGACTAATCAAAATAATACTTCAACATTTTTGTACCATGAATTGTTGTAATATCACAGTGATATGATTTTAAAGACTTTCATGGAGGTGACACCAGCCTGACAAGCACCATTTTTCAACACACATTCTTTCGGGCCAATCATCCATGGAGCAACAAATTTCAGCGTTCAATGAACAAACATAATACTACGGATACAAAATTTCATGTTCAGCACCTATCCTCAAACCTGGCGTGTAAGCACCCTCTAGTTGTAAATAAGAGCACCATTAGCAAAATTACTAGGTTTTCTTACCAATCCCCATTCTCTCAAATTGCCACTCAAGAGCATCTTGTATCTCATGAGAGTTTGCTTGTATATCCCGCCCTAAATTGTGGCCAATCATGCATTATTGTCAAGTGCCACTGCTCATCACACCATCAAGTGTGAAAATAATTGTTTAGAAGCAATTGCATGCTCTCAATTGTCACTTTCTGACATCTTGTAATTAATTAGCTTATTTGTTCGTTGACAGCATCCTTTGTGTTTTTCATTAGATAGCACCGATGTAGATTATCAGTGCATCTATCCCACCTTCCTTCCCGTCTTCCTTCCCGTCTGCCTAATCGTGGTATAAGAAGAGGATACTCTCTTATCTTGGTTGTACCAGAATTGACCTTCTCTAAACATCCTGTAGAACGCTTCTGTATCAAGTTCATGACCTGGTTATGGCAATCTCACCCAGGTAATCAACAGTGACATTTCATTCACAAAGGCATTTTGGTCTACCAGATGTAAATATTTTCGCAAAGGAAAACAATCAATTTCCTTATAAATGAGACACCCAACAACCTTGAAAATTTCATATGACCAGCAAAAAACAGTTGTGGTGTTTTTTCTCTGTATGTGAGTCTATGAAATACGATGACGTCACTGAGTGGTAAGGATAGTTAGTATGATTGATATTTTGCTTACTTGCGCCGGGTATAACTACAAGTCGAGCCTCTTTCATATCAGAATTGCCTCTTTTGTCCATGCCTATACAGGCATATATGCCCTGGTCTTTCATTCCCACGTTATGTATGAGTAGTTGGTTAATATATGCATCAGCCTCACTTTCCACCTGTTTTGTGTCATTCTGTATGAGTTTATAGGATTTATCCTGGATGTTGATGATGGCGTCTCTATCAACAGTGCTGGGAGTAGTCACATGTCTCAGCCACTGTAAAATATAACAACAGCATGCTGATAAACGAATGATGACATATGAATAATATTACGTTGCTGCACTCCGGGGGCCCAGTGACAGTCCAAAAAGATTTGCACTGAGAGTTTATGGGTTGATAACTGTTGCTTCATCAGTTGGTGTCATTGCGTGGATCTGGTTTCCTCTCTTTATGTTTGCATTATTCACAGATCATCAAGCGTGACATGTCTGGGTACTGCACCAATCAATGTCATGTTTAATTAGCCAGTCAGCACCAGATTATGTGTAAAGCTGAGTTAATCATCAGGTACACATTGTGGTTATCCGCAGGTGATTACGGTCTTACAGTGTTTTTGTTTGGAACGCAAGGAGAGGTAATTTAAACAAAGATGGTGATTAGGCTTTCTGAGTGATTACAAATTACCCTTTTAACCTTGACGGTACCAGTATGAATGTTGTTTATTTCACACTTACCATGATGGTTGGTTTTGAATTGCTTCTGACTTTACATTGGAGTGAGGCTGTGGACCCAAAATTCACAGATGTGTTGAGTGGAAATGGGGAAACGACTTCAGTGTATGCTGCCAACGGATCTACAAAATATAGAAAACCTTAGTGAAGTGCAAGACCATAAACCTGTAATCGACTGTCATAATTACAAGACTTCATCTGGCAGATATACAATTCTCATTTCTAATTATCTTAATCAATTATGAGCCTTCACATTATTTATTTCGATCACCGTAGCAGCAGATCTTATGATCTATCCGCTTATGCTGCCTTGGGTCTGTATTTTCTCCACTGCATTGTTTGAAATTATTCCAATTATTTATTTATTGTTTCATCCTGATGTAAAGTATAAAATCAATTCTGGTCTCGACCATTGCTAGACTGAGATTTCCTATATGTCGTAACTTATTATGTTTGTATGAATGCCCGAACTCGAGGGGGTATCTATTTCTCTGTCTACTGGCGGTGTCTCTATCATTGTTTACTGTAAAGGTTCCGAATTGTGTTTTTTTGGGAATGCTGCCCTCTCATTTCCTTTGATCTTTCCCCAAGAGAGTTTCCTAACACAAGCCGTCAGTGAGGCAGCTTTGACATTATTATAATCACTACGCGCCAGACTTCTGTTATTCTAAAATCAATGTTTGTTATGATGAAATCCTGTTTTGCTATGCAAGCACTGTGCTTGTGTCTTCTCGTATGCCAAGTCTCTCCCTGTTTGGACAACTGCCTGACTTTCTTTCAGCATCTTTACTCCTCCCTTCTTGTGTCAACATGGGTTATTAGGCTTGACTTATGTTTTTTGCTCAATTTTCCACACTGTCAATCTCATTTCACTGATTTGTTATCACTTTGTGTCCATAGCCGTATCAATTTGTAAACCTGGTATTAAAATGTTTGTTTACTTAAGAAAAAAACAGGCTTTCATAGCTGAACTGATTAATAATGGTCTTGTCTGATTTTGTGGCCACATAAGCTTAGGTTTGATAAGCCTGCTGGGTCTGACGTCTTAGTGATAACTGTGTACTTGTCTCATTAGTCTCATTAGTTTAACCTACAGTAGCCTCACTGTGGGATTGTAAAGTCTACTGCTGCAGCAGATTTCTTACCTTTGACGCTTAGAGAGTATGTGTAGGTGATCGTTCCCATCTCATTATTGACTCGACACTGGTACACGCCAGCATCAGTCAACCTCAGATCTTTTACTTTCATCGTTTGGCCATTGTCAACAACGTTCTGTCGGCGGAAGTTCATCTCCTCATTGCCTTTGAACCATGTTACAGTGGGGCTTGGGTGACCACCTGCTGCACAGTTAAAGCTGGCTGTCATCGTCAAATTTTTACGCATACTTTGGGTTCCACCGGTTCGCATCCTATTATCAAGAAAATAAGGCCGAGCTGCAAAAGAAACGAACAGAACTTGGTCAAACAGTGGCAACAACCATTTTTGAGTAACCTGTATGCTGACATAATGGCTTGCTATGGTGTGAAATAGCAGCTATATGGACATACACTCTGGCAAATCTGATGGAGCAGACAGCTTTATCTAAATCCTTTACGTATTACAAAAACGAACATGAATATTGTTGGTAATCTCTCAGCATACCTGGTGAAATTGATTTGCACCAGAGGATTATTAATTGTATCGGAAAGTAAGCAGATGCTTTAAAAGCAACACATGTCGTATTTTAAAGATGATCAGCTTAGCTTGCAAAGGCAAGTTGGGCGATTATTAGCATGTCTCTTGTTGCTTTCTTGATGGCAGTGCGGGCAGGTCTTACCCGTACCGACTCCTAAGGGCTCCCTATAAAATTGTTCATCAAAAATCCTGGTAAACTATGGGGAAGTCAATAGCTAGTAATAATTTGCTTAGAGATGTTGTTTATTCCTATCATTACCTAGCTTTGAAACATTGATTTGTACACTAGTTACGTAATTGCAGGCATACTAATCATAGCATTGATGTATAACGATGCAATTAGCAGGCATTAAAATAAGAAAATTCATCCTTTTAAAATTATTCTGTGGGAACTATTAATCTGTTTGAGAACTGGGCCCAACATCAAAACTAATTAGACAGACAGAGAAAGGCATTTTGATGGGACCTCTTCATCTGCCAAAGGATGCAGCTCACACTGCCAAAAATGCTCCAGGTCTGGAAAACAATTTATAAGTGTTAAATTGTGCGCTATTGAAATCTTCTGACAACAGTTTGTTTGCATAGTTGTATAACGTCTTTCAATAAAAAAAGGTGTAGTAAAAACTGTCTGAATTGGTCGCTTGTGATGGAGTCTTCGCATTTGCAGGTGTAATATGACCCCTAGCTTATCTTCACTATTCACATAAATGTAATATTGGCTACATTATTCAACTGACATGGCATCAATTTTCTTTTTATCCTCATTCAAAAGAGCCCATGGCGCTGTACAACTTTATCATTGAAAGCTTTACTATTCTACAATTTATTCACAAGCACATTTTTTAAATGTGGCAGTTGGATTGACATTATCATGTTTCTGTAGACTGTGACCTGTGCCCATGCAAACAGACAGTTATTCCAGTCTAACAGTTGATGCTAGGATTTAATAAAACGTCACATCTGTGTGTGCTAGACAAAAAGTAGTTGAATTTTTCATTTCACAGCACCGGACCTGTTGGCCACAGCAAAAACTAACTTGACTTACATTTGGGTAATTCCGTAGTGGTGTGCAATGTTGGGTGTTCAGGAAAGACTGACACATCTGCACCTAGAGATACAAAAACAAGAACATCCTGTTATTACAGATCAAAATACATGAGCAACACACTCACTCTACTGTTATGCATACCCTGGCCAGTAAACCAAGTTTTGGGCTTCAAGTCAAAAGTGTTTTGAAGATGATATGAAAACAGGGATCAGTAAGGTTTGCCTCCTGGAAGGCATGGATTTTTCTACAGTTAAAACAAGCCTAAAAACTGGCAATATCCATACAGTGAAGTAGAGCATAAAAATTAGCATTTATATCAAGTGAAATGATTGACTGAAGTAATGGGTTATCTTAGGTGGAGCTTGACACCTGCATTGCTCTGTTATGTTTAAGATTGGCAAATTAGAAAATTACCATATTTTGCTATTATCAATTCTTGAGCCAGAGAAAGAACCACAAGCAATAGGGTGTTGAAATATTCGGCCATGGTATGAGAAAGAAAATGTGATAAGATGGAATCTGTCACTTTAGGTTGACACAACTGTCAACTGTCATCGCAGAAAAAGAGGAGATGCCTAAAAATTAAACATGCCTATGATGGAGAGCCCATCACTTCATCAAGTTTACTGTTGATGAGGAATTAATGAAATCCTTCTCCACAGACTTTTCCACATTTTAACCAGAGCCACACAAAGAGTGGGTAATGATTTAGGACTGAGCCTAGAATTATGGTTCCTAATCCCTCATACTTTCCCGACCTAGTGATGCTGGTAAGCGACATTTGATTGATTCCCAAGCTATTACTTTCTAGGGAGGGAGTTTCTATGCCAGAAACTAGAAAAAATTCCTCGGACAAAGTGAGAAAGATAGCTGGCAAAGACAATACCACTGCAGCCATACAATTAAAATTCCAGCTGCTGAATTCTGCAGACAGGTTGCATCTCAGACTTCGTGGCTTGATCGATGAATGACATTGACTTTAATTCCTATCAGATTGACAAGCCAGGGGTTGTTGTTTGATGCTGTTGCCACAGTTGGCTTTCGCTCTTAGTTGCTATTAGCTACTGTGAGATCTGACAAAAATGAGGCAGTACGTATGTTGAGTTGCTTCCCCCTGTGACAGTGTTGCCTGTTGTCACTAAGCAGTGTTGGGCACTGTCGCCTGGTGATGGATGGGGGACTTATTAACAGGATAAAGCACTTTGTTGAACTCACTGTATACTATGACCGTGAAGTTGTTTTGAGATTGTCCTGATGCTCCGTAGCCGTCGATGGGCTTACAGCTGTAAATACCCTGATCATCATGTGTCACATTCTTTATTCTCAATTTCTCGTCTTGCATTCGGATATACTCAGATTCGTGCAGATCTTGGCCATCTTTATACCAGTTAACAAAAACAGCCGATTCTGGACAGGTCAAGGTAACTTGTTCTCCGACCCGAGTGTTGATAAGCGTGCCTAGTGTTCTACTTCTGGCGCCCTCTATAAAAGAAAGAGTTTAGTCTCAATTACAATCGCATATTTTCAGACAACTGCAGTAGAAAGTTTGCTAACATTAGCTGTAGAAATGTTTTTCGTCAGCTGCTATTTTTCTCCATTGTATGACTAGGTGTAGAAACTGCAAGCCCTCTCAACGCGGAAGCCATTTGTTAAGAAATTAGTATAATTAATTGCTACCATTTTGCATGGAAATTGTGACTGTTTCCATTATTACTGTAATGAACCCTATGTGGAGCTAAAGATTTTTGTAGAAAAGAAACTCTAGACATCAATAGAATACAGTTACAGATTCTGGTGATCACACCTAACGCACGGCTGCTCTTACATTTTGGAGAGATTATTTGCTCAAGCCCTTGAGATATAATAATTGAGTGACACCTCCACTTTAAGCAGCATTAGTCAATTTTATTTGCTTAGACTTTTGGGCGCATGTTATGTAAAACTGTAATGTATCATTGCTGGCAGCTCAATTCATAATTGCCACGCAGTGATTTAACTTCACACCTAGGATAACTGGTTCTCCATAAGTAGGCAGTTTTGACCGAGTCATGTAAGTAAAGCTTGGTCACTTTATCTGGCTGTTGACAAAGGGAAAGGATTGTTAACACTCGAAAGTAGAATTGCAAACAGTGGAAAAATAAGTCTGTTAGCAAAATGTTCAATAAGATGGTTTTAAGTATTTAAAGGGGCTTAGTAAAATCTTGTTTGGCCAGCAAGAAAGCTTTATTGCTACAGCACCTTTGCTGAATAGAGGATTACATTATATGAAATTAAGTATTCATTTTAATGGTATCTCAATAAGGTATGAACACACAAAAATAGTGTGAGAAATCCTAATGCTTCTACAGGCTCTTCGCAGCTTACACAATGTGCAGTCAACATAAGCCTTCATTACAGCTGTAATATTGAATTTTTATCCGCACCAATATTGAAATTCCATTTGGTGACACTTATGTTTGAATATTATTATTAACATTTCATACCTACTGGATAGGCAAAATTGCCATTTAAAATTGCCTTGATTAGGCAGTCAGTTGCTGAGATTATATAAAATAAAATTGCTGATGAAATTTGAGCTGCTATGATTAGGTACTGGTCTAGTGAGAAGCTGTGATTTTGGGATCGTAGTCTGCTGATGCAGATTAACATAGGTAGACTGTGTATAGAGTCGCAGACTGCATCCCGCAGAGTGGCTGCCTTGTGTCATGTTTGTATTGGCTTCATTACAATCTCACACAAACAATGTCAGCCTAAAGCTGCTACCACTGTCATGTTAATATTATCAAAATGAGATGAGGGAGATATTCTTGGTTGGTTGTGGCACCCAGTGTTTGCTTGTGGACCTGACCGGGAGCAAGCTTTGTATATCTGCTCACAAGTCTCCAAGCCTCAGAATCAAGCTATCAAATACAAACCCTAAGCTCTGCGCAAACAGTGTGAGCCGAGATAAAATTACCAAAACTGAGTAAAAGCAAACATTTGTACATTGAAAACACCCTGAGAGCGATATTAATTTCTCTGCCCTTTATCAGCTTACTTATGTTTCTCTAAAACTTTTGGGTGTAAAAAGATAAGCAGGTTGTTAAGAGTAAAACTGGATGATATGTAAATTTGCAATTAACTTAATATTATGGCATTTAGCACCAATAGACATGGACCAGTGGAGTTTGCTTATTTTCTATAATACAAGCAAAGATGATACAAGGCTGCTTCCCTGACAAACAAGTGAGATGGGGGGCTAATTTGAAGCAAATTCATCACAACATAATGACCTTTTCACAATAGAATCTTTGGTCAGTTTTTGGTTGGCCACATCCACTTGTGAAAATGGTAATGACACTCTGCTTTCAGTCCCAAAGCATGCTGTTCATCTATTCATGATTTAAAAAGCTAATTTACATGGCTTACTGAATAACCCATTTTCATCGGTAAATCTCTGCACTATAAAACTTTGGGCAGTTTCACGGGCTCAACTGTAATTGATGACAATGACTATATTTGGTTCTGTTGTACCCGAAACAGCTCGCCCTGTAATAACTATCAGTGATTTGTCGCGACAAATAGGCCGCCTTGCCATAGAATTAAGTCATCAAGCACTATGTATTTTGGATTTAAAACATAGATTAGCCTGATATTACAGGGTAGTGGTATCAAGATAAAATTCAGTCACTTTAGTAGGAATGTGGTTAGATTGTAGAGTTAGAAGTGAGACACCCGAGGCCAGTTAGATCCCTCTATTCATCAACCCCAGCTTCATACAAAATAATAGTTTGTTTATTGGTTAGTTCGTATACTTTTACCCGGATCAAGTTTACAAGATATCGCTAGCCTAGTCAACATTCGCAAGCGTCACATTTTCCTCTCTCAAATATTTGCATGTATATTGCACTGGTAATGGGAGAAGCTTGTCTAAATTTACAATTACTGATATGGCACCAGCTAGTTTAGTGGCGGAGCGCATTACAACTGAGACCTCATAATACCAACTGCTGACGCTTGTACAGCTGCTGCTGCTGCTGCTATAGTTGACTAAATCAACTGCAGCAGACTGCTGCCTGTTTGTTGATGATAATAACCTATTGACAGTCAAATCAAGTGATTGTTTATGGGAATTTTGTTGGTGGCTGATTTATTCGGCAACCAAAGACTGCGATATTTATATCTGACTTCTTGCTTCGTAGATGTTTAATTTTTGGTTCTGCTGGTACCGTTGTCATTTTACCGTTGGATTCACCACACAATTAGCATGCATTGGGTTTAATTAGCCAGACTTTGTGAAGGCTTCCCATACTGGTCACGATGAAGGCAGTAACACCCCGGTGTTAAACACTGATCCTGTTTCCGAGATGATGTTATAAACACTGTGGACATTATGATGAGAGCCAGTTTGGGCTTTTCTTTGAGATTCCCATACGCAACACATACTAAACTGACGTTCTTTTCCATGTAAGGTAAGAACTTACCCAGCATAGATAGCAATGATGAGAAATGTATGATGAGTATGTGATATTGCCACAGTTTGATGTCCATGTTATGATTGTCTGTTCTCCTGAATGCTGACACAAACTCACTGCGACAGCAGCAGCGGTAGCAGCTTAAATCTCAACCTCTCCTCAAAGCTGCTGCAGAAAACATAGATTGACAATTATTACTTTAATAGAGCTGTAAACAGTTTTCCACCTCTAAATACAACGTTTAACGCTGTGAAAGTTCTGAATCAGAATGAGATAAAAATCTGTTTGCTCATTGTCAACAGATTGACACTTCTTGAAGACTGTTGAATGGGAAGAAGAAAAAGCGATTGAGCTGTGAATGTAATCTCAGCTGCATAAGCTTTGGTTATCTAGGATTCTACTGTTATGAGTTGCTAGTAAGTTTTTTGTCACTTTACTGCCTAAAATGTGAAATGTGTGCACTCTGTGACACCCACCATACACACATTTGGTGAGTTGTTGATATCAATCACGAAAAATGGGAGACCATAATTTATAGCCGTTTTATCCGCTATTTACAATTCATTACCAGAATACTGTATATTTACTAGAAACAGGCGTGGTTTGAACTACCGCATTATTTTAGATTACAGCTCATGGGAAACCCAAACTAAATACAAAAAAGAACAGTTCGTATTGTACCTATGAAAATAACAGCAGAGTTCCGCACCAAAAAAATTGGTTGCAAAATACTGCAAACAAAGGCAAATTAATGAAGATGATAGATTGACAGAGATGTGATGCACTACCTGCTAAGAGTATCAGTATGAGGAGATAGCAGACTGTAAACGAAATTGAACTCGGAATTGGATAATGATTGTCACTGCAGCTAGAGTCGATACTTTAAAATGGCAAACTGATTGATGCAAAGGGTACTTAGCTAATGACCAATGTCTACGTGCAGGTATATCAAATATTGATTATACAGTCAAACCTTGCTGAACAAAGTATGAAAGTAAACTAAACTGCTTTCTAAGTTTTCCAAGCTGATACATTGCCAAACAAAGAGCTTAGTGTGTATAAACTATGCTGCCCTCCATTATGGAAACCCAGCATGAGCTTGTACAAACAATTCAGTAACAGCACCAGAAATAATCCCGAAAATCGAATAAATTACTGTACAATCATCAGCAATCCGTTTCACCACCAAGTACAAGAACTACTCATCATCAAAACGAGATATCCAGCTGGGGGATAGACACTTTACCAGCAGTCTGATAATAACGAGTATTGGATTTTCATAAAAATTAAAACAATGATCACAATAATGTCTGAATTGAATGCTCAACTCTGACAGCTCTTTAATTGACAATCCAATGATTTTATAATTCACTGTAACATTTTCTCACAGTAATGAAGTTAGATTGACAGAAGGGTATTCCCTCTCTGGCTGCGTTAGTGCGAGTTACACGATTAATGAGCATTTCCACAGCAGGCTGCCGAGCTGCCACGACCAGGTGGTCACTAACAGAGACAAAGTACACTATTGATTCTCTCTTCTCTCAAACTGTGTCCACTCAAAATCTAATTCAGCACTCTCAAATATTGTTAAATAACAGAAAACTGGCGTCTAGCACAGGGAAATATATCAACGCATAGATGATGAAAATCAAGTAGGTAATTCACGAAGCGATGATGAAAGTAAAACAACAAACAACGAACACATCTCCATAATAGAGCTAAAGGTGTTAATCCTTTAACATTAACTCACCTATCAAAAAGGTGTAAAAGAACCACTACAGCAAGCAATAATCACATGTTATCCATTTAGTGGTTCAGAGTGTAATAATAGCTTGAACATTTAGCACGACAGTGCCACTTTGCATCCAGCAATACAGCAAATAATAACTGTAATGATGTGTTTAGGGAATGATAATTCTAAGCCTAGGGTGTGTAAGAAGCATTCAAGTGAAAAATTGCGCTTGTATGGCTTTACAATCATTTTCTCCAGTCTTACACCAGAAAGGCATTACAACGAAAATACAGATCTGAGGCGTCGATAATGGCTTAATCCTGCCATGCCACTTATGGCATTGGCACTGACATGAGATAATAATAAACCTGCTGATCAGGTTAAATGCAGCGTATTTTTTACTAGGCTCTCAGAGAAAATGACAATACTTACCGAGTTTTTTGTATATGAGGTTATTTGACGAGGTTCCTGTCAAATAATGCGATTAATTAGTTGGCATAAGGTGGTCCAAATAGCATGCCAGCACCGCATCAGACAGGCAATATCAGAGATAATTCAACCGCTGCTATGTGAGCGCTGGCACAGCAGCAGTATATGCTGACCCCGGCACACAAATAAATTTACTTTGTGTAAGATATTATATCTTTTTCTCTCTGAATAATGATCTGTAGTTAGGTACCCCCGGAGCACTTAGCTTTAGTAATCCTCAGCTAGTGAAATGATAGACCGTCCTGCTCAGTGGGATAATTTTCATACCTCCTAACCCTACGTTGTTATTAGCAATACTGTAAAGTCAGTGGGATAGTAGCCTAATGGCAAAGTGTTTAGCCAATTATAATGGGCATGTATATGCATTAGCATATAGAGTGAAAGGATTATGGGTAAAGTGTCATGAATACGTTGTGGTTAGTGATTGACAGGTGGGAAAGGGGTATTATAATACTAAGAGCCTCAGTCTCTTAGCCTACACCTCTGAGAGGCTATCATGGTTTTTGTGCTATTATTAGTGACACATGTAAAAAATAAAAGAGCTCGCAGCTCATACCTTTTTGATTAACAAAGGAGTTTGTCTAAACAGTCAACAATTTGACTGGTGTCATCTCCTCATCCCATATGAATCACACAAAAAACTGTTGACACATATCTAGCGGGTTTGCAAAAAAACCTAGCCAACCTAAGACCTAACAGCAATTGCATAATCCCATTTTCAGTTTAAAAGGTATTTGTCATGTACCATTGCAAAACGATTAATCTGCACTCGGAGAAAAAAAGGCATAATAGGAAGTGTGAAAACCAAATCCTGAAGTGTCAACTTTAATTTGACACAATACCGATCTGGTACCCATACTTGAGCCTCTATAGGGATTCTTCCCTTTATATTGCAATTTTGCTGTGTCTCAATTTTAGTTTTCCTTGTCTTAAACGTCCGAAACTCTTAACTTTTTAATTCCGTCATATTAACAACAAAAAATCTGTTTATTGACTGATAGTGATGATAACTGCTTTGCTGATATTCGGTCAGAGTCCATGCCATCGAAGCCGTAGAGTCACTGGATCCTGTGTTCTATTTCTGGTGTGCATGTACTCATTGGTGGGCCTGTGACTTGGCTGCTGGAGACAAGGTCAGGGAGGTAGGAAATCACACAGTCACTGCCAAACATAGTGAGGCGTCATTTTGATACCCTTTTTGACAATGGCTTTGTTGCGCAAGCCGGTAATATGGCAGAAATGAGCAATGGAAAAGTGACACTGGAATAAGCACCACTACTTGCACTGCAGAAAGATGTAAATGATTTTAATGCTTTTTGCCTTCCTTTGTCATTTATGCACATAAATTAAATCGTTACATTCAAATTTGTCAGGGTTTCCAGGTTATTGGTATTTGAATAATCGAACATTCATGTTAATGAGGCAGTCTCTGTTTTATGGAGACATACACATTATAAATCCTGTATCAATTAATGGTTTCAATCACGGGTTTTCGCTCAACCACCCGCATGCCATGGTTTCTTGAATAACAATCTCTGGTTTGTAAGATTGGGTGGATGGTGTTGTTTTCTCCTTAGGTTATAATGGTAATAGAGATGACAGTTTTTTGGATTCACTAAAGTAGTATGGCAAGCTAGCTGTCGGTGAAACACATTACTCCTCAACTCACATATCAACAACTGTCAGATTTAGTTTACAGCTGTCAGTCCGCTTTTCTATTCTATGATGCCTATTCTACTGAATGTTTGCTCATAAATCATTTTTTACTCAATGACAAAACCCATAGATGACCTCCCTGTGATGGAGTGATCGTTTGTCAACTAAAGCTGAAATTACTGGGACATCGAAACTTATTGCAGGTGTATTCAAAGAGTACTTCATGTCTGTAATACTTTCGCCAACAGCCACTCTCTCAAATTACCAAGGTATATAAACTGTGCAGATATTCTATCAGCATGTGTGTATGTATGTATGTCTATTTATAACCGCTTATCCAAGAGTGTTTACGATAAAAGAGAAAGATCATAAAGATTTTAAAAAAAGTTTATGTAACTAAAAAAATTAAATTTAATACGCAATTACATAAATTAAACACGTATCACTGCATGGCTGTTTGCTTCACTTAATTGAATTTGATGATCCTCCGTAGTGTGTATGCATAATCTTATCAAATAAGTCCAGCCAAGCATCTGCAATCGTACACTGAAAGCTGCTGTGACATACCAGATTATAAATTTGCGTAGGTAGTTGTTTTCTCATTCTACAAAAGAAGACAACATTCCAATGCAATGTACGCTGCAGCTGAGCTCTTCATAGTTTGTTATACAATTGTTGTAGGCATTGGCATGTATTTACATGGATTTGAGAAACGTATTTTGCCTTATATCAACAAGCGGTCATCACTGGGAGAGAGATGGGA
>ERZ1740056.36-NODE-36-length-14811-cov-65.521551_pt1 | contig 14811 bp, 4 predicted proteins | sample MGYA00581746_ERZ1740056 | MGnify/ENA primary metagenome ERZ1740056 (study PRJEB43018, sample SAMN04849745) | marine metagenome | isolation source: floating plastic debris | place: Pacific Ocean | collected 2008-09-01 | study: EMG produced TPA metagenomics assembly...
TGTTTGTTGGCATAGCCTCATACGATGATAACAATAAGACTTTATGGCAGGCCAGCTCAGCATTACGTTGTGCTACACACAAAGCTATACAAACGACTTCAAGCCTGTAATAACCTAACTACACAGCAAAGAGTACGATAATATTGTCCTGTATTTTCAAAACCATGGCGAAAAACCGAAAACAGTTCTCTAAAATTTGCTGACGCATTTTAAGAGTTTTATGGACTAATATTATCACCACTACAAAAACAGTTTTAGGCTAGCTAGTTACAACGGACCATTGTATATCAGAAGCTGTGCCAATCAGTCTAGGCAGGCTTACATATCAGTCTTATCAAGGTGGGGGGAGTGTATGACCGGTATCTCTTGAAAAAAGGCTACTGGTATCCATAAAAAGCGCATTCACATGACATACGATTAACACAAATGCTTTGCTCATCGTTGAATTTGGGCTTAAAAAACAGAATCAAGGTAAATCATCAAACCTCCAAAATATTTGGTAGAACATGCCATTCCGCCCAGAACGAAAACAATATAAATATCATATATTCAATGCGTGGCCAGAACCCAGAAAAAAAGATGTCTATGTATAATACCAACAACCGGTAGGTAAAGCGAAATATAACAATCTCTACTTTCTTATGAGTAGGCCTCATAGACTTAATAATATTACTATTTAGTCTATGGTAGGGCAGAAGCATTTCAAGACGGTCAAACAACAATTAAGGATATCGCAATACGGCGAGTGCAACTTAACTGGCCCTGGCCAGACCGCCTGGCTGGAGAATTCAGAAAAAAAACAGATATAAGATGGTATGGGAAGACGAGTAAGCCCAAAGTTGCCTAGATTCCCGATAACAAACTTGTTATACACATAGACCAAGGAGTTTCACTCCGTGCATAGATATCTTATGCACAGCAAATTGCAGGGTATTTTTATCAAATCCAGTCGACTCTCGGAACTGGATGGTTTGAGCGCAGAAAAGGGGTCCAACACTGATTAATTAACGGCCACCTACCAGTACTGCTCGATCAGATCTACTTTGCTAAAATAGTATTGTAAGGTATAAAATCTGAATGACTTATGCATTGTCGGGGTGGAAGGAGAGTGTTTTTTGTAGCCTATATGGGGCTTGAGGTAATGGCATTTTAGCATCGGTGTTTTGTCCAGATAAATTGGGCAGCTAAACTGACTTGATGGCCTAAAATGTATTCAACCGGCAATTGCAGTCAGAACAACTTTTCATCGTTTGAGTTGACACTATTTCACAGATCTCGTATGTGAATTGAAACATATGGCATAGTTACCATTCCTGTAATTGACTGTACAAGAGTTTAGCAGGATTGCCATTTGGGCTCTAACCCATTTCCTGATTGATCCTTGATTGAACTTCGAGCTTTAACTACGGAAGAGGTTACCCAGGTTTTCCCCATGATCACATATTTTTTTTCAACTTATTGAAAAAAATCACCGAAACCCTTCAATACAATGGATGTCTTGAACAGACCGGCTATTCAGCTTGTCAATGTCATGTAAAGTCCTTAGAATAACTGCTGCATGGACCTTGGGGATTTCAAGAAGGTAAATAAGCCATCCATTGAGGGTAGCCAAGGCAGTTGTTGGCGACAGGTTTGGGCTATGTGAGAAGGCTGTGAGCTGCCCTCACTTGAAGCTATTAATCAGAGAATTCATAAAAACTCTTGGTCAAATAATATCAACGGATTGATACCCCTTATGGCCTCACATGCCTCTCCTTGAATTCTGGTTCACAAACATTCTCACAGGCAACCATGCACATATATGTATGCCCATCCTACAGCCTTACCTGTTCTTAACTAAGATTTCTGTAACTTGATCACATCTTGTTTTAACTCCTTCCATGGATATGCCTCTATTCTGTAAACAAAATATAGACTTCTATCACCACTGAGCCATACCTGTAAGTGAAACAAATAAGTAGTGTGTTCAATCCAATGCTACAAGCCAGAATCTTTTCCTGTTCAGCATTCGAGCAAGGAGTACTCGGCCAGAGCCAGGCATTGATAATGGCTCTACAATAATAATACATGGCCATTCTATATGTTGAGCAAGGCAAGAAAAGAAAGCTTGCTGAACACAATGCTATAAAAGACTTATGGTTAACAATACAAATAACCTGGAATAAATTTGTCATAACAAAAAATCACTGGACCATTTTTTAAAGCCGTATGAACAACCTAAGACATTGGTGGGTGGTTAATAGCGTGTAAGGAGCCAGTAACACCCTCAGACAAAACTGCTTGGGAGCTCAAGCTAGACATACATAAGATTTTCATTTTATTTCAGAAAGCCCTGGTACATGTATGGCTTGTGTTGGCTCTTAGGCCTACAGGAAATTTACGTCGCCAAATCGACTTGATTGCTGATGTAGGCATTGTAAAGGTTTTCCCGATTTATTTTGCCAACATTACAGGTTTTTAATGTATTATCAATCATCACGGAAAGATAATCCTATACTTGGAAGCATCATCACCCGCCCTGCAATTCAAGTAGTAACAATAATTTAACAGAATGTCTAATTGGGCTAAATTGGTTTTTACCCATATCTGATCTAGCAAGGAGTCAGAATATCTAACTCCTTGGATCTAGGTTCCCATTTGAGCTCCAACAAAGCCTATTGGAAAGGTTTTTCCCATGATAAACTTATTGTTTCAGCTAATTGTAAAACCTTCATTCAACATTTTCTAAACAGGGATAGTTGGTTCAAGTTTTGTTACAATAAAACCCATTTATACCCAGTTTCAGTGGATGCGACTGTATGAAACGTGCTACTTCATTCAATTGTAGTTATCTCCATAAGATGACCCACTAATATCATAGTTTTTACCTCCAAAAAAAACAGATATTCAATAGCTCTTGCTCCTAGCTATTAGACTACACTATGAATTGCCTGGATTATTCAGGGCTAGAGGTATGTATGTATGGGTATATGTGCGCCTATTGAAGAGGAGAAGCTTATACTTAGAGACTGTGTGTCCTTTCAACATCTAGGTCACAGCCTATAAATAAAAGCTAGGAATGGAGATATTATTTTAATAAATATATTGGAGATGATGGCTGTCAATATGAAGTAAGGGGTTTGCATCATTGAGATATTGCCACCAGAAATCATAATTAGATCTGTGTCAGAAGAGGCAGTGACAAACTACAAGGCAGGGAGGCATTTTATGTTAAAATTTCATATTTATGGTCATTCCAAGCATGATGAGGCCTGTATTTTATTTTAAGTTTTTGTTTATTTGGAAACGGTAGATTTCAGTTTAGGAATCAAACCTCAGTGTCAAGTCATCACAAGGGAGGCACGATATGAAGAAAAGATGAGCAATGTGGTAGAAAATTTCAGTTGAAGCTGAAAAACTGCTGTGACCACTTTCATTAGGGAACTAGGAAGAAAATTTTACGATTCATAGTCTCTCTCTCTATCTGATGAGGGAGGCAGATATAAGATTTAGGCTGTAAGTTTCTCATTTTTTTCAATTCATTTCTGAAAATTTTGATTGAGGCCTGCAGGGAAATTTCACAATTTTGGGCGTCATGAAAAGGGGACGAGGTAGCCGTGGCAGATCTAATCGCAAGGTTTAGCTGGCCTAAGCTACACACATTCACCATAGGGCTATCGGTGCACAAGACATTTCAGTGAAAAGATGGTCCTTTCGAAACAATGTCACTATTATCTGAACACTGTTTGATTGCATTAATAAACTTACAACAAGGTGTGAAACAGTGTCTTTTATTTACTGTAATTTTACAACATGAAGCTTCCAGTCCAATCAAAAGCTTTCAACAGTCAAAGAAGCAGTGCGTTTATGTGGGATACCAAATAACCCTTGAGATGACCATGACCAACTGCCATTTGAGGTGTATATTATTATCATTTACAGTGAAGTGAAGTTTCCATATATCTATGTGTATTTTAGCAACTTGATATCCTACCATAAATTTTATATGAAAAATGAGGTTGTCAGCTAGAGGGTGCATTTGATACTTTGGGTCTGCAGCATGAATTCATCCAGCCCCAAGCTTATGTAGGCAGATGGTTTTGTTGAAAAATAACTTTTATTATGAGGTAATTCTCGAAGTCGAAGTAGATTTCCGGATTAGTGGTAACTGATTGGTTGCGACTGATCTCAAAAACTGTGTTTTCCCAAACACCAGTCTCTCATGGTTCCATGTTGCTGTCTAAAAAGCTCATGACAAGACATCCAAAGAGACACCACCCTTAAAAACCCCATAACATATGCCTGACCTACCTGTTTGTGGAGTAACAGCTTGCACATGATCCTTTTCTCTAGAGACTTCCTCTCCTTTCTATCCTCTGCTTGCTCCAAGTGATTTGATGATCAGGTATTGAAATCATTGTCACTCACTCCAACTCCTTGCTCACCCACTGCAATCAACCAAAGCTCTAGTTCAGGTACACTTAACAGTAAGCATACTTGAAATGATAGAGACACAACAGTGCTACACGCTTGGACCTATTGATGATTATAAAATCGAGCAGGCAAGCAGTACGTTACGCTATACTCAATGCTATAGGACTACCCTTTGACTATAAACTCACAATAATAACAACACCAAAGATTGAGGCACCAAATTACAGGCATCCGCATAGAGTAAAATATCATTTAATTTGTACTCTTTGCCACAGTCAATAATTTCAAACCTTGAAAATATGCCACCACTGTCCACCTGGAATTTAGAGGAGTGGGAATGCTGTGGAAATTATGGCCAGAGAAGTCGACAAGATTACAGCTACAGTTGTTATAGAAATTGACGTTAGGACTGGTTGGCCAAAGACTCAGATGACTATAGGGGGGGAGGACCTGAGAGACTTTTAACATGTTTCGATTGGAAGTTAAGTATTAAGCTTACAAATGACTTCTAGTTTTGAGACTGTATGGAGAAACCCAACATTATGAATAACTGAACAACCACAAAAATACAAGGGTATGCCTGTTCCATCCTTAGTGAATAACATCTGTAGCTGTACATAGACTAGATAATGAAACTGATGATGAATATGATGGTCATGCATTGAGAAAAAACTTAAATGAGCAGGTAGTGAGGGTCCCGTCGAGTCAAAGGCGGCCAAAGGTGTATTTAATGGTCTCTAACTCTCTCAACACTAGAGAGTTGAAAAGTTTGAAGCTTGAGACTGAAGTTAGAGTCTCTAACAAATATATGGTTTGGTCATTTTTTCAGCAATATTTACATAAAAATATAGTTCCCTCAAATCATTGTTTTTAAGCTAATTTCCAAGAATGTTACATGTCTTCCAGAAAAAAATTGGTGGAATTATATTTTTGAACGAAAATAGCAAGTAAGTGGTAAAACTAGCCCACGAAACTCATAAAATTCTGTTTTACCATGCTGCATTCCGTACTTTTTGGAAAAGTAAGAGAGTTGGTTGGAGAGATTAAATACGCCTTTGCCTCGAGTTGAGATATCTCTCAGTTGATTATTATAGACCATATTTTAGTAATCAACCAACATGCCATGTACGCTTACATGATGGATACTGAATTAGGGGAGTTCGGTCAAATCAAATGAGAGTTTATAACACATCGTTGTAGCCCTTGTTACATGATTCACCTAACATCTGGATAAGAACGTAATGATTTATAAATTTGCGAATCTAAATGTAAATACAAAACATGAGTGAATTTCTTTTTCAAAACATTATGGCAATGTCTCGCCTTTTCTGGCTTTCAGATATGTTTTAGGACATGGTTTAATAGTTCCAGCAAAAAGGTATACTGTGTCATAGAATTCTCATTTTTGGTCCAAAAGTGGCCTTTTTTGACGATTTTTTGCGACCAAATCCTGAGTCATAAAATCAGAGGCTGATTGATATGAATGCCTTGATAAATATATTTACTGATTTCTCACTGGCTTTTATGGATATCTGACATCAAACTCTCCATTTAGTCAAAGAGGTCCCAAAATTAACTACCCAAAACTCAGCAAAAATAGACTGCAGAAAGGTAGTTTTTGAAGACACATTTTGAATACACCGAAACACACACAGCCGAGTGAAGCTGAAATTCTTAGTTTCTTTCCTGGCACTGTATGGAAAACATCTCCATGGATATGATCACTGCTGCCAAATAAAAGACTATATATATATATACACACATATATATATATACACTTTCACTTGTATTATATACAAGTGAAATTAGTGACACACACAGGCATTTTCCTTTATTTGTCTTAGAAGTGAAGATATACTACATGAAAAACGCTGTGTTTCACTTTCATTGTTGATTTTAGCGCTGCTTGTCCACTGGGTTTATATCGCAGCACAGTAAAAATAGCGTTATGTCGTGCACAGAGCATAAACAGCCCCATTGCTATGTGTGTTAATTTTGGCCACCAAATCGCCCCTAATATCCCAAAACCCTAGGCAAGCAGAAATTTCGTTGAATTCCAACAAGTGGTTCTCACGTTAACCCATAAAGCGAGATATCACCTTAACAGCAGTCTGATAGGCCATGAGCAGAGCAGGTCTTGCTGCTTTTAACCAACGCCATATATGGTCTCCCAAATCATTGAAAGCATTAATTATCGTACCATGTTCAGAGAGTCTCAGTAAGGGATACGGTAATGTGTAACAGCAAAGAAAAAATTCATTTATGACACAATTGCAGCGCTAGCGCGTATTACATTCAATGAAACACATCATGGCCCGCTCGCAATCGTTCACTATCAGGGCACCCAGACTGACTAAATTCTAGAAGTTGTTCCAAATATCCTATTATCACCATCTCTAAAATTGTGCCTTTTCGTTATGCTTTTTTGATTTGCATCAGTCGATATAAATTGATGGCCGGCTGATTTTTGCCAAGGCGATTTTTAACAAAGCGTTTGATGGTTTTGCAAAACATTTAGTTTCTGCTGCTAATAGATTGTGTTCTCTCTCTTGGGCCATATACTATGTTATTGTCAGCCTGTCATTATATCTATAGCTCGGATATGGAACTTATTGACTCCCACTAAAATTTCTGGGCTGGAAATCCCATTCGTGTCAGACTTTACGACAGGCAGATATGCTTTCATTCACACCAAGTATTTTGGAAAGTTGTACACTCCTGAGTAAACCATCAACATCTCTGCTATGCTCCTATTCTTTACACCATTGCCCATTATAAGACCTTTCAAAATCTGACATCGCTGCGCCTTAGCTGTTACAAAAACCCAACCCTGTTAGTGGTATTTCGACTGTCAGAATGCTTCGGTGCTAGGAGCGCATCCAATAGTTCAATGAATTAAACTAGACCATCACTTAAGATCAACTTATGGATACCGATATATGAATATCTCCCTAACCAATGTTCATTCAAGGTATCTAAGGTATCAAGGTATTTATTTCAAAATGAACCTACAGGCTAAAGCAGAGAAGTTGAAACTTACGATAAGTCTAAGAATTTAACTTTTGATAAATCTTCTCGATTCTTTCAAACTTTTAAATCTAAGATTGTTAAGTTTTTTATTCACATTGTACCAGTTCAAAATATGCAGTACCACACAGGGTTTGAGTGCTGTTTGCTCTCAGCGCAAACCAATCTCAATGTTTATTCCATCGTTTTGGTTGTGAGGTATAAAACACCAACCAAAAACGTTCAAACCGAAGAACTTCCCCACATTGAATGCCATGTTTATGGATTGGGTGCTACAGTCGAATTAGGGGGTTTGCGAGAGAGTGAAAATTGGTTAAGATTCTCACCTGCAACAAGGAGCAAGGACGGCAAAGGAGACATAAAATGTCCAAGTTCTTCAACCCAGCTAGAAAGACATCATTTATCATGCCTGGAACTGTCTGAAGTCTACTTTATTCAAATGCCAGGACTGGCAAATATATTGCTCCACAATACTGGTGTAAGTATTTTACTCTGTAAATATACAAAGTAGACAGACAGGTTACTTACAATAAACCAATAGTTTGAGGGCTCTAACATTAGTGTTCGCTGGTTCCATCAACCTGTCATGTAAATGAATACGATTGCTGGAACCCTCATACTGCATAGTACCTGTACATCCAGAAGAACGAGGACATAAATGACAAGTTCGTTTAGGGGCAGACTATAATATCATTGACAGAGATTGTTAAATCTTTGCTCGTTCAATTCAAAAGTGTGTAACAAGAATGGAATTGACAAGACCTCTGTGCACTATTCACAGAACTAAAACTATAACATAACTGCTTATATTTTGCCAAAAGAAGCAGAGATTAACCATTCTCATTTTAAATTTGATATATCTGTGTTAAAATGGGTTTAAAAATACATGTACATGCATATAAATTGTTATGAGAGTAGATGATTTTGGTATCAAAACCGTCCTTGAGAAGGAAGTAACCTCAATGCTTGTTCGCAAAAATGAGGGAATAGTGCATCAACCTCCGGAGTTTTCCGCCCTACATCATATAAATATCATTGCGCTGAAAAAGTTATCTCATCTTGGAAATTGCGCGGGAAGAAAACCCTACTCTTATCCACAAAACTGTTTTGTGTGACCAAGCAAGGAGTTTGCCCAGGTTGCCAATAAAAGTTTGTTGGATATTACAATTGTAGTTTGTTCTTGGAAATCTGTATTAGAGAAAACCTGTGTGTGTGTGCAACAACTGCCAAGGAGAATGCAGCATAATTGACAAGTTATAACCCAAGCACCAATAAAGATCTAATTCAGCCATGCTCAACCTCCGGCCAATTGGCCAAGTGTGGCCAAAAGGGTTATTTTGGTCAGCAAAATGCACCCTTACCACAAAAGAAAGTACAACCACATATTTGTCTTGTCATACAAAAGTGCACTCTGGCTTTAGTATTCTATCACTTCTGAAAGTTCTAGTCACAGTCTCAATCATATAAATTTATACCCTCAAGTACATCAACAAGTCAGTCTAAAACTTAGGTTGTAAGATAAAAAATTACCTAACCTTTTTTTGTATTTTGAGGGAGACGCAGCCCCAGCAAACTAATCAAAATTCAACTGATAGAGTGACAATGATGCCAGTAAAAATGATGGTATTAGATCTGTGTCAACTACCATGTCCCCTTTGCCAGACTCCATCAAAATATATACCTCCTCAGTCAACATTTTCAAAATCAAACTGAGAAATCGAAAAACTAATAAATCATTATCTTTTCCTCAATGGGTAGGAACAGAGAGGTAACAAATTCGAAACTTTTCTTTCGAACTCCTTCATGAATTCTTTGAGAGTGATCACACCAAACTGTCAGCTCGAAATGCAATTTCCAACATTTTGCAATGGAAATCCAACAAAATTTGGAATATGAGGGCTCAAAACTGCCTGACATGATAAGCTTTATATTGCACCTCTCTTATGGCAGCCTAGTGCCGTGGCTATATATAATTTCTAAATGGCTAAATGATTAATATCGGGATGAAACCCTTCTGCCTTTCCTAGGTGGAGCTAACGATGGCATACATTTGCCACTTTTTAATTATATCAGACACACAGGCAAAGTTTGAAATTTGGTAAGGACATAGGCATATAATATATAATTATATGCCTATGGGTAAGGAGCTGTCGTTTCAATGCAATATATAACGCACACAACACCTTAAACTATTATTGAAATCATTGATAAACGTTAGACATTTATATCATGAAAATATCCCACTGAATACTGAATTTGGCAGTAAACTTCAGATTATAGAAAATCACTTCTATTTTTGCCCAAAAAATGTTGCGGCCATACGGGGTGTGCCCCCTAAAAGTTTGGCCGATCCTGACAAAAGGTTGAGCATGCATGATCTAATTCATTTGAACTCCCTGGGCGTCATGACTCACTAAAAAGGGGTGACTACTGACTAGTGATGATTCGAAAACCGGTTTGCATTTATTTGTAAAATATGTAGGCCTACCCTTTAGGTGCACAGGAAGTATTCATCAGCAGAAATATACCCAATTTCCGCTACCTGAGTTAGCCGATTGATAAATTAGCAAATATTTTACTCATATACTAGCTTATATAGTAATGAGATTTCAAGTTCTTTAAATAGGGTGGAACATGGTATCCCATTAGAATGAGATTTCAATTTTTTTATCCATTTCGAATCCAGCTTCTTGCTAACCCCTAACAGCCACTATCATAAACACCAGAGCACTGCTTAACATCAATAATTTATGCATAAGTCATACCCAAGTTCCACCATTTGAACCAATACCCTGCAGTATGAAAATATAAACAGAATTTGGCCTGGTTCAGGATACTAAAATCCACGAAATAAAATATTAGCAAGTCTTGACAACTGAATTTCACTTCCTATAAACTATCATTAAAGATTAGAAGGATTGAAATCAAACTTAACAAATTTGCAATCAGAAAAATAGCAAAATTCCAATTCTGATAAAAGTGGGTAAACATATCGATAAACATTGAAAACTGTGTACTTTTCATTGGCTAAATTTATTGGAAAGGTTTCACTCAGTTTAAAAAGTAATCCAAAATAAAGATACTTAACGTTCTGTGGCAAACCTTACGGTATGTATTAGGGTTATTATACATCACAACTTGAGACCGAAAGAAATTAGCAAAATGTGCTCTAAATGATGCTTGGCTTTTTCCAAAACTTAGGTATTTACATAAAGTTAAAAACTATAAAGAAAGTGTAAGTAATTTCTTTACAAGATTCAGAATTTTTTGATGTGCGGGAGGCTGTGCCTGTTTACTCCAACCATAGGCATATAATAACTTATTATATGCCTATGACTCCAACTAACAAAGTAAAACTTTCCAATGTTGAGGGATTGTCTACTCCTGCACTTTTACATTTTGTCAATTTCGTGGCCGAGAGGTATAAGGCGCCGCTTTTCGAGCGCAGAGTCAGTGGTTCAATCCCGGGTCTCGCTGATAATCTTTGCACTATTTTTGGGTATGAGCGCCTCTACAACACCGAATCAAACTTGTAATTGTTAAATATGGCGAAATCACATTACCAGTATGAGACACCAATAGTTCAAGTTGTACTATAGCTAGACAGGGTTCGTGCATATGTTCTCCTTCATTTATCCTTCTCTCAAGTGGATAGCCAGCTTTTCTGATTTATGAAATCAGGAGCCCAAACTCATCTTGACTCATCTGCAAATATGTAGCACATTGACAGGTTACTTTTCAAAAACTCAACTAATTACATGAGCACTATCAAAACTGACCAATAGGCAATAACACTATGTACCATGACAAACCTTACATACCCCATAAACAGAAAGAATTCATTAGCAAAAACCCGTCGTTTTCGCTATCTTAAGTTACTAGTTTTCAGAAGTAGCTAGATATTTGTAGGAAAAGCAAAAATCTCAAATAGCGAAAATTAAAGTAGAGTATTTGGTTAACACAGACAAAAGCTCCAAATTTTGTGCTGGCAAATATTTCTGGATATAGGGTATACAAAGGCAGTAAGAACATCACTAAAGAGAAGACAACAAAGCTGCATTTCTGAAAAAAAAAACACAGCCAGACACTCCAAACTCAAAACCATTTTCATGAGATTGACATAGGTCAAAATTAGTTGAGCTTCAGCCTGTAAAATGGGTGGAAGTCTACAACAGCAACCGACATAAGTATAATGTTTTCAAAAACTGTCACACTCTCAAGCCTTGCCTGTGTTGCCTTTCACACCTGACACATGTGAATGTATCCATGACATTGTGCTACCTGAAAAATTAGGCATTGACTGGAAGTCTTGGGACCTTTTTCATAAAATTGGGTAAAAATATTCATGAACATTCACAAAACTTTAAGTTATGTGTACCTTTCACAAGCTAAAATTTATTGGTAAAAAGTATTATTAAGTCTAAAAAGTCATTCAAAATCAAGAACTTCATGTCTTGTGGCAAACCTTGGGGTATTTTTTGCTGTGTGGTGAGAGATTGGAGCCTTTTTTTTGCAATTCTACCTCAAAATTTGAAAACAAATGAAACTGAAATGAAATCAAAATGCAATCTAGATGATGTTTGGCTTTTTCAAAATTTTCAGCACTTTGGGTATTTCTAAAAAATTAAAATAAAAGAATGGAAGTTTCACTAGTAGTTTCTTTAAAAGATACAAAATCAATTTGAAGAGCTAAAAGACAAGATTATGTTCAGGGAGGCTGTAACTATAACCTGTTCACTCTACAGTTTAATAGTTATATAAGTAAAGGCATACTGACAATGTTAAGGAGTTGTCTACTCCTGCTCACTTAGCAATTTTGTCAATTTTGTGGCCGAGAGGTATAAGGCGCCGCTTACCAATCGCAAAGTCAGTGGTTCAATCCCGGGTCTCGCCTATAATCTTTGCACTATTTTTGGGTATGAGCGTCTTTACAACACCGAATCGGACTTGCAATTGTTAAATATGGCGAAATCACATTACCAGTATGAGACACCAATAGTTCAAGTTGTACTATAGCTAGACAGGGTTCGTGCATATGTTCTCCTTCATTTATCCTTCTCTCAAGTGGATAGCCAGCTTTTCTGATTTATGAAATCAGGAGCCCAAACTCATCTTGACTCATCTGCAAATATGTAGCACATTGACAGGTAATGACCAATAAAAATTGTAAGGTTTGTCATGATATATACATTTCTTAGGCATCTCAGTAGAAGCAACATTACATACCCCATATACAGAAAGCATTCATCAGCAAAAACTCGCCTTTCTCGCTACCTCGGGTTACTTATTTCCAAAAGTAGCTAAATATTTTAATGCAAAAAACCGAAATAGCAAAAATGAAATGAATCGTATTCACCGGCTGGCCACAGACGAAAGCCCCAAATTTTTGTGCTGGCAAATATTTCTGGATATAGGGTATACAAAGGCAGTAAGAACATCACTAAAGTGAAGACAACAAAGCTGCATTTCTGAAAAAAATAACACAGCCACACACGCCAAACTTCACACCCTTTTTGTGAGAGTTTCATAGTCTAAAGTAGTTAGGCTAAAGCGCTAAGCTAGTTAGGTTCTCAATCTCAATCCTGAAAAAGTCCAGCATGTTTTGCGTTTAACACCTTACAATGTATATATGTCATTGTGTTACCCAAAGAATTCGGCATTTGAGGTAAGTGAAGTGTTGTGATCTGCTTTACAAAAGGGCAAAACCATAATAAAAGCCAAAATCTACCTACACCCTTACACTAGTCTGACCAAAACAGTCTGGTCCTGGGAAAGTATATTGACTCTTTACCAGTAAGTAAATTTTGCCACCAGTGGACTGATTGGTCAGACGATACTACTACTACTACAAAGGCACTCTACCTCTCTTATAAGAACTCCTCCGAGTGCAAAACATAACATCCTCTTGCTAGCTCCATTTACTTGTTAATGTTTAGAACATACAGCCAGTCGCAATAGACTACAAATAAAACTATAAATGCTGACAGATAATTAGAGATGACACAAAACATTATCATGTATCAGATAATAACTCCAGCCATGAAGGCCATACTTTTGTCTTGGCAAAAGACAGTAATTAACAGCATAGGCGTATGATAGGTCTCCCACCAACTCTCTAACCTATTACAAAACTGATAAGAGTAGACTTGGAAACTAAAATTCTATTACTTTTGCGGGAAAATTTCATAGCATAGTTACGATTTGGCTCAAAAAAACATCGTAGATAACCTCAATTTCTGCATGAAATTTTAGCTTCAATAAACCCGTAAAATTTGCCATAAAACAACTGATTATTCCCCTGAAAAGTGAAAAATGACTCCTACCTACGTTGTCTTCATTCCCAGTTATTTCTAGGGCCAAATTTTTGCATACGGTAAACAACAGAGACTCATACAGTGGTCACATCAACATCATAAGTTTTAGTTTTAGTTTCACCCGGGACCACGTATGCTTTGACTCCGAAACAAATTATACAGGGTTAGTAAAGAGGAAAAAGCGCATGTTTTGAGGGTTTTCCACTCTTGACATTGGTCAACCTCTAGATAGTCCCAATGAAGACATCAGATGTGACAATTGACAGTTTGAATTTGTGAAGGTAATAGAAGACAATGCCAACTGTATAAAAACAGACTTCCTAACTTTGAAAACTGGGGTATGGGTGCTGCTATATCAATATACCCATACTTTCTGCATTCCGTATCTATCAGCCATGGGGTGCCAAGCTACTTTTAAAAAATTAATACGCGTATAAAACAAATGGGTGACTCATCTCAATGTTGTTTTGCAGTAGCCTTTTGACTTTTAAATGAGTGTGTTCAAAAGCAAGAGTTTTCCTCTGTTGCAAAAAAAGAAGACAACTCTTAACTTATTTTTTCAAAATTTTCTACCTTGTTTCACCTGGTGTCACTGACATTCACATGTCAGATTGGAAGTGATGAGGGAATGGCCGATATTTATTCTCAAAATAACATAACTCAAAGATAGATAGATCAACCTATATCCCAAGTGCCTTCAGCCACTTGAAAATTATCAGAACAACTTTTGTGTGATTTGACATTGAAAGCAACTGGTTTCACCTACGATGCATCACAACAAACTTAGCTTATGCTATTTATGTGAGTAATGCCTGTCCACACGGAATGAGGAAACAGGAGACCAGGGGTAACAGCATAAATTGTATAAAAACTACCAAAGTTTTCTGCTCAAACCCAGAAGCAGCTAACTTTTATAGCACTCAGACTAAAAAAGACAATGACTCGAGCATCATTATTGAATATAACAAAATTGAATTGAATATATCAAGTTCAAGGGCTCACGGCTCACGCTGTTTGAACATAGGCGTTAGTGGCACCTGCACTGTTGACCTCAAGC
>ERZ1740056.38-NODE-38-length-14704-cov-7.960543_pt1 | contig 14704 bp, 8 predicted proteins | sample MGYA00581746_ERZ1740056 | MGnify/ENA primary metagenome ERZ1740056 (study PRJEB43018, sample SAMN04849745) | marine metagenome | isolation source: floating plastic debris | place: Pacific Ocean | collected 2008-09-01 | study: EMG produced TPA metagenomics assembly of...
GGTTTTTATTTTGTTTCCGTTTTGAATTTTAGATAACCGAGCAAGTTCTCTGCAGTCACCGAAGCCAGCAGGGGCTGATGAGATAGAGAGGGGGAGACGATCATCATTACAAGCTGATCACTACTCCTACCTAGCTCATACAACGATAGTACCAGCCAATACACCACAGGTGAGCCCTTTTACCATTAAATATCGAACTAAATACTGGAATTGCTTTTGAAAATGCTTGGGAGAATGTTTGCTCACTAATATTTACAGATAGGCCTAAATGATCTTATATATTGTCTTACTTCCCCTTTAATTTCCTTTTATGTGTCCTAAAATTAACCGTTTTCCGGTAGTTTAACCTAGCCTGTAAATAAACTAACCAAAGCTGACTGGTTAGTTTGTGGCCAAGCTAGATTAAACGCACTACCGCATCCGCTAACTTCTTCTTCCTCTTCTTATCACTACAGCTGCTTAGCAAAACAAAAAATAATTGTAAACGCTTGCATCAAATCACGACAAATTCCGCGCATGCTGCGTTGGTATGACACGGCAATCCATACCGTCATTACTTTTATCGGACATAAAGTGTAAAATCTGCAGTGCAACTTCTGCCTCAAGTTTCTAAAATCAAGAAAATAAAGAGTTGCGGGCTTCCAACTTCATGTAGAGTGCTGTCCTGTGTGTCATAAGTAAATACTGTTATGTTCAACCTCATTACCACCGGCATCTAAGTGTGTTGACACAATATTCTGAGATTGGCACAACAGATAAATGATAGGTCACTACTGAAGTTTCTTAAATGTCACTACACAATTCACCAAACATTGGAGTGCTAAACAGCAGTAGCCACATTATTTTTGCATATCATGTCACAGGCTTTGACGGGTCGTTACTGAATAACATTGACATATTGATACTGTAATTATAACACTTGACGCAAGAAAATTTCCCAAATAATTAGCATCCTGAGTCTGCAATTAGATGGAAATTAAAAATTACGCACAAGCTGACATGTTCGCCTTTCTATACGCAACCGATAACAGTACAGAAACATTCCTCATTCCATATGTGGCATGAGTTAGATAGCTGCAAAACTTTGCCCCAAGTGCATAGGTGTTATTGTTCATAAGAATGTGTCATAGCGCTCACACCTGGTTTCCTTGGGTACAGATTACTTTAGCTGTTGACCAGATGTGCTTGACAATTAGCGCTACTGTCACTCTCACACATGATTCCTTCTTTTCCAGGCCGTAATTTTTTTGCCACTTTTATTGTTTTTTCTTCTAGATTGCTAACAAATCGACAGCTGGAAAATGACTTATAATTTGACAGGCAAGCAGTACCGGTATTGCATGAGTGTTTATAGTGTATTTGTTATAAACTTGTGCACTGTCATGAGTATGACCTCTTCCGAGGATAGTCGCGTACTGTTTTAGTGTTGTTTCTCTCACCCTCTTTCATTTCATATTGTTTCAAACTGCTCACGAAGGCCCTACATGTGGGTATGTTGCATGCAATATGAATGACAAAGTGTGTGATATATTTGTAAGCACATTAAATGTATAAATGGTGATGGATTATGCGAATTGACACGTTGACTTCATTTTGCATAACAAAATGGTCATAACTGCCCCCTCCACAACACTTTACAAGTTTAAATTTGCACAGCAAACGTATTGTTTTGTATAACTTTTATTATAGTTTTTGCCTGCAAGGACCACACTATGTGTGAGCATTTCTCTCGGGGCTCACTCTCTAACCAGCTGCCTGTTGATGCCATCTTACATTCTAAATACCCGTGTGTATGAAGGGGCAGGTGTGACTTACCCGCCATTCGGTCATCTGTGTCAACTCTCCTGTCAGCTATAATGCTTAGTTACTCTCATTTGAGTGTTGGTTACAAACGAAATTGTTGGTGGAATTGCTTCAGGGCTAAATACACCTGTCTGGACGCTGTGTATCCTTATATGATTTTATTTTCTTTTTTGTTATTTGAAACATGCTACTGCAGAGAGTAAAGAAAAATGAATGAAATTGAATGTTCTCATTGAAAAAATGCGAGAATGTGGGTTGGTACATGTATATCCGGACCCTGAGACCGATATCAAGTACAGTCAACGATGGCCATTCAAAATGATGACTCCTGTCTGATCGAGCACAGATAACGCATAAAGTTCGGCCACACAGTTTTAACCTTTTTTCATGCACAGTTTTGAAATAGTGGTCTTAATTTTTTTAGGAAAGTTGGTGTAGAAAAAAGTGTCTATTTCCTCCTTTTTAATGCTTTGAATCTTGGCATAAAAACCCACTATTGTGAGAAATATTGGGAGACAGGCGCTATATGTTTTGGGCCGGAGCTGCAGTCTCTCAAAATACCTGGGCCAATACGATGTTGGTATAAGAAGACCTTGTATGCAGGGATTTGGTAAAAAGTCACTCAATACTGTCCAGCAGGATGATTAGGGAATCGCATTTTATGGTGGTTTTTTTTTCTGGAACGCTATGGGTATAAATGCAAGTACACTAAGATGTGCAGTACGCAGTAGTGAATGTATGGTAAAAGAGATATTCCGATATTAAAACTTAGACCCAAGATATCCAATATTTTTGGTACGACAATGATATCTATCCTGGTCGACAAGTTTATATTAAGGGCTTCTGTCAATGTTGAGTTGCACTCCCTTGAAATCCTCGCTTGATATCAGTGACTTCTATTAGCAAATATATTACCTCACCTAGATATTGCAACGGAAATAATTATTCATAATATAAAAGAAAGAAGATTAAATTTTGCTTGCATGGGAACGAACGAGAAGATGTTGCAACATAACATAGAGAATCTTAACTGCACTTGGCAGCGGGTGTTGATGAATATCTTGTGACATCTGTTGAATTTCCACACTCGATGCATCATAGCTCATGGACACACATGTTTCATACTTGTATCACTGTGAGAAAATATTTTTGTCTGCTAAGCTGTAGATAGATGGTTTTAAGTATCTGTACTATAGCTATGCCATGCGGGGACTGTTCTAATCATCTGGCAGCCTTTGTACAGTATCAGTTCTTAGAATTGTGACAGCCTTCTTTCAAGCTGTATCATTTGTCCATCAAGTGAACATCACATTCATAACTTCGCTATGCCTTTATCTCTTAGCAGAATCATGGTAAAATTTCTGTTTTACACCTGGATGTCGCCTCTCCGATTGCAGTCACTCAACAGAACGTCGGGCGGCGGCATATTATAATTGATATTTAGCTGTTGTGTAATGTGTACGAACACAGATAGAGGCCCGATAGGGGTCTTTAGAGTGCGATGAGGAATACCCGTTATTAGTGGTAGATAAGGTGACAGTGGCGCCAGATGAAATGCTTGTCCATCGTGTTATGAGTCAATCAAATCATTGTCGAAGCGGAAAGCTTCACCCTCATGATCTTCATAGTGTATGTACCATGTTGAACCTCAAAGCGATTAGAGCCATATTTATTTGCGTCATGCGAAATTTTGTTTTAGGATGTGCTTATTCTCAATCCATTAAATTGTGCTGTGTTTGAGATTGAATGTTTTGCTGGTTGGATGGCACAATGATCTGCTAACCTCCTTTGCGATCCTGTCTGTAATCAATCAGCCCTTTGACAAACAGGCGTTCAGGTGCCTCCGCTGTCCTCATCTGTACAGATATCGGCACATTTCCACTGTCCACGTATTTTCTTGTAAATCACAATTATTTGCATGTTCAGTCTGTACATCAACATTGATGGATGCCCTTGTTTTGATTTATTACTCTGTCTCTTCTTCTTTCTCCCAGATAGGGCAAGGTTGTCATAAGATGATAAAACACAATGTTATATTCTGGACACTGTGTCAAACATGGTATCTTGTTTGGCTTTTATGAAGATGACACAAACTGTTGGCAATATAAATATAGTCAACATGAAACCTTTTGTTTGAAAAGTAAAACACAAACATTTCTGTCCCTTTGTGTATGATTAACTTCATGCGTATTTGTGGCAATAAAGGAATTGTTTTTTTTCCTTACTTACAAATTTCCCCCAATCATCAAAAACATAATAAAAAGAAAGTCAAATGATTCACAATCGACAAATTTTGCAGGTGTCCCGCAGCTTAGCCGATAATTGGTAATTGCTAAAAACAGTCACTGCTCACTGATTGTTGTTGTTTGTTTCACAACTGTGACGACCAAAACTCAGATGGACATACTGATGACAAATTATCAAGCTATTTGAAATTGTTCTTGACACTGAAGTAGAGTCATGGCCCCATAAGGCCATCTGGTCAGTGCATATCAAAATAGTTTTGTCAAATCTCTTTTTATACCAAAATGATCAGGATTATCATCGTTCCTGGTTCTGTCAAAATTATAGGCACAATAAACAACATATACCCAATATAGATATACTCGCTGATTTCATTTCTCTGCAGCTGGTGTAGGCTAGGCACTAATGCTGTGGAATTCCAAAGATGAGCCAATCTATTTTGAAACATTTGTGACATTCGGGAACACTACTATGAAAATGAGGATCTTACAATAAAACATAATGAAGTTATAATAATAATGGATTGTATCTTTGCCAATCGAGGGGGAGAATCAAACCAAAACCGTACTCTAGATGTAACACCTGGTGGAATGTCTGGTTCCTCCTAGTGCTGTAAGCTCCTGCTTTGATGTGCTGTTGCGTAGTCAAAGTTGGCATTGCATACTTTAGGAGCAAGATGTTGGGTGTATGGTAATACAATTGGCTTAGAACCAACCAACTCATCGTTGAAAAGGAAGACATTGCAGTTGCAATATTTTACCTTGGATATCACAATATTCGTATCATCTGCTCTTGAGCAAGCTGAAAAAAATATGCATGTACTCCCTTACATCCTCCCGACTTGGCAACTAAGATTACTAAAAAAAATAAAGTGCAGCCAGTGCCAGCTATCCGCTCAAACAACAAAATGCAGCAAAGTTATTTAATTGCCCCAAAAGTTTGCCGATAGGGCATTGAAACGGATAATTTATTGTTGTTGTCTTGTAAACAACCCTCAACTTCTGACTAGCCTAAAGGTATAGTAAAAGTAGAAAAGAATCCTTTTTCTCCTAAAAATCTGGAAGTGTTGTGGCCATGTGTAGGGTAGACTATGTGTCTCTGTCTAACTAATTGCTTTGTTTCCACTCTAATCAAAAGCAGCGCAAGTGCCAAAACTCATACTCAACTGCCAAAATGCCATAAGGCCTTGGCCTTTTAGTTATGAAGTGGCCAACTGTTGGTTTTGATTATCATTGATTTGGTATAATAGTGTCTTATGTTGAATGTTTGTGGCTACTTGTAAAACAAACCATATTGAGGGTATATTTGTAATATCACAGACAGGGTTAGGGGCGAAGGCGTCAGCATGGCTGCATCATTCTAAAACTTAACAGGTGCTAGGTGCAGGGCCTGTAAAACCCACAACAGAAACCTAACCGATAGCACTTGTACCGTGAGTGTTATAATGGGCATTCCAGGTTCATAAATAGTAGTACTCTATGCGAGGTGTTCGTGTGTTATCACATTTCCATACAACTTTCCCTTCGTCTGATTTTTTGATGATAAATTTTGGTCATAATTGCGGTAGGGAGCCTAGCGGTCCCGCTATATAGTAATGTCTTATAATATATTATAATATAAAGGCAAATGTTGGTTTCTCAGGCTATCATTGTCTGCCGTTACTGTACCCAGGTGTGCTGTAGACTTCATGTCTAGTATGAATAGGTTATGTATAGGCCAATGAACAGGCTATTGGCTATCAACATTTGGCTTCCGCATACTACTATTTAGCTCTAGTTCTATCATTGCCAATTTTAGCGGGTAGTCCTACAGCCGCGCCCGTACAAGCTTCATGGTATTGCCTGGAACAATGCATTTAACACTGCATAGCCCAGCTGATTGTACATGTAAATGTGTTATGGAATTATAGTTGTGCTGCTTGTTCGAAAATCAGGGATGAAATGTTTATTGCTAGTGATTCCAAATTTGAATTTACTCTGCACTAGAAATAACATGGCAATAAGCGCAGTAATTTATTACCAACAAGTTCAATTCTGGTGGCCAGCATTTTATTCATCATTGGAAACTACAATAGTACTGAACTATAGACTATCCATACAGTAAGGAGCTCTTTTTTTTCAAAACACCCGAATTTTAAATGCAGCCGGGTGGTTGTGTTGGTCCACTTGGATTATTTTTATTTTACATTTGCGACAGATGAGTTGCAAATATATGCAAAATGCATGTTCACAGGCTTCAAAGTAGGGGCCCAGTGTCATTTAGGTCTTTTGTGATAATTATTTGTTTTCACAAATTTGTTGATACTGGATTTAGAGTCCAGTTTGAGACATGGGCACCCACAAATATCAGCCAAAATCTGTTTAGCACACGTGCATTTTATAGCATTCATATGAAATAGTTTTATGTTTAGGTAAAGGATTTGCTTGTAGCAAGGGGCACATGGACAGCTGACTAACAGTGGAAAGCCAAAGCATTCACTAAACACAGGTGTGATTGAGACTGCCTGTCTACAATAATGTCATTGATTCCTTATGTTTATTAGATAGAATGTCAATAGTGCTGCTAGTGTGTGGGGCATGTTATGCATCAGATATAGAAAAGCAATCTGAGGAAAATTGGTCCGGGAACAATGATTATTTTATTACAAGCCAATGATGCCATTATTATTATACACTCATTTGTTTGATTCCATTCAGGGAATAGCAATCCCACCATTGAAAGTCAGAGAGGTGCAACAAAACTATGAATGTATGAATAATGCCTCTCAAGGGGAGCCAAAACAGCGCCAATGTAATTATGCAGCACAATAAAAACCCCATGAATGACTTATACCTAGTTTTGTATTTCAGGAACAAAATCAGCCAAAAAGCCTAGCCCGTGCAGCTGTTTGTCTCCTAGACTCGCCTTGGATACATTAACATTAAATTGGTGTCAATTTGGCACTCTAATTAATAAAGTAAGCCCAGCTAAGAGATTGTTTCAATTTGGACAGTAAAACTATCATCAACCCACAAAACCCAAAGATGCGTAAATGGTTGATATGACAAAACGAATACTCTACTACTGGTAGGGTGGAATAAATAGAACGATGGCATAGGTTTGTGACTCCAGGCCTACCACATATCTTTCTGCTAAACTAAAACAGCTTTGTGGTTACTTGGATTCGCTGGCTATGTCTCTTTGCTTACAACAAATGCAAGCAGTGCCTTTTGCTAGATATACCTTCACTTATACGCCTATTTAAAAGCATGTCTGTCGTGAATGTTAAACGTTTGTCCCTGTAAGTGGTATTGCTGTTTGAGAAATTATTGTGCTTACACTGTGTGATAAAACTAATAATGATTTTTTTCAACCAATTTAACCAGGGCCAATGTATACAATGTATTGTACTGTCTTTTGATTGCCAAAAATAATAAATTTTAGATGATCGAAGAGGAAGGGGAGCCTGTAACCAAGGTTGACTCAAACCACTTGATGAAGTCTATTCTGTCACGATTAGATACCTTGACGTCATATTTCAACTTAAAAGAAGTGACAGCATCTCAGCCTGAAGATCGATAGATAAATTATTTCATCTTGTGGCTGCTGTGACATTTTTTATTACTTACACCACTCTGCATATTGTTGCCCATTATGGCAAAATATTATTGAAAATCATTCAATTTAACAATTTTTGTAATATAAAACAATTATTTACCAGGATTCTCTACACTTTGGTCATAATGTGTTTTTACCATGATTATATGATAAAAAATATGTGCGGGTAGAATATATGTGTTGTCCCTAACTGGTGTATGGAAGCATTTGCAAAGCTTGCTTGGGTAAGTGTTGTGGATATTTGTGAAGTTGAATTTTTGCCTATCATAACCATGCTTGTGTGATTGATACCTGCGCTATTGCATCAAACCTTTTCATGGTACCAATAAAAGAATCAATTTACTGAACAAGTTTTGCTTGAGAACTGCCGCCTGGAAAGCAGATGGTTTTGTATTAATAGTCTGGCCAATTCCCATGAATTATGGAAGGCCGTGAGATGGGAAAAGGCATCATGTGGCCTCTTATTAGGATATAGAATCTCTTTGCTATTTGTATTTGTCAGTGTTTAATTACTGATCACTATTATTATCTTCACACCAACAAATTGTGGGGAAAATTGGCAGGTGCTGCGTACTTCATTTTGTCAAATACTGAGGGTATAGAATATTCCCATAGATTTATCCTGTAATTACCATCAATAAAACTCTTCAGATTCGCAAACAATTATTATCGCTAGAAAGTGGGAGGCCAAGACAAGCCAGGCTATGCCCTCTATCCCTCACTTCACTGTGTTGTACATCCATTTAAAATAGAAGGACAAAATTTCATCCAGAAGATAGTTGTCAGAAAGGCTGGCTGTACGTAAACTGCTGATTGTGTAAAAAAATATGTCCTCTACATTTCACTTTCGATATTACCAGCTTCCAAAGATGTTTGTTGACCAATTCATACCAAAGCATTTAAGATTTTTTGCAGCTGTTTAGGTTGTTCCCACTCCCATCAAATTCCTCAAAGAATGCTACCTTGTTTGTGCAGCAATAATTTGACATCTCCCTACCAATTTATCCAAGCCAATGGATAATCATAAAAAGCATGTAATTTAGTGATTATATCCTTTTCATTCAAGTCAGCAAAGCTATGTCAACGAACAGTGTAAAGAGATTAGCTTGTAGAAAAGAAGAAAAGCTCATTTCATTAGCCTGTATGGATAAGATCTCCTTTTTCTATTCCTGTATAAATAGGACACACACCTGCATCACCATGGGATGATTGTCCAGTTTAATACCCCCATTAACTTTGCTATGTGTTGAGAAATATTCAAAAGTCAATTTGGCTTCTTCCTGTTTTTAAACAGCTAATCATTAATTGACTACATGGAATAATACAGACACCTTTCGGTTTAGTGTGAAAAGCTTCGTGTAAAACAAAACTCATGTTGAATCGTTCACCCACAACCAGCGGACAGCTGGTTTTAAAAAGGTGTGCAAAATAGCTGGTACTGGTGCCAAACTACTCAACCTGAAAATCTAAACCTTTCTCAAACCTCAGAGGTGTAAATTCTGACACAGCTGTTCCCCACAAGTACATACACAGTGTAAATCACTCACAAAAATAAGTATCAGCACTTGTAGGTTGGAGTTTGGACCAATAAAAAACAATCTGTTTGGGACCAGTCACCCTTTGAAGTTACATGTTCTGTTAACGCACCATGGTTGAGGATCATGGCAAGTTATATGCAAGAAAGCTGATGGTCAAGTCTACATAAAATGAAAATATGGATTTCCGATTATGCGGCATCAGAAACAAAAATCATGTTGTGAATGCTATGGCGCTGTTGTTATGTGACTATTGACTAATAAGCTTCTAAAACAATCCCCAAGCGGGTTGTCATCAATAGTGAGACAGCTGCCTCTGTAAAACATGCTGCCATGCGCTGATGAGGCTAGCGCTCATGAAAATAACTGCTCCACAACTCTTCACGCAGGTGTATCACACTTGGCCACATATTTGTAATCAATAGGATTCTGCATACAGACAGATGGGTTGCTTCTGGACCAGCTGCCAGTGAAGCAAGTTATCACAACTGGCGATGTGCCGCTGTTGCCTGCAATGTTAATGAAACAGATGAGCATTGGCATATGTAGCATCAGGTTGGTTGGGTCAAACTTCTGTTGATATTACCGGATCTGCTATCTAAAATCGAATGTAACATCTGCTTACACACAACATGAATTTTTCATTCACACATGCCACTCATATTGATACTAGATGATATCAAAATATTATTCACATCTGCACAATATTGAAGGGAATATTGATTTTTAAACATTTTCAAGTTCAGAAAGCAGTTTTGCATGAAGCAGGAGGTGCCCAACAACATCCTATCCAAATGCACCAGCATGTCCAGTCTAGGTGTTGAGATATGGCAGTTTTAGTTCGGACAGAGTGTGTCAAGAAACACTCACCATGTTGTGTCAGCATCATGGTATGTTTCAGTAAGATTGTGTCGAAAGCATCAGAGGTGTATTGATAGTAGTGACATATTATTAGGATGTGGAAATTGTGTGATTAGCGGGTCAACTGCAGAATGACCAGTCATGACACTCAAGCAGATTTCATAGCACCTGTGCACAGGACACCTGCCCGAAACTGGGGCATAAAGGTCAGGGTATCATCATCACCAAGAGCTACCAGTATAATAGATGACATGTGCAGATGCAGTGATAAAATTATTGTTGTTGACAAAATTACATATGACACCACTGGTCTATGATCTGCTTGTTTTCTATACTGGCATCTGCTACACTTGTTATGAGTTGGAAACTGACATGACGCTAACAATAACTTTTTCCCAGATGTCAAATAACACTGGTGGTGTTACCAGGAAAGAAAAAATGAATTGATCGGACTGAATGGTCATCCACACCCAAGAACCGTAATGTATGATGTATCCAAAACAGGGCATTGGCATTTAGGAAAACTTCAAGGATGTTTAATACGTGCTTATGATTCGAAGACTGAGAAATTCAGTAAAATATTACCTACCGGTATTGATAATACTTTTTCATATTTATACACCCTTTTCGACAGCCTGATTGCGTTGTACATGTGCAAATTGGGTTCACAGTATTACTGTTACTGGAGCTTATCCATGTTTTCATTCCACACATTATCATAAGGGTATGAAATAAGTCAATATTTTATTTATTATTTGTTGGATTTAGTAAAAATCTATACAGATGAGAAAAAAGTATATGAGAACGACGTAATGCATTAGTGAAAAGTGTAATAATCTGCAAAATGAAACGCCTTCTAGGTGGGAATCGGGTTTAAACAGGACATTTATACAGAAAACTTCATCTTTATAGCATGGTAAAGAAGTACCATGCATTGGAGAACTATGGGGAGACACTATGAGGCAGCTAACCTATTGATTGAAAAAATGTATAATAAGAAGCCAGCTGCTATTGAGCACAAAACAAAAAAATACAATTGGAAAATTGAGAATATTCCACTTGCTATAGTCATCCAGAGATGATAAGTTTGTTCTAATGGCTCGCATCATAATGTTCATAAGCTCCAACTATCATCCACACAACACAACATGGGCACCTCGTAGTGGCGGACTACGGGCGGGCAGGGCATTTGTTTCCCTCCGGAGTAGACGGCGGACAACAGCGTCTTCAGTAGTTCACAACACAACCACATGTATAGGGACTGACATCTATGTGGGCTGCTCACACTTTCCTCAGCTCATCCTCAGAGTCATTCTGAAATAAACAAAAAAGAAACGTTAACATTTTGTTGTCAGATATTGTTAAAATGACCAAGGATTTACAATGACAATAGCGCATGTGTATCTGCTAACAGTGTAACCCATAAACTTTCCATTCTGTGTGACTTAGCCTTCAGTTATTGCACCACAATGCTGTTCTAGCTCAAACAGGTATCAATTCAACTCATCTTTACCATCTTACAGCTCAAAAAAAATGCTAACATTCAGAGATCGATATTTACCTGATATTCCATTTTGTTGCTTTGGAAGCTCTCTGACAGAGGTGTTTTTTCTTCATCGCTCTCAGTGTCGAGTTCAAGAGTATCCTGAAGGTCAAAGATATAGTCAATTACATGCTGCAGAAGTTCTGTCTTGCTCATCTTGTTCTTTGTGGAGCAGTTAGGCACCAATTCTTTGAGTTTGTAATACAGTTCTTGCATCTCGGTTTCCTGGTGAGAGATCTTCTTTACCTTGTAGCTCTCAGGGTTCAGTTTAGTGATGTCAAGAGTGTGTCTGCTTGAGTAATCAACAACAGCCTTCATGATGATGTTTGACGAGTGTTTATGAACGATATCCGATGGTAAGAGACTGGTTTGAGCTAAAATTGCTGTATGATTGGGAACTCCCGAGCTCTGAGTATTTATATGTTCTTTGTGACCACAAGTACCGCCCCTCGCATTATTCATAAACAATCGATGGAATGCTCTTGACTACTATTATTATTAGTACAAGGATTTCCCCACCTGGCCAGCCCATTGGCTGGAGGTGATTCCTATTATCCTAACACTATAATAGGTGCATGTTTAAATCAAATACTACCATATTAGAGCTAAAATCCAACCCAATTGCTAAAAGGAGATTATATAAAGCATACAGGTGTACAACATTTGGTTCGAGCATTTTTAACCAAAGTGTACACGGTTACAAAATTTTCATAGGCCTAACTCTTTTGCCAGAGTTTCACATGGGGTGGCTACTCTAATCTCAGATGCTTGAGTTTGACAAGTGATTACAATCAGACTGGGATCACAGCTGTCCAGCCGCTGAGGCGCCTCTCATATTGTGACGTCACAATTAACTATACAAGTATACTGATACGACTTACATAGAGTCTCCGCACTGGCGGGTACTATAGTGACCACACATTGACTATCATGAGTAATAGAATTCTCCCAAAAACACTTCAACTTGCCTATGCAAATTTTAATAGTCTATCCCATTTGTGTACAGCTAGTCACAACAGATAAAAGAAAATAGTGTTCTGGTATTTTTATGACCCAGACAGAGTTTAGTGTGCGGCGCCAGGCAGGTATCAATCAGTTTAATTTTGAACACTTGCGGATAACTTGCAGTGTCAATTATCAATTACAAACTCTTTATACAAATAAGTTAATACAATAATGCTTTGCAGAGATTGAGTTAGGCAATGAAACTGTGGCGCCATGCAAGGCAAAAGCACTCACACCCCACCTGAGTCTGAAAACATTGAATTTGGGAAATGTTGTGAAATTAGAGGTTGTCGAGTTTTTTCATGAATTTCAGAACAAAGTAGTGCAATAACTGAAAACCTTCTGTGTGAGCGGACTGAAGGCTCATAGAAGCCATTCAAAGGCCGGATCTAACATTCTCATAATAAATAAAGCTCTTTAATTTACCGTTAGATGTGCATAATCAGACTACCAACTTCTGGGCAGATGTCACAGAAGTATTTTAATTTACAAAATATAAAAAAGTATCCAGGAAATCACAATAAAATTTAGATTTACGCATACATCACCCGGCTGGCTTTTGGCAGGTCAGCATCATTTTCCCACGGATGTTAGGCACCAGTGTGGAATTTCACTTAGTATTATTGTAGATGGCAGGTGTATTTTTACTGATACTGTTTAGTGCGTACTGGATGCTGTGCGTACTTTACAGTTGACATCTGTTCACAAAATAGAGGATGTCTTTCAAGATACCTCACCTATTATCTGACAATGTCTATTAAGCCTATCAAACTCTATTGTCCCAAAGACACCCAGGGCACAGTGATGCTATCACATATTACATAACACTGTTAGTGCAAAATTGAACCTTCTCATTCAATCTACCAATACAATGGAAAATACAGTTTTGCATGGAATAATTTAGGTGTCAGCACACAGCAAAATTATCATGACTGTGAATCTCTAAAATCAGTATTTTCCCACTAATACTCACATAAATGCCATGTGGTTCCATACTAGCATTATGCTATTTTTGTACCTGGTATTCGTTACATGTTTGAAATGTCCTTTGGTTCTTCGGACTTCCTCCGTTTTACATGTAAAGCCGCTACACGAATGACAGCTGTATTGCCTGGCTCTATGACCTGATCAATAAAATATTATTGCAGTATTTATCATCTTGGACGATATTGCTTCACTATGTTCCAAGAAATTTATAACCAGTAATTTCAAACCTACATGGATTTTTAGCCAACAGACATTTGTATTCTTGTTTTATGCAAATTTTCAGTTCCCATTAGCCACCATATGAATCAATTCCACATGAAGTATCACATTTTGGTGATGAATTAATTCATTTGGAGATATAATTGCTTTTCAGTAGCGTTTCTGGGTGGTGTGTCAATTGGAGGCCATGAATTGTAAATGGTATTAATTGGAAATAGCCTAAATTAGAGTTTTGAAGTTAGAGAAACGACATTCGCACATGATTAACATTTTAATTAGTAAGAACATCTTATTCAAGAAAAGGACATGTCATTGAATTCGATGGTAATTTAGCAATCTTTCAGGTAATATATTTAGCGGATGTCAATCAAAGGGAAACAATACCTTAAAAATAACAAAGTTTATTAATGATGCTATTACTAATCCAGGTATATATTTTTTGCGTTGTGACGTACCTATAGAATTATAATATTATTATCAATTCTATAGACGTACCACATGAATAGAAAGAGACCAGTAATGATGTTCTTATGCTTGAAAATCACAATTTATTAGTCTCAGTACATATTTGGAATCTTCATTTTTTTTCATGATTTTCATAATCCAACCATGTGAAATTTCTATTTTTTACCAGTTTGTTAGTCATACTGAAACAAGTATTTAGTCTTTCAAGTAAAAAAAGCAAGTCTAGAAATATATGAACTTTATTCCACATAAATATACTAGAATGTTGCCATACACAGAAAATGGCACTTTCCTAATTAATCAGATAACCAGCCCTTGATGTCTAGTGTTCATCCTTTCAAAGAAAAATTTAACTTTTGTTGTTTTGTCACAGGACAGGGAAAATTAGAACCCAGCTGTGTGTCACCATTATCTAAGATAGCAGGATGCAGAAACCTGTTTAGAA
>ERZ1740056.39-NODE-39-length-14475-cov-8.972607_pt1 | contig 14475 bp, 7 predicted proteins | sample MGYA00581746_ERZ1740056 | MGnify/ENA primary metagenome ERZ1740056 (study PRJEB43018, sample SAMN04849745) | marine metagenome | isolation source: floating plastic debris | place: Pacific Ocean | collected 2008-09-01 | study: EMG produced TPA metagenomics assembly of...
CCACTATTCCAACTCCCCATTTGCGTCAAGTAATGCTTTCAAAGAATTCAGGCCATGAAAAATTATTATCGCAGAAAATCAATCAGTTGGCACACCAAGTTTCTAAAACATCGCGTATCATCAATATTGCTCAATATCAAGCTCCAAGTTGAAATAGTAAATTTCAAGGTCAGCTGGATGTGAGATTTTTGCCGAATTGCGAAACTGTTTTTGTGTATTATCTTGAAAACTAACCTTTAGATTACTGCCAAACAAACTGTGCACTTCATTCACACCATTATCAAACTTATGGTTGAAAAACTTGCATGCTATTGCCAGAATTTGTTAAATAATGGCAAGACTGTCATTTTGAATGTGACTGGAAAGATGAATTACATGTACATGTAGTAGTATTGTGCCATATGGTGTCAAATTTTTAGGTGTACCAGTTGACAAAACATTAACATTTTCCTAACAATAGAATGGTTGAATTTTTTTTCAAGTGAGGCAGCTTAAAAGGATGGTTGTGTACTCTATTGGACTCATAACTTTTTACAAGGCTGATTTGAAGACAGTTTTATCTTATGTATGGTACAGTTTTTAGCTGTTAAAGACAAGACAGAGCTAGAAAGCGTCCAGAGATCAGCCACAAAGGCTATTTTTACGGAACTGAACGGAATGGAGGAGATAATGTGATCATTAAATCTGAATCCACTGATGATTGTTTCGTTTTCTACAGCCGAGAGATATTTTAGCAAGATAAGTGTGAAATCGCATCAAATTAAAAAAGATTTTAAACCATCTTTTCGTAAACCTGACAAGTATAGGACTGAAATCTGCACAACTACAGAGAAACTAAAGAGGAGCTTGTTGTGAGGCATTTTAACTGATTTTTCCTTGTGTACTTAACCTAGGGTTATTATTTCGAGTAAGCATTTTTGGTTGAATAAGATTTCCCATTTGTTGTAAGATGTAAATGTTCTGAAACACCATTAATTTACATTTTATAAGGAGTGAGGGTTTAGCCACAATAAAGAAAGAATTTACTGTTGCAGCCATTAGAGAGGTAAATTTTGGTATTTACCAGGTTTTCGTGTTCCAAGTTCTGCACGAGATGAGGAAGGCTGCAAATACGATTTGCAAAGTATCCTTGTCAGTGTAAAACTACCATGAGAGGGAGAAATTTTTTTACTGAGGCTATAACAATTGCTTTCAAACAAGCCAAGGGGAAGCTCAGAAGAGAAGAAAAATTATCTAGCATGTCACTGTGCCTGATCAGGGAGGTAAAAATTTGATTACTCTGTTTCTCAGGTGGGCCGCTAACCGCTACAATGTTATGAACCAGTACCTATACTTCTCCTTGATCACACATAAATTTTGAGCTCTCTCCTGTCAAAATTATAAGGGTTGTAGAAGCAGTCACCATGCTGTTTATAGACTTTATTCATAGTATTGTGTATGGGTTTGACTGTGGACATAAAGGCAACTATTGGTCCTGTTTATACATTGTAATATGTGTACTATCAATAACATTGATGCACTTGTTTCCTAAGTGATGCACTTGTTTCCCTGAAGCATTAGTTAGGCGAGCAAATCTACACCCAAAAGTCAGCCCCCCACTGCAATGACCGTAGATGGACAATTAGGAATGTAAAATGAGAGCAAGAGAGTAGGAAGTTTTTGAACACATTCAAAAAAGGTTTAACTCCGCGAAAAGTTGTCAATGAGTACATACCAGTGCTGGACTGACATTACTGTTGTGGGAATGATGTTCTGCTGTGATTGAGTACTTTCATGATAAAGTAGCAGTACTATTATTGGAGAGCTAAAATTTAGCTTTTGACAAGCATGATAACAACCAATAACATACAGTCCTTTAAACCAAAATACCTCACCCATTAGGCACTGGCCATGTACCAGAAGTGGGGTTAGTAAATATTAAACTACTTCACTTGTAAACATATGGCACGACACCCTACCCCTAGTTGAATTCTGCTGAAAGTTTTGAAAGGTACCGATGTACTATTTGTGCTTAATTGAAGGTATATATAATTTTCTTGAAGCACTGGGGTTTTGGGAGTCGGCAGATTTGGGCTATGACTAAATCTAAGTCTCTACTGTATAATTGATCTCATGTAATTGGTCTGTATTGACCGGCCCACAATCACAATTTTTAAAATAAAACCACGCACCAATTTTCATGCGTATATTTAATTTATCCGGTGAATCTGATTTTCGGTAAATAAAAAATAAAAGCTACAACTAACATTATCAATATTACATTATGCCGAGGTAAAATTTGGCTTTATCATGTTGTTGTTAACTTAAATAAAATAAAAATTATAAAAGCTAACAAAGCCAATTTTCAAACTTCATTATACAGCAAAATAATTGATACAGTTCCCAAGAAAGAATTTGGACAAGCTTATACCTATGTATAAGTGTGAGTACAAACATAGCCTACTCTAAGAGAAAACGTTTTCACTTTGAAGAAACATATATGTACTTAGATTCTCCAGGAGTCAGTACGCTGTCTGCATAACAAATCAGCATGCCGAGGAAGATGTTTGAGAACAGAACTTTGACTGAAGATCATCAAGAGAGTGTAACCGCTTACTTTCTATGCTCTTGGTTAATGGTCGGCTGGAGATATAAAGCCGCAGCTGCCGAGGCCACTGCTGGAAATCTGTGTAAACCAGCACTGGCACAGGTGTAGTGATATGTATCACCTGATGCCACCGGGGACAGAGCTGTTGTATCAGACATACTATGTGAAGTGTAGCTGTTAGGTATGTATCCTGACGTAAGATCAGAAGTACTTCTAAATCCGAAACTAGGTGATAGAAGGCATGGTGAGACAACATTATATGAACAAGACACCAGGGGTTGCTGAGATAACTCACTCTTAACCATTGAAGGCGGACAGCCTCTCATCCGCTCATCTGAAAATACAAATAATGTTCATTATACTGTAAACATAACATAACGCATTTTAGGTACAGCGCCAATTGTTAAATGAGCAAAGTGAAATGTTTTCTGTTTGAGAGATACTGCTATTTTGAGCACCAAAACATTTCACATGCGCGTTATAAAGACATGTACACATCATGACTCTCCATCTGACTCTGAAACTATATTCAATCGATAAAATACGCAGAGCAGTTTGCCTGGGACAGGCTCTCTGTGTGTGCAGGATTTTTGTCCCAGGCAAAAGAAAAGTGTTAATATCTTCTTACCGTGACACTGATCAGCCATCGGATCAAATCCATTCTCCTCATATTTTATCCTGTAAAAACGGCGGCACCGGTTAGTATTATTCTACGTATCATCAGGTTCCCATGAATGAAATTTTCCACTTATTTCAACCACAAGAATCTTCAAGTGCCAGAATATACATTATATATGGATATATTTATAGAATGGCGTCAGAATAGAATCATTCCACATTCATTTAATTTAAGAGGTTTTCTTTTAGAAGTGTACAGATAACCAAAACATATCTGCTATAGGTAACTTGTTGACCTGCTGAAAAAATACAAAAATCATAGTAAACCTACCACCAAAATTCAGCGCAGGGTAAATTAATTTCAAAACGTGACATAATACAAAATGGTTATGAATTGTGGAATTTTAGAAGAACTGGAAAAATATGATAATACCCTACCATTTGACCATTTGAGTAAAAGTGGGGCTGAAATAGCCCTCAAAATAAACATTTAGACAATAATTATATAAAATGCTCAAGTTAAAAATTTTGTAGTTAATAAACAATTCCTAGTTTGTCATTCATATATCGCAAATTGAGTGATCACTGGGAATTTCTGTATACCAGTAGTTAGCACGTTAGCCCCTTAGGCAATACACACCTTTGCTAGTGCGGGTCAAATTTTATCCAAAATATCAGTGCGACAGTTGGCTTTAATTCATTCACTAATTCAGAAATTTTTTAAAGCCGTCAGCGTTTTACTTACCTTTTATTAGCAAACATGGCACACTCTTCTTTTCTGTGTTTGTCTTTATCTCGAAATCCTTTTGCATAGGGATTGGTTTCAATCTTGAGTGATTTCACCTAGAATTTAGGATTTTTTTTAAATTTTTAAAATGCTTGCATTTCAACACTTTTTGTTGTTTAGATATTCTTTGAGTTTTATCAAAGATTTCTGATAGCTTTGAGTATTGGCACTGGTACATCATCACTTGCTGTCAAAATAATATTGTTTGCCAATCATATATGGCACTTTGGTGGTTTGGTTCTCACCGAATGTCCTGGGCCATTCTGATCTACGGCATGGAGATCGTATACAGACTTGTAACACATTTAGTTTTCAAAATTGGAGGGAGGGAGACTTATAATTGGTATATTATGGAAACTATCATCAATGATTAACAACTTATTACCGTTTTTTCCATTTACCGTTAACCAAAGCGGCGTCTACTGAAATCTTAGAAACCTAATATTGGAATCTGCGTTTATATTTGTACACAGGATAATACACATAACTACTTGTTATCAAAATAGCATGCTTCTCCTGGACTGAGAGAGATGCCATCTTTTTTTTTGCTAGGTCTTGCTATTCAGTAGTTTTTGCATTGTGAAAACAATAATTAACCGGTGTAAAAAAAGATTCCTGATGTAGGAACCAACAAATTTTCTTCACAACAAACATCGATCACATAGCAGACACTGGACCATATGTGGTATACATATTGAGTGACTTACAAAATTATTACAGTAATCCGTTACAGCTATGAACTGGGTCTCCGGTAATCTGAATTCCTTTACATACTGACAGGCTTTATATGTCATGCAAGGTTTGTCCAGCACAATGCTAATCTTTGGCTGATACCGCTGTTGAGCATTCACCAAGATCTAAAGCAAGAAACAACATATGGTAGCGTTCAAATAGTCTCTATATCTTGATCTCATCGAAGTAGAAATTGTGGAAAAATAAAAAATTTGCAAGAATGAATTTTCCAATTTTTAGACTACAATTATTGCAAATTAGTGATGTCTGTGCTGCGCCTGTCAATTTTAACAAAGTATTGAACAGGGTTTTGAATCACATTGTAGGCTCCCTATTTCGGCCTCACTACATTACTGATTTCAGATTGGGCAACATTGAACTATTGAGTATAGAGGCATGTGAAGTCCATGTATTTCCTATATACATGTATAATTTCATTATTTGAACCCAAAATATTTCACCGCAATAAAATTAATGTCAACTCTCCAATATGTTGCAGCTGCAGCCCCTTGATGGAGTTAGGAATTAATTGAAAGGAGAAAAAATAATAATAAATAATTCCTAGATTTATTGCATACTACATAACTTACATGAGAGCTGTATTTCCTGTCAGCAGCTTTATCAGTTTTTTCTCGCTCAGGATCAGAATTATTCGACAGTTTCAGTTTGTCAAACTCAACTCGCTTACTCATCCAAAACTGACCTGATGCTGGTTTATTTACTGGAGCAGCTGGATGATAGTGCTTTCTACCTGTCAACAATTCAATACACCATAAATCGGTATTGAATTAGGAGCAATCATGATCTGTATCTAGTATTCCCTACCAATCATGAATAGATCAAATGCTAAATGATATGATTTATTATAATTTGAGATGCTTTGGGATTGCTTTATCAATAATCGGGCTAGCTATATCGGGCTAGCTATTATGCAAAATCTGATCTGTCCAGTTCGGAGCACTCTGGTCAATTTAGAAATGTCTTGGCATTGACAAAACCAATGCTTTCCCCCAAAGGTAGTGCCCTACCAACTGACTCTGATGTTCTACCGAGAGGTAGAGATAGATGTTAAAGGGCCTTTATGTTGGCATCAGAATCAGATGCTCAATGGTTACCAAATTGTGGACAAATAATGGTAGTTCACTTGAACAAGAGAACATAACTCTTTTATTGTTAAAAATGATTTTGATGTACAGAATGGGACAATCAGATGATTGATGGCATAGGCATACAGATGTAATATTTTGCAGTGAACAAAATTTATGGTTCAATTCATGTTTATGATGGATTATACCGAATACTAATAATAACTGAACTTATCTCATACAGATATTTTAGAACCAATACCTGGAATTGCCGGATCAGCAGTGCTATAGACTTCCCACTGTGATCGTCCGTATTTATAACGATATATGTTATTATCGACTGGTTCCATCTCTATTATAACATAGTAGTGTGAGTTTACACACATATTCCTGATGTCTATGGCCAGCTTAGGATGGAGTCGTCTGTCAAAATAAAAAGCAATGATCTATCGATAATGATCATTGAGTTTATTGTCTACAATTTGTATGTACAGTAAGAGTACACAACTTCAAACTTGCCAAATAGTCAATAATGAAGGTACTTGGTAAAGGTAAGGATACCTACTTACTAAAGATGCTGATCATAGGCATTGAGGAAACCTGATAGAAAACTGTTATGATTAAAATGACTCCATTGGAGTTGATTTTTGAAGCAGGTTTGTATGCTACATCAACGCCAGAAAAAAAAATGGGAGAATGATATGAAAGATAAAAAGGCCCAGGCTGAAAGCTGGTGTAAGGCATGATACCCATCTGAGTTGTAGAGAACTGAGACTTCCTCCCTTGCATGAAGCTCATCATGTTGTGACTTGTAGTAAAGTCTTAGCCACATGAATATGAGACATTGATTCTCGCATATTATAGTTATAGTTGTGTATAAATAACACAAACCTGCCATCAGGTGTAACCTTCATCTCATGATTTAACCTGGAGAACTTTCTCCACAGCTCCTTATTAATCAGATCGATCTCCACCTCACTCACATCAGGGTGTAATGGTAACCAAGCGTTACTGTGAAACAAATGTTACCAACAAATGTTACCATATAGGAATCAGGGTCCATACTTGCATATTGGCACAAATTTCAACGTTAGCAATTAAACATTATTTATGCTGCAAAATTATGAGGTAGATAGATATTTGATAGGATATGATTAGTGCCAAAGGCATATTTGATGGTCTTTAACTCTCTAACATTAGAGAGTTGAAAAGTTAGAAGCTGGAGACTGGAGTGGGAGTCGCCAACGATTTTTGGATTATTTTTTTACTTTTCAAGGCGAAGATCAGCTATAATTACATTTTTATTCTATTAAACCATTGTTCCAGAGCTAATTTCCAAGATTTATGGAGTTGTTGCTATTTCTGAACATGAAGAGCAGAAAAGCCGTAAAATTAGCTCGTGAAACTTGCGAAATGCTGTTTTTTCACACTGCATTCCTCAGCGTTTTGGAAAAGTTAGAGAAATGGCTGGAAAGATTAAATACCCCTTTGATTAACATAACATAGTAACAAATTCATTTTGTTCTGTGTTACTCTAAGTCTAAAGGATGAGGCCAACTCAACTATCCGAAAAATAAAAAAGTAGAAAAGAAATTTAAACAGGCAAAAATTATGACTCCAAACTTTTGATTCAAATCCTAAAACTCATTGCAGTATCCTACCTATTAAAAATTTCAACCTTCATAAATTATATTATATCATAAACATTGTAGGTGATTTTGAGCCAGTTTCCCCAAATATAGTTTTGGTCTCTGTACCAGAGTGCTGTACGTAGCTCCTCAGCCAAATCCAATGTGCGATTTGTTGATGTGTAATATCCAGTTACTTCTCATGCTTTATTTACCGATTTTCAGAAAAGCAAAACTCGAAAATACATGAACTCAATAGTCAATAATATTATTCCGTTTTTAACCCTCATTGCAAACTGCGCTCTCATCAAGCCAACGATTATGTATCCTTACCTGTGCACAACGAGGTTGTCAGACTCGAGACCAATATCACATGACCCTGTAACAGAGCATCATAAGGACTTGATATACTGGTATGATTGCTGTTCTTTAAACAGGACATTTCTCTTTTTCTACACCACAGTCTTACATCAAAAATAAAAAAATTTTGCATCATTGACATTTTATTGTTTATAGTAATTTTTCTCAAATTAATGGGGAATTTCCTAATATAAGACTCTGAACTGCTTTCATTTGGCTATCAAACATTCAGATCTTATTGTGATGAGGAGATAGAGGACTATCTCCTCATCACAAAGTAAAAAAAATCGGTCGAGAGACATTAATGAATACAATGTGATTTTTTGATATGACCATATATCGGGTAAAGATGTGGTTTTTGTGAAATATCTTACCCAATGGAAAGGAAACTTTTCTTTAGGCTATTCTAAATTAAAAACTTGGTCTGTATCAACTCACTGGTGGTAAAAAACTTAAATAAAAAATCAAATCCCTCATCACTCATCATGTATAACTATCCATTAAAATGATGCAGCAGGCAATTTTTGGTAAATAAAAAATACTTATCCTGCTTGATATGAAATTGAATTACTTTACAGCAAGGTAAAATGTGGCTTCATCATGTTGTTGCCACTAAAAATATACACATGTATATATAAAAATCCTCTCTCCCTCATGACTAAATTTGAAAAGGAGGAGTTGATTTGAAATGGACTTATTGAAATGCCAATTCTCAGATTGTGTTTTATCATTTTATCATTATCATTTTACTCTAATAACATATAAAGCATACCGAGCCCTTCTAAACATCTGTCATATATTCCAATTCCTGGTTCAAATCTTTTAATGTATTCATTTTCCAAGTGCTCTTCGAACTCTGCAAACTATAGAATAAAGATGCTACAAAGTAATCGGAAATGAAATGAACAATGCTGAGGTATGGTTACTCGTTATAGAGAAACACCATATCCACCCCGTGGCCACTATAAGCTATTGTATGCAGTCGTTTACTCGCCTTCCTACATCCAGACCTACATATACCTCACAATAATAACATAAAAAGGTTAAAATGTGTGCAGGATTTGAATAATGTTTCCTGAATATTATTTATCTGTCATAGCCAAATTAAAATAACTGAATCCAGATTCCCACTTTAATGAGAAGTAGTGCAAATTAATGACATATTTTCAATTTTCCACCACAACCTTTCTCAAAACAACTTAAAAAAATTATTGTAAAAGTCACATTAATTCATTAGAACACTTTTGTTGTATACCATTAGAGCCATAACAGGAAATAAAGGAAAAAAGAACCCAACAGCCATAAAGAAAAAAGTAATACTGCAGTACGTACCGCAATGCTGGTTATAAATTTTCATTATAAAGTTTCATTGATTTATTCAGCTATAGAACAACATTTAGGACAGGTTGATTAAGGTGTGCCAGTTACATACCATTTGACTGCTGGGTAGTGCCATCAGTCTGCGTCAAATTGATTGTCTCTCATAGATCGATGAATAATATTTACTCTCTACGTACGAGCCAAGATCCCAGCTCGAACTCCGAAACCCAGATGACAGCATTGTGATGATGTTGTGATCGCTCCAGCATGGGTGCGCATGCGCTGAGGTTTCCCACTCTACTCTACATATTGCAGAGGTGGAAAGATACAGATAATATCGATCTAGTGATGCCTATCATCACTCAATTTTTTATCGATTAGATAGAAATATCTACGCATACACCATCTCTACATCCGGTGCTCTGACCATATCTGTCATGTCATTAGATTATCGTCAGTTCATTTCTGTCATCATCTTGGCCACAAAAAATTCATTTCTGCCATATAAAGATAGTAAAATGTTGAGTGAAGTAAACCCAAACAAACCAAAGCAAACAAAAACACCACCCATGAGAAAGAAAAAAAAACACTCATGTTCAATTTTTTTGTTACCCACAGGTATATTTTCTGCTGCAGACAGGGAGATAATAGCGCTAGGCCAACAGGTATCTCACATGATCGCTTTGTTACTGTTGTATTCATACATAGCGTGTAGGTAGGACTGACCAGCATTTTAATGATACTTTTTAATTAGGATCTCAAAATAGTGCCGGCATACCACCATGTCTTCATTTCATAGCCTACATAATTGTCGTAGGAGGTGATAATACTCAGATTCCGGCACAGAGGTGATGATACTTCCATCACTGCTCTAAACCACAGCAAAGATAGGTAAGCTGATGACAAGTTGGCACATAACCCAGCATGCTATAGCCATCCTTTTCCCAGCATAAGATAAGAACATGTGGTTTTGACTTTTGGCATCAACTCAGCACATTGGGTTTGACGACAGAGAGCTTATTTTGCCCAACCTGCACTGCAGTGATTGTTGTTTGTTGAGGTGTTGTCCTTTATTTTGTTTTCACATTCCATGGTTTGTGTGTGGTTAAGTTTCTCTAAGTAAAATTTCTTATAATGGCAGGGTTTAGGATGATTCAGGCAAGGATTTTCAGGATCCCAGCAGCTAAGTGACAAAACCTTCACACTTCTTTTGAAATATGCTCTTCTATATTGGTAAACGTGAATTGGCTTTGCCTGTGATTCCATACAATTTACTATAACCCCGTCACTGCTCACAAACTTAATCGCCGATGGAATGCTATAATTTCACAACTTTTTGAGAAAAATCTTTGCAATATGTTTTTTTTGTAACACCGGTATGTAAGGACTCGATATTGGCTAAGTGAAGGTTTTATCAAAATACATGTAATACATTATAGTTTATAATAATTAATATGTATAGAACCTATCTATGCATACACACATCTGAGAAGAAGAACCGATTTAAAAGCGATTATTACAATAAGGTATGTCAGATATTGTATTATAGTATTATTCTGTAGAATTAAGTTTCAATTATAGAGTAGACCTTCTAGTATTTATAGCAGATAAGCTTACTGTTGATGCCTGCTGTGAAAAAGCTGCACATTATAACATACACATAAAAATAAATAATGAAACAATTGGAAATAGAATGTGGAGATTACTGAAATGCATCACATGTCCATAGGAATGAGTAAACATCAGCTGCTCTCCAAGCGTTACTTATTCAGCACAGTGGAGTTACAGTTAAGATTTCGTATTTTACTTTATCAGAGTGATGGTATAAATGCGATGTCATAGATTTTCATATTCGTGTCAATCATCTGATAAATCACTGAACCATCTAGTTCTATATATGCGTTAGTGAGGGAATCGTATGGTGACTTGTTAGCCTCCACATAGTTACCAAAACATCTGCCAGCACCTTCAATGCGGACAACAAACCCATTCTGAGCTGTGATGCCAGTGCCTGCAAAAAACAACAATCATTAGATGTAATGTGCAACCAACCACAGTGCATTTTCTGCTCAGTCGTACGCATAGCCGGATCCATCCATTTATTCACATACTCCCTTTACACACCTAAACGATAGGGGCTCCACTAACCTCTCATTATATTTTTAACTAATCAGAGATGAATATTCAAAAGTTGCTTCAATCATGTAGGTTTCATGATTTTTTATTTAATCCAAACTCTCACCAAAATCAGAGTGTGTGTGAGATATTTCAGAAGCTTGGATAACAGTAATCTTTGCAGGATTACAGCCTGAATCGGAGATTTTGTCGTTGATACCATTCACTGCTATAGCCTTCATACCACCAGTCCAGAATGAGCAGCTACTAAGCGTCCCGTCATCACAGTTATCATTGGCCTGCATAAGAAAATAAAAAAAGCTACACTCAAGGAGCATTGCTCAAATCATGTGAGATGTTACCCCTTAAATTAAACTATACCTCATATTACGCTGAATTGGTTGATCGATTTGATATTTATTTACTGGTTATGCAAAGAGGGAATCCACAAATGTTGCCACAGAAGTTTTTCAAAAATTGTTAAGGGCTTTTTTAAAATTCAATATATCACATAATCTTGTTAGAAATAACCATTAGTTATAACCAATAGGCATAACATTTTCCAAGAAAACTCTGCAGACCTGAAAAATGTTAGCTCGGAATACACACGGAATTTAATTTAGTGACCTTGTCCAGAATGGTCAAATTCACAGAATTAAATATTAGCTTTTTGGTCTTTGAATTGTAGTTAATCATTGAAAAATTCTTAAAAATCTAATAGTTGGCTGAATTAAAATTAAGGAAACCTGCCATTTGTGAAATAAATGAAAATTTTCTTCCTGTAGGGTACTAGAAAGTAAGGCAAGGTAAGATATGATGTCAGTAGCGTATGCGTGAGCCGTTTGAATTATGATTCGAACACATATACATGTGCATTCATATAGTATATTGTACTGTACTTACTTTAAGGCCTGTATCAGTCCATACCAATCGTATAGCATCAGCGATTTCCTTATCTGTACCAGTCACTGGATTACCGAGTCCATCCACAGGCACAAACGGTTCAGCTAAAATAGTTTAAAACACATGCACGAGTTTTAGTCTATTGTTGCTCAATTGTTGATTTTCCCAATCATTGAATATCACGGTTTGAAGAGTTATCTTCTCTCTGTTTCGATATTCTCTTACACAGGGTAGATAGAAAAGAGCTTGAAAAAGCGAGTCTAACTCTGAAACCACTCATCATAGAATCAAAGTTCCTTCAGAATGGAAATCACTATGACTTAAATCTAAGACAATACAGATTGGCCAGTCGATTGTAGCATCTGCAATCACATTTTTCAGGTGTGTCAGTTTGCAAAAACCGTCATGCTTTGTGTATTTTGGGAATCCTGGTATTGAATTCGTCCAATAAATGGCATCAACGCAAGTGAAAATATTTTATTAACTAGCTGGCTTCAAGAATTTTATTGCTACAACTAGTGGTTCTAGAGTGAGGCCTGCTTTGGCAAGTCATTTCCAATCAACTTTATGTTAAAGAGTACTCACCGTGATAATAATCTATAATCATAATATTCAAGGCTTCGGAAAACCATATATATCAGGCACCACAGAATACACTGATATAAACAAAACACTGTTACTATATAGGTCCAACTCTTCCTAAGTCATTTGGTCTGAGAATTTTTGTGTATTACAATGGTGTACGAAATATTTCCATCACAATTACTTCTGGATGTCGGTCGATAAGTTCAGCAGTACCTATGCTATGAAAAGAGGTGGTTGAGATTTGTAATGATTACTGACATCACTACAGAGTTGACCGATTCATGACATGTCATTAAGTTTGCCAGATAAAACTGTCACAAACAGAACCGCCGGATGGATGGAAATGTATAATTCATCTTCATGAAGCAACAACTATTGAGAGTTTGCAAACATGTCATTAAAACAATGCAAATTTGACCAGATAAGGAGGATCGCATGTCATCCAAAGGATGCTTGCGAGGAGTATATTATGGGTTCCCCTATCAGATTGAAGGTGCTTTCGTATTTAGTCTTTGGTTTGAGCTTTTGAAAATTGTAATGCGATGCACTTGGAGTAAATCAGCGTTGAATTATAATGTAACTGATGATGAAACATAAAATAACAGAATGACTTCCACATGAATCTATCATTAAATAAGCAAGCAACGTCATAAGTAAAAGCAATGTAGATGTGTGTTCCATTTTGACTTGTATCACGCACATGGCATTATTTCCAGATATGCATTTTCTTAAACCATACCAAAGTATAAGGAAGCTTCTAATGACGTGGTTGACAGTAGGTGGCAGACCCCGCTCATGAAATAATTCCCGTTTGGATGTTTTGGCGATTAGGCTACTTCCTGTTTTGTCAAAAAGGAAGGGCACACAATAGATCCAACACCAAGATATTAAGGATTTCTTATTATTGAATAATAAGAAATCCTTATTATATTAATAATATTAAGGTACCAATAATATTAAAGTACCAATATTATTGGTACCGGTACTATGGACCATTGTACTTTTGACCAATATTGTTGGTAGCGGTACTGTATGAGCAAAGATATTTATTTTTCTTGGAACACAAAGTGTGGATTACCATTCAGCCTCGTGTTCAGAGGTGCATTTAGCTTACACACATACATGTAACCCAAAATTTTTATATATTTTGCTTTTTGCTCTGATCAACATGTTTGAAATATCAGTGGATGCGTGGCCCTAGCTCAATACCATTACCAGTTTTGATATCATATTCATCATTGTCAGTTACCTCGATATATATTGACGGGATAAGCACGCCTTTTCTATTGGTCCCATAATTTATGTTATATGCTGTATCAGTCCTTGGTATCACTGATTTAGATCAAAAACAAAATAATTTTTTATGATGTAATCAACGGTAAAAGAATCAGTACCGACTCAGTTTAGCATAATCTAACTGCGAATACTGAATTTGATAAAGATATGGCTTCCCATGTTGGATATTAAATGAATACCGCATCAGTTGAATGTAGACATGTTATCCTTACCATTACAGCATTCATGATAAGCTGAACCAGTATAACTACTATCACTCAATCCTAGATCACAGTCAGCACCGCCCTGAAATGTACCTCCACATGACAGATCATTACGTCTACATACTCCTCCAAGTGATGTCTCACAACCTGTAACAAAGTACACAGTCCGATTTTACATGAACCATTTTCACTCAAAGCTTGCAAAGTTATCCAACCAGAATATGAGAGGAGACTACTCCTGCATACGCACATGGCA
>ERZ1740056.40-NODE-40-length-14458-cov-7.268555_pt1 | contig 14458 bp, 7 predicted proteins | sample MGYA00581746_ERZ1740056 | MGnify/ENA primary metagenome ERZ1740056 (study PRJEB43018, sample SAMN04849745) | marine metagenome | isolation source: floating plastic debris | place: Pacific Ocean | collected 2008-09-01 | study: EMG produced TPA metagenomics assembly of...
ACAAATGATGTCTCACAGTTTCAGTAACACTTGGAGACTGGTAAGTGACAGGCGTAAACATATAATACTATTATTTTATAAGTAAACTGTAAGTGTACTTAGAGTAAACTTTGAGTTTACTAAATGTATACTGTGAGTAGTGTATAAGTATACTATAATAGTATTATATGTTTATGGCAGCATGACGTCATAACTATCTCGTTGGGATGGGATGTGGTTCCCTCAATCTATGCTAGTTGGGGTAGCCTTTTGAGGTTTTATTTTATAGGAAAGAGGCATAAGATCAACAATTGGGGGAGTAAGCAATGCTTGCTATCAATACTGTGATAGAAGGCACTGCCAGTTTCGCACAACCCGTCCATGGGAAGATCATGCAATCAACAAAACCCCAATCGATTCATCCACTGGGGTAAAATGTTTTGAATATTATGATCATCGTGCTTGAAATGCAAACAATCACGGTGACTGAAAGCCAATCATTCCTGGCCAACTGATTCTGATGTTCTATAAGGTGGCTCTGTTTTCTGTATATTGTAGTGTAGCGTAGTTTGCTTGTGTTTGACAACCAGTGTTTCTTCCAAACTTGGTCTTTTCCATGTGGTTTTATCTCAAAAAAACTAGCAAACTGGGTTAGATTTAGTTGTACCTTAGTCTGTGTGGAGACGCTGGATATCTGTACTTGGTACTCGCAAAATGTCTGTTTGGTGTGTTACCGGTATTGGTTGGAGTGTCTGTTTCACTTACAGGTATTAAGACCTATTACCCATTTCTTCTGTAAGGTCAGCAATTATAACACAATCTTTATTTAAAAAGGGTATGGTTGTACACATGGACATGTATTGAGCACAAAATTAAACTAGTTTGTTTATTGGTGATCATCAAGATAAATGAATACATAAGTAAATAAATAAATAAGATCAGCAATTTATACAACGCTTTATCACATAAATGATTTTGACACTAATATGATAGTATAAGAGGAGGAGTTGTTAGGGTGGGGAGGGAGAATAAGGGTAGACGGGCTTTTACAGCTGGAAAGGAGAAGTCGGAGATGAGCAAAATAGAACTCATGGTAATTGGACAAGGAGCTTTGGAAAGGAGAACAACCATGGTGCAATACCAAAACAAAGATCAGATGCAATAGAACACATATTGCTCTCCAAACATGATCTTGCAGTCGAAAGTGTGAAAGTCTCTCTAGCTGTGAAGACAGGGCTTCGCAATCCACACACGCCCCCATGTTTTGATGGCAGGATCAAAATTTTTGTACGTCAATTGTTAACGTCTTTTGTATGGGATGTGTGTATACGTTTTCAATTACAGACACCAGTCCATGTCCTAAACATAACCAGACATAAAAATATATCTACACTTACACCTTGTTACTGTAAAGTCTAAGCTATAAGCCTGTGCTGATACCTCTAACCTGATTTTTCGACTTATAACCTCTGTTTGCAGCTTTTATAAAGTAGATAATGATTCCTTTTGACAAGAGTTGTTGACTTTCAGATCTTGTGTTCAAACAAATGCAATAACTGTATTTTGATTGGGGATTAGCATCTATCAAATTTTCTGTTTACCAATTGCACCTGGCTTATTGTGTGAGACCTGGCTTCTAGCCCAGACTTTACAGTACTTTCTTACTGGCTAGATCACCGATTTCTGTTGAATGGCTTTGTTCTTGTGTTCATATTATCTGAACAAGATGGGTATTGGAAAATTCTTGCCACAACAATTTTGCAATAATCGCTCAAAACTGATACTGTTCTTGGACATTTTTGCCTGTATTAAAAATGGTTTAATTGGCAAAAAAGGTAGAATGACGATCTCCAATGCATATGCATTACCAGAAGAACTACCAAATCGCTTATAAATTATATTGTTTTGGGTTTTGTTACATCTTTTCTTGTCTTTGTTTTGATTTGTCATCTGATCAAGTCAAGTTCTCAACGAGCTCCAGTCTCTGAACTTTATTACCGTTGTGTGGAAAGCAGTGCTCATATTGAGGAACTATGTAACTATGTAACTATGGACGACTAGCCAATGCCATTTATATGCAAATAAATCGAAACATGTCAACAGCAAAATCTTGAAGTCACAACAACAAACTTACCATTGTAATCATCCTACTACAACACTGCGGTAACTTCATTCTAAGGATGTCAGCATTGACTGCCATCGATTGTCGTCACTCCTTATGAGTATGAGAATGTAGTCAGTCCTTATGAGTATGAGTATTTAAGTAGCCTATTATGTCCATGGGTTATGCTGTACCAGTTTTTTATTACCACAAGGTCACCAGCTGAAAATGGGAGTTTAGAACATTAGATTATGCCAAAATTCCGCAGGTGTCAATATGAAAAAAGTTGGAGCTTTGTAGAAAGATATCAAACAAAAGAAAAAAGTGGTTGTGGGTTCGATGAATATAGGGTACCCTCCATTTTTGCTAGGTCTGAAAATACGGAGGGTTTGATTACCATCTATGATGGTGATGTCACAGCAGACCATAGGTTCTGCATGCGACATCAAGGATATGAAACTAAATGACTATTTTTTTTGTTTTTTATTCTATTTATTGTTGTGGCCCTCAATTAATTTTTTGGTCATTTTCTAGTTTTGTTGGTTTTAAATCTCACAGATTTTCGCCTTCAGACTTTAGACAGGTTTTCGCCATAAATCTTTTGGATATTTTTTTTCTGTAGTAGTCGTTAATTTACCAGGTCAACAGAGCCTTTTGTACATTTACACATTAATGTATGGTGTTTGATGAGGAGCTCATGGTAGTAAAAAAAAGCATGGTTGAGTGCCAACCGTGGCCACATGCTGTAGTTTTAGATATTTTTCAAACGCGGTGATTTCATTTTCTCTTCTTTCATAAGTGTCAGACTTAGTCTTATATCTTAGTGCTGTGGTAATGTTGACCACAGAATGCTGTCTACCAGTAGAATGCCTTGTCTGCGTGATCTCACGCCAGTAACAGATGCTTCATTAATCATGTGTTGATTGGTCATATGAATATGTTGCTTCGTCCCGTTCACCATATGGAGATGCCTATGTCATAAAAGCTTGCCGGTTAGATCTGTACACCTCTGGGCAGAGATATCTCAGCTTTCACAGTCCGTCTGTCCTTATTTATTTACGGATAACTATCCATAAATCTGTGCTTCGGCGTTCTCATTAGATACTGCGTGTATTGCTCTGGTGCGGGCCCTACATTAATGGCCATCAATGATTGGATGGTGTTACACAGGCTTGTTGTATATGGCATTATTGGTGTGTTGTTCTTAGCTTTTCTTGTACCCATCTACTATGTAGACAGAGGGACCTGCGGAGGGGAAGGGGGTAACATGAGTGAATTATTTTCCTCTTACATATATTTTTTTATAGGGAGTCAAATCCATGGCATGTCCTCACAACCTAAACTAAAGATTAGCGATGGTGATTATTAATGGCAAGATTATTTGATTAAACCTGTTCACACCCTGACAACAGTTGTATACTCCAGCTATGTATTGAAGAAGAAAATGAAGAATAATGATGATACTATCATTGCAAGGGTCATGTTAGGTTGAAATGGGAATAGTATCATTATTATTGACTCCCAACTCATCCAGGTGCAAAATTGATGATGACCATCAATCTTATTTGAATGGCGAGAATTCACCATCTTTCATGTTTGGCAACTGCAGTAAATTATCTAAAAAATCAGGAGTAGAGTTTTGTTCAGCATTTTTCGTTGTTGTTCTGGTTTCATTTTTTTATCGATTAACGAATATACATTATTCATTTAGCTACAATAGATTGGCACCTGACAGTGCTACCGCGATGGTATCATTGTCATAATTGCAGGATAGGAATTCATGGAGTAGATTTATTCCATATAACCTTACTCGTTTCTGTGGTGTAACATTTTTGGCGTGGTCAATGAGATAAATTTATCTCATTGGCGATGTTTGTACAAATATTTGAAGTTGTCCGCTCTCAAACAAAAAGAGTTGTACGCATAAATGCAACAGCAGCAACTAATGGGCCTAACAATGACACCAACACTGCAGTTGCAAATACATCACAACAAAACCTTTCACATAGTTCATTTATTATGATTCCAAAATCCAACTGCAGAGGATTCGCGGATGAGATGTTGCATTTGGTCACTTCATAGATGAAATTTTACCTGTCAGTATGGTTTCACTATGTCAACCTACATAATAATTGTATCAGTAAGGCTTATATCACTCAGGGATGAGATGAAGTGAAAGGATTAGTTTGTAATAAAATTGACTTCACAATCAAAAAAAAACAGATATTGGGTGTTTAGTGCTAATTGCATAATAAGCAATTTATACCTAGGTATGATATCAGTATGACTAATTAATAACATCACAATAAACGGCAGCTTTTGCATAGGTATTGTCACAATGAGTTTGGCCTCCATCCAAACCACTCTCGAGTGTTGTTGATGTTTAGAGCCAAATATTTCAATCATCCATTTCCATGCCGATCACAAGATAACTGTGATTCTGAATCCGTATGGGATTGACAAGAATGACTGTGGCTTAGCGAGGAATCTAAAGTTAATTATGTTCACCTGACAACAACCACTGGTCATTAACGCTAACCATTGAAAAAGAAAACCAAGTTAAGACAGATTTATGGAGGGAGATTGAGAATAATATCTCTTTGCATTAGTCTGTTGTTGTAAAACCTTTTGCCCATTAAATTTGTATGCAATAGGAAAACAAGTAAAACATTGCATCGCAAGGATAATTCCCCCTGGAAAGGTCCTTGTTGGTATGAATGGCTTCCAAACTTTTACCTGATCAAAAAATTCTGTGTTTAGATTCAGTTTTATGGTTAATTTATGACATTGGTGTTTTGATGTGGCGTGTTAGTACTCCCTACCGTAGTCAGATGGGTCATCAAGGCCAGATCATTGTCACTGGACAGCTCAATATAATTTAGTAGTATGAAATGATCTGTGTATTCCAACATGATATTTGATATCTACTGGGCATTCCTTTGATTCGAATGTTTTCAGGAGCCTCAAGGGTGTAGTGGTGAATGTTTGAAAAGGAAAATGTCTTTGTAATTTATAGAATAGTATAGCAACAACCTTTTGTTGATATTTGGCGATTGCTGGCCAACTCCATACAAATCATTACTTGAGCACTCAATAATGTTCTTTTCAGCTCAGCCATGAACTATTGTGCTCCAAATTGCATTTTATAGATCAATGCTATAGAAAAGTTTGCTTACAATTTAGCTTTCATAAAACTGACTGCTTTGACTATGGGTATGTAGACGCAGCAGCGGCGGCATATACAGTGCTAAAATGTACATGTTTTCATAATAGTCCCAAGTGTAGTCCGCAACACCTCGCTTGCTGCACAGCGAATCGCTTCATCGCTAATCAGAACTTGCTGCGAGGGGATTCGCAAACTGTAATCACACATTCCTACGAAGGCCTGTGTTTATAATCACTGTATGGTTGGTTGAGCTCGCTGTATTGACTTTCAACATAACATATCATTATAACAATCATCAATCACATGGATGGATACATTAGTGGATAGTTAGTGGCCACTGGCGGGTACCAGCCACATTCATCGTAGTGTTTTAGTATCCTCAGTCATCACACTACGCTACCTCAATATAACGGCATCAGAAATACACATACACCTACTTTACTCAAGTAAGTTGTTGATAATCACCCCTGACTAATTATGTTAGTGCAAGCCTGGATTTCGAAGACGAGTATGCTGCCTTGTGTTTGTTTGCAAGGTGTTTGGATTCTATAAACAGCATGTCCTAGATCGGATTAGAGCGTAAATATTCCCACTGCAAATGTTTGCTCGCTTGATAACTAATTATGTAAGTATTTTTGAAAAGTTCTGGTTGAAAGCTGTAGTGTTACAATTCGCAAGGTTACATAATCTCAATTTTGGGAGATCGCTGTTGGTTGATTGACTTTTCAGGTATACGGTGGCTATTTCTTGCAAATACAGTTACACAGTTAGGCCTTACCATAGCCTTGAATGGCTTTGTGCCTAGCCAAGCTGTCATTGATGCTTCAACAGCAGCTTCAACAGTTTGCTGTTGGCGACTGACTTCATGAGTTCGGTATGAACAGTTGAATGTGTGTGCATGTAGCCTTTGTTAGTTATTGCTTGTGGATGTGGGCTGGTTGGGTCCTTATTCTTCCAGAATGATGATCACTATGAAAGATTGATTCATGGTTGGCATTGGTAGTAAATGGGACCTGCACAGCACTCCATCTACTTGTTGGTCACTAGGTTAGGCGCCACATTAGGTCACTTTTGTCACCAAGAGTGCTGCAAATCAAACCATATCTCAATTGAATAAGTGTGAGTGAAAGTCTTATGGAGGACAGGTTAATTGCTGCCTCTGAACCATTCTGTAATTTGGTCTCGGATTGTATTCATGCTGTGACTAGTCGACGCAAAGCCTGGATCAGGAGTCTTTCTCGATGTTGCCAATATGCTACCGAGATTCGGCTCCTTACATCGTGTATTCTGCTGTTTTATCTTCCGACTAATCTTGATGTTGTTTTTAAACAAACTGTAATATAAAACTGGACTTTGGCTGCCCATGTCAAGATTGTACATACTAGCTGCAGCAGTATTATTGTAGAGCGAATGAGGAATACGTATTGTGAAGTTTGTGGTAGCTGTTATCTCTCAACTTAAGTTTGTAAAATGGTTTCATATTATCTTCAGGTTGAATGTTTTGATAGTTTTGCAGTCCATCGGAAAATAACCACTAACAACAGCTGTAAAATGTAGATGCATAAACTGATAAGTTGCTTGACATGTCGGTTCTCATTGCAATCACTGAGTTTCCAATGAATTTTCATCTTCCTTGTTATAGGTCACACATAGATACGTGTCTATTTCTTTAACGTATATTTCTTCGTGCAAAGGGCGCATTTTAACTTCAAAGCTCAAGTCATTGGAGTTATTGTTTGCAACTAATACATGAACAATGCAGTTAGTGAAAAGTCAATGATTACTTATGCCAAACCAAAATTTCATTCTTCTATCCAGTTTAAATTTGCAACAGTGTTGGTTTGATTGCAGGGCATGTGTCTGAATGCTGACGATTATTGCATCTCTGTTTCTGTTCTGTGTATGGCGAACTAATTAGGTGCTGACTGAATAGGCTACTTTCTCCTGTTTGATGATATGGTTAGCAGCTGTTGGTCAGTTACTATAATGCCATATGCTGATCTCTTGCCAAATCGAGAGCTGCCTTGGGTATCCTATGTCAGCCTTTAGTCTAACTTTAGCTGTCGATCTGCTGCATTTGTTATTACATAGCACAATATGGAGGCTACAAGGAGATGTTTTCCCGAATGATGCTGGTACAATATTGTATTTGTTTCATGATTCTAGCAATTCAGTGCTGTAAACAAGATACGTTGCACATGCAGCTTGATTCTGAGTTATGTCATTTTGTCTGAGTGGATTGGAGTCACAATGATAGGTGGCCCTTATACATGTATCTAATCTCTGCAGGCTGTAATGTTCATCAACTCCAGCCTCTTGGTGATGACGGAAAAAGGAAAATGGCGTTTTGTCAAGCCAGCAAGGCTATAATTTTAACTCAGCACCAACTTAGTATATATCACACCATGTGATTAAAAATCACAGCGTGAACTTGCATACTCCGTTACATTACACTAATCATAGATCAGGCATGAGCGTAAACTCTATATCCATAGCGCGTTTATTGTAACACTCTCTTGTCGTATATAGGCTCTAAGCTACAGTGCCGTGCTGTACAATTTGCTAATTCATTGTAATGTCAAGTAATAGCATCCCCACCATTGATCTGACTCCGCCTATATGTTACTGCAGTGCCCTAGATTATGTTTGAAAACTTGGTGTGGTAGAAGTAACTCTCTATAAAGTGTATTTCATCGAGCTGCAGCCACCAACCTGCCCCGGGTGTTTGTTATTGTGACATTTTGATGTACAATTAGAACACTGTTTATTAACATTTTGTATTCTGCGGTGGTTCCTCTGGTCATGTTTGATGGTGTTTTTAAGGTTGGTTACTCTGAAACGGACAAGGTGTTGTGAGTTTCAGGAAGTTTTCAAGAAGTAACTACATTAAGGTACGGTTTGATCTGCCAAGGTTCATAGATATTTTGAATCATTTTCCGAAGTTTGTTGGTTTTGTGCTCTGCTCCAACTCCTTGGCTCACTGTCCATTCACGTAGCAGTGACCATTGAAATTCCTAGCTCCTGAAACTAGTTGGTTTTGGCTGACAAGTATGTTGTTTGTTTTGCTAATCATTGCATAGCACGATGTTGCTTACTTCAACAATAATAACAAAGCAGATTTTTGTAACTGGATTCCAAACTTACAAAAAAAACTCAATAAACAACAATAAATAGATGTGATTTATTAAACGGTGCGAATACGAAAATAGATGACTGGGTCGTATTGAGAATAATTATGAGCTTCATGTGCACCAGTATTTTTGTTGCAGGAGCCAAGAAGAGAATGACGTGGAATAAATGGCTTGTGGTTGTTGATGTGGTATGTGGTAAATAATTGATACAGGGTCAGTCTTAGTGATAACCCATAGGCTATTTCCTATATTCAGTAGCTCAACTTGTTGGCATCGAGTTGACCAGCAGTTAACGGATATCTGCCAGCATTTTCTCGCTGCTTTACTTTGACTGCCCAGTAGCAGTTTCTCAGACTTGATTCATTGCAATGAATGATAATTATGGTTATAATGATTTATAGTGGTGTGGTTGTTGATACTCAGTTTCACCATGTTATGTGTTGGCACGTTGGAAGTTGAATAATTTGTATAGATTTATGAGTTGTGATAGTTGTAACAAACAATGGTACCAGTCTTCTCAGGTTTTGAATCACTGAAAAAACTTAGATCTCCGGCACTCTGCATGATTCTGCAACATTGGAAGGCTTACTCATCAATATGGTGTGGTAGTCTGTTGAGCTGGGGGGACAGTCAGGAGCAAGAGTGTGGGTATTCTCAGGATTGACATAAAATCGCATATGGGAATTCGATTGATTGGTTTACAAGCTACGATATTAGCAACAATTGTAACTCATAGCTCAACCAATGTTACGTTCCATAAGTAGAGCTTATGATTATAGCCTGTTTCAAGGGAATAATAGAATGCATTGTGATTAGCTGCCAGTTGGTCAATACTGCATGTGAGTGTAGATGTTTGATGTTTATTTGATGTAGCTGTTCTATGAAGTTAGTCAGCTGATTTCGCAAGTTTGACAAAAGCTGAATTGCTAACCAAAAGCTTACTTGACTGGCTGTTGTGTCGCTGGGTTGGCAAAGTGTTGAAGTTACAAAGTATCAGTGTTGGTCAATCTTAATAAATAGGGTATGCATTTTGTTTTTTAGGAATGGATATTGTCTATTTTTGTAATATGATGTGATAATCCATTTTTGTAATAAACCGATCATGTGTATTTCAATGCTTCCAGGTGGTTTTGCAGTATGCATTTGGGTATGAGACCAGTGATTGATTAAGCACTGCTACCCTCAAAGTGGTTAATCATGATGGTGATAGACATTTCCCTCCCGGTCCACCAGTTTTCCTAGCTTTCTTTGTACCTGTGTCTATGGAAAGTATGTCATCTAGGGAAACAAAAGTACTGGTATAATGTTGAAATAAAACCTTTCCAAGCTGATTTTGTTGATAAAAAGAAGCTGGTGATTCTGGAATGCAAGATAGCTTCTGAAAGCAATGGTTTTCCCCATTCACAGAGATGGTTGAGATGGAGATTTGCATGCTTGAACATCATATTCCATGGAATAGTTACAAAACTTTGCTCTACTCTCCATAGGTACAATTATGACATGCCAGTTTCTAGTTTTCACTTAGTTCGGCAAAATTGATACCTACCATATAATTAGCGACGGTGATAGGAGAGTTTTCTGGTCATTTGTTCGCTGGTATCGGTCATCATATCGGGCTAATTTTAGCTTTCTTTGATTGCGTGTACCTTTCTTTCTTTATAGTCCAGTTCCCTACTGATTGCTGTCTATAACTTATTTGATTGACATGAGATCTGATGTTTATATGAACACGAAAGCTATGAGGTCACTCAAGCCCCCTGAGATTAAAGCTGCAATAAATGAGAGTCCAGTGCATCTCAATTTACGACCATGAGCGTCTTGTGTTCTCAGAGTCCATGACGTATAATGTATGGTGCGCCACTAAGTTTAACTGTTAACTTTGGAAATTGGCTGGTGCGGAAAAGTGTTGTTGGTAAAAACGTTTTGGATCCATAACCGCTTTGTTTTGATCTGGGTCAGTCTGTGAGTGGCCACTTTATACATTGACCTTAGAGACAACTAGCGTTTTACACGGACTGGTCATGCCACACTTGTGATTGTATGGCTGTTTGTATGTGTTTAGTGTCAAGGAAATCATGGGGAGGCTTAGTTGTATGTGTATAATATTTTTACACTGGCTATAAATATGACAAACGCTGATTGATGAGTTGGATGGACAACAGTCATGCTGTGTTAGTTTGATGAAGAAAGTTAGGGTGCTTTATCACACATCAATCAACGACTGCCAAACTAAGTGCTGAATATTGGTCTAAATAATGCAATCTCTATGGTTGAATTATGTGTTATTTCATGCATGGTTAATGCCGAGCCCATCAATCCACTCGATGGACTTGGTTTTGGCATGCAACTTGGTGGCCTGGATAGTATGCAGGCCAGCAGGCACACCTGGTCACTTTCACTTCAAACACCGATATCTGTAAAAAAGTATTGGACACTATCTTCACGGATAGTTCATTGGTCATTCGATTTGTGTAGTAGTACTCGGGTACATGGCTAAAATCACCTAGAGGAACCGCACCACAGTAGGCTGTTTGCTGTGATGTGTGTTTTACATTTAGCGCTGATGAGCTTTTAAGTCAAGTTTATCCACTAATGAATTGTTTGTCCATGAATAATAATTTGGAGTCTTCTGGGAAACGCTTGTAATGTTGATTTTCCTGGGTAGCCCCTACTGTATTTCACAACCGCCTTCAGTTTGAGTTAATTTGCCCATGGCTTGCTTGACTTACCTCTAGGCTTGTCTACTAAGGGCTGCAGCTGATCATCTACTACCAGTCATGTCGTCATAACCTGGTATCAACCTCATCGTCATGCTTGTTATCAAGTAGGCCTACTGTAGAGTTGATGTACACCACTCAATCCCCTCGGAGGCGAACAACACCAGAATACATGTGGAGATAACTGTTATAAATTTTGCCATTTATCCTGCATTTTGATGTTTTCACAGTGCAGACTATTGGTGTGACTGAGCTTCTAATCCACAGAAAAAAGTTGACTAAGCCAAGTCAGTGGCAGATATGAAACGGCATACTTTTTATCTATACCGGTACCAATAGTGCCTCGGTGTATGCAAGACTACTGTTGTAGGACTACTATTTTAGTTCCCATACTAGAACATTATAATATACTGGAATTGCCGATAATAGCGGGTCATTAAAACTCTCTTCAGTAAAAGAGAGTACACCATTGAATATGTTTATTTATTTTGCAGTCAGTAAAGGAGCGGAGATAACGGAACACAGCAGTAACATATTCAGATTTAAACTCAGCGAAACCCAACATGTCTTCATACAGACCAAGAGCCAGCTAATCTGTGGCCAGAATTTCACTCCTACCTCTGCAGGTGCATCAGCTGCCAGCTCTGAAACCTCCACAACCTCCGAACCTTTCATACACTCTGTACATTCCATAGTCAGGTAAATAAAACCATACAATGAGTATACCATCTGGAAAGTGCGCATGTCCCCATTGTGGTTGTGGATTCTAGATCAAGTTTGATCCATCCGTCTGCATATGGCGTTGTAACCCTTCAGATATGCCTTGCGCATGAGAAGTCAGAAGGGCTACATCACGAATTGCAAAACGCAAGAAAAGTGTCAAGCTTGATCTAACCAAGCATTTTCTCTAAAACTCCTTGATCCAACTAACCTGTACCCAAAAAAATAAGTGTTTGTCTCTTACGCTATTTGAATTTTCACTTCATTATTACCTAGGTCCTATAGTAACGAAGTGAAATTAGCTACTTTTCAAATTAGCTGCCATCCGGTAGTGTAAATGGCGAAAAATTAATGCTGATAAATGATTTTTGCTTGTAGGGTAATTGGATTCTTTTCAAACATCCAGATGTTTTACCACTTCTCACAATACCCTACTTTGTTTCCAGAATCTCACTGGGCATTAGTTTTATATGCATTGTATGAGGCAAAGTGGAGCTGCCGATTCGGGCTTCTAGATATTGGGATGGGGGACTTTGTTAATCCTTAATTCCTGGCCACAAAGCAGAACAATTAATAATTACTTGCATTCAGTTCAGCCACTTCCTCCCATACCCCAAAATGGCAAAATTCTTTCAAAACAAATGTTTTTATAGCCCTCATTGATTTTTCTCGCAGCTCACACTCTTATGTTATGGTTGTAATGGTGTGGGTGTGCTTAGAGCTAGGAGGTTCGATGTGTCAAGCTGAGACTGTCTTTTGCTCATACCATTGAACATTATTACAACAACCCGTTGTTAGTGACGGCATTAGGTAAGGCCTTGTATAGGAGATTTTTTTAGTTTCAATGCTTATTACGTAGAAGGGATTACAAGAATGACAAAAGCTCAGGCGGGATCGACCAGAGTGGTGTAAATTCATGGCTTGGCTGGAAAAGTTTCTGACATCATTTACCATTGGAAGTTTTCTAAGCCTATCAAAAAACTAAAAATTGAGTTCCGTCATTCCCTATACTGACATTTTGAGGGGTTATTCCTTTTCATGTTAAGCGTGGAGTTTTCCAAGAAACTGTAAAACAACCTCCATCCTCTCTCCCTCCTTTCCTTTTTTTTTGGAATCATTTCAAGCTGGAGCAGAAAAATCTATGGGCTCATGGCGAACAACCACAATGTTGACTCGAATTATATTGCACTTTATTTGCTTTTAAACGAAAATGATGGTCAAATTCAGGAACCTTCAAGGATAATTTTGTGAGTTTACAGCTAGAGTTGCAGTGAAGACCCAATCAGTCACATACATGGAATGTAGCGGTATGTATCATGTACACACAACAGCTATGAAGAATAATATAATAACATAATGTAGGCCTAGCTCTATCATGATGACACACATTTTTAGGCCAACATTAATGAGCCAGGGTAAAAACGTCATACTCCTAACACTTTCTCTGGAAATTCAATTCGAGGGAAGAAACTAAGATTCATACATTAAAATTCTCATTGCGCCAACCACTGGAACAGATGCTAAGAAAATATATTCAGAATTATTATGATTACAATTATGTCCAAGGCGTTAATTACATATAGCTAGGTGCTTGCCTGGTACATATGTTATGCCCTTGATTCTATGTGGACAGCATAAAAAATTGTCTCTCTAGACTCATCATATATTCCATGTGCATTTGAGATGTTATAGGCCTACAAAATGTAGAGTAAGAACTTGACTTACCAAAATGAATACCTAGATGCATTTTGGTCAACTGCTTTTTAAATTCAAAACAAAACAGAATTTTTAGAGCGCTCCCTACTGTTCCTAAAGTTGCCCACAAATATGCAAAAAGTTGGAATTTTGAAAAAATGCTTACAGTACTCACTATCGGTCAGGTTGTGTGCTCCAAAGAAAGGAGTTCATTTTACCATTATACATAAAAACTGATGTTGAAGGGCTCTTTGAAAATGAACGAAATAGACTCATATATTCATATATAAGGGCGGCTATTTATTGCTGGCTGATTTCAATAATGTATTTGGGGGTGCCTGCCTGCATGCCACTCGACATAGGTCATATGCCAACCCATATGTTCCTGTTTACAACACTCCAAGGAATCTCTTCCTGTGAAAATAAGCACTTTGATTCAGGTATTGTGGTCAAACATTGTGGCCAGGGTGGTGGTGCACTCAGAGAAATTTACCAGCATGAAAGATGTTTATGGTACATTAGTTCATTCATTCCTTACTGCATGTATAAAGTTAGTATGTGAGTCGAGTCATACAGGCGTCAATTTCTATATGTGACCATCCTTGACTTTATCCAAGGAGTCGACATAAATTGGAGGGGGCATGAAACTTGGTATCATTTCGAGAACAACTCAATCAGATGGTGTATATGAGAAGGGCCATTGGCCTAGTTTTCACTGAAATGTAAAGCTGCCAGTTGAAGAAGGCAGTTGTTCTTCAGTTAGCGGATATTGTGTCTGAGTTTATATTTCCGAATTGCTGTCAGCTTACCGTTGATGTCTAATGTTTCAAATTATGATATCGAATCAATCACAGTCACAGTCATATTTGCTCAGCATTAGTTCCAGTTAAATTTGCAAATTGTGATTTGACAGTGACAATATTTACTTGTTGGGTCCTTTGGATTGCCT
>ERZ1740056.41-NODE-41-length-14448-cov-7.919683_pt1 | contig 14448 bp, 8 predicted proteins | sample MGYA00581746_ERZ1740056 | MGnify/ENA primary metagenome ERZ1740056 (study PRJEB43018, sample SAMN04849745) | marine metagenome | isolation source: floating plastic debris | place: Pacific Ocean | collected 2008-09-01 | study: EMG produced TPA metagenomics assembly of...
AGGCCGCCTGCATCTCCCCGATATTCGAGGAAGTCTTCTCGACCAACTAATTCTATTTTCAACCTACACAGACCAGCATTGCACAGAAGTGTATTATGTATAATACGATTGAATCATCGCAGGGGTTGGAATCTAGATACATGTACAATTTTCAGTGCAATGAAGGTGCTGGCTGAAGCTCCTGCACCTACCATCATCCTGTCTTGTTTGTTTGCATGATTTTAATTGGTTGCGTCCTACGCACGCATCTGATGCCCCTCAGTCTGCCATTGCCATAACCTGTGAGGAGAAAGTGGCATCATGTTGGCATCCTAGCGTGATGCAGTTAGCATACGCCATGAATACTGTTGTCTCATTGACTGGAGACACCTTTTTAAGGGATATTGCAAAAATAACCCACTCTGAGCATCGTTGCTGAAACTTTTCATGCATGGAGCATCTGCAAAACCAGTTTTTTGAAAGGGAAGGGGTTGAAAACTGGGTTCAGAGGATGCATGTAGAGAGCAACCAGTGCTACAAACCTGAGCCAACGCCCTTTTTAGCTCACGATATTGCACATCCACTGGTCACTTTATCAGTCGGAAATAATTATGCCTTATACATGAGTCGCTGTCCCTTTTGCTTGTAAATGGCTGTCACTATTATGAGTAAATAATAAAAGGGTTGTGATTCATACAGGGTGTTGAATTTTACTGCGGCTTCCCTGCTTATCCTTTCAGGTTCCGCCATTATGTAATAGGGAGGGACTATATGGGTTTAGTATTGCTTCCGCCATGTTTGCTCAAGTAATCCATTCATCACGGATTTAAATGATGGACCATGGAAATCAAAAGTGCGAAAGCCATGTACAACAGTGCGAACAGCATGTAAGTACCAGTATCAAATGATGATTTGATAAACAGCACAGTGAACATTATATTGTAGGCAACTACACCCATGTGGAAGTAGGGTTGTCCATGAAAACATGTAAAATGCAGTTGATTGTCATCTAAATTGGTTGTGCTACACTGTTGTGTAACTCTGACCATCTATCATCATTGGGATTGCAAGTGAGCAGAATCTCTTCTTCGATAGTGCAGCTGGCATAGCTGCCATTATAACAGGATTACATCATTGGCCAAATTCTCAGATGATGCTTCCAATGCTTCGAAGTTGAGATTAGCAATGTCCACAATGACATGTACCACAAATAAATTTGTTATTACTCAAGAAATCAATGTACAGTTTTGCCATGTCATCGTGTCACGTTGAGCCTCAGGGCAGTGTCGATTTATCTGAGGCATTCCAAAGTCTGATTTTTGAAACGTTTGTTTATATCACATGACCATAATATTTGATCATGTGACTGTTGCCAAGGAGCATTGGCAACCAGCAGACTGCATCTTCTAAAACTACAACAATATAGTACTAAGGTTAGGGCTTTGATGTATGCTGACAAGCAGCGGCTGTTTTGTTGTGTGGCCTTGTTGTGACCCTCACAGGCTCTTTGTAGTAATCAATCAGAATTTTCCGGCCCTTCTCATGGTGCCTTCAGGTCCGCTCTCGGTGTGGGAGTTGAGAATTTGATCTGCTGAACTTATGGCCCTCAAAAATTATCAAGTCCGGTTTTCCATTGCTATCAATGATGTCATAAACACACGGGCTATGTTCTGATCCTCTGTTCATGGTATCGGATGTACAATGATTGTTATGACTAATGAGTTATGGCAATGGCTAAAACAATACTGACACTTTGCCTTTTGGTAATCTCATTATTAAATGTGAGAATTACCGTTTACGGAATTGCTCGTGTCCACTTCATGCTGTCTCTAGCTTGTACGACCTTCCACCCCTCGCTGTCCATGTGACTATTTTTCCTTATCAGTGTTTACACATCTATTGATAATCTCGGTCATTAAATATGCCTCTGTTGCACTGTACTGGTACTGGCGATTTTATATCACTTGGGATCAGTTTAAACAATCCTTGTAACAAAAGATTTAGGAATTGTAGGAATGTGAAGAATGGGTTCTCATCTATCTCTAAGCACAGTTAATCTGGGTCGTGGGAAATCGGTCTCAGTTAACATAACAGGAAGAATAAAATAGCAAGAATTCTGTGAAATCATGCGCAGTCATTGCACTGGTGTAAAGCAGTATGTCGCTGGGTTTAAACATTGTGTGTACAGCTGGAGTAGTTTGAAATGCATGTGGCAAAACATTTTCGGAAAACTTTTTATTTTGTGTATTCTAGTGGAGAGCCTGCTATTCCAGACATATAGCTATATTGTTGCCAAAATGCAGTTGTACCTGAAACTAATGAATAAAAATGCCAAGCCCAGGTCAACAGGTTAAAGATTCAATTGCCTAAAGGCAGCAACACACTTGTAGCACGTTTTAGGGCCGTGGAAAAGAAACAAAAGGAAATAATGTTCAAGTTAACATAACAAGGTAACCTGAGGCATAGGTCATAGACAATAACGCAATTATTGTTGTAATTATAATTAATACAGAAACAAAAGGGTAGTGTTTGGTCTAGATATTATTTTTAGAAGTTTTGAACCCTGGTACTCTAAACATGCTAATTTCGTTCAGGTATGATTGAACGTAACATTCCAATATGGATTATGCTGTGGTTATGCACCGAAATTAAGCTCAAGCTTTCTGTTATGAAATGCTGTCGGTAGCCAGGCAGCATCGATACAAGGTGTTATGTGACCATATTTCAATCAAGATCAAGCTTATTTGCATTCAGGTAAACATTGATCAGGCGATTTATTAATCAATCACAGCTACCTGCTAGCACTGTCCTTGTATCGATAGGAATATTGATTAATTAACAGACACAATGATGTCATAGACTGCTTACTTGGAAACAAGGTGAAATATTCATCATTGCTACAGATTCCAGCATAAATTAAGCAGAATTCGGCTTCAAATTTGTATATTCTTAGCCTGTTGACCCCTGGATCTGAACAGAATTGGTTGTATGGCAGAATTTCAATTGATCTGATTTAGTACCTGGCATGCTATGGCCCACCTTTCTCTATGATGCAATAGTACAGCACTGGATTTGTGCGATCTGTATTCCCACTGTTTCATCCAAAATAGCCTACCTTTAATTTTTCATCCTATCAACCCAAAACAAGGTTGAGATATTTGACCTAGGTCATAATTACCATTTTTCACAAATAAACCTGCCCTGACAACATCTTCATATTGGATATAACACCATGTTCTGGTTCTCTGGATTTTCACAGGATAATTGATTTGCCTCCCACAGAAAAATTTGTGTTCCACGCTTCTGCCCAAATCAATCTGCGGTCATGGATGGTTATGTTCCGGCAGGAATTTAAATAACTTTTACTTGGTCTGACCTTTTGCCATGCGCTCGTCGTAAGTGGAACTTTCTATGACGTCACTTTAATAAGCAAACTCTTCACCAACGAGTCTTTGGTTGACTACAAAACGCCAAGGCACGATCCCGGATTAAAATACGCTGAGCTTTACATACAGCCACATGTAATGCTATCAACTTAAAAGTTGAGAATGATGATGTCATTGATACCAGGAAAGGTGGCCGCGCGTCTGTGAGAGTTTTTCTTTTACAAAGGATTGTTGGCTTATGAAGGGCAGGGCATGAAAACACTAATCAAGAATAATCCCTTCTACATCTAGATATGCTGAGTTTGTGATGAAGATTAATGGGTGGTTGGGTGAACTGGTAAAATGAAAATATGCGACCTAGTGCTGAGTTTTCTCTTTTTTAGTTATTTCCCATCATAGTGTTTACTCTCTCCAATGGGTTTCATAACAGATAGTTAGCACTGTTGGTGACTTTCCATCCGTTGTGCATGTTGCAAAAGTTTGTTGGGCTCGTTCTTGGTGTTTGTCACATTGAAATAGTGAGAAAAACACATCTGTCAATGATTTCATTATTTTTCTCCTAAATATTTGCATTATTTTTGCATTCTATTTTCAGGCATGTTTATTGTTGAATGGAAGTTAGCAGAATTTATGCTGCATGATTCCTGGACCCGCCACATGCCATCCACTGCTAAGAATTAAACTTTCTCACCACGTTCTACTAGTTGACGACCTCCAGAGGCCTTGAGAATGTGATGAAATGTTTTGGTATTGACTCTGGCATACCGACTAGCAGTTCGAAGGATTTGGAACACAAAGCTGTGGTAATTATCTGGTTGCATTTGTGGCCAGTAGTTCCCCATTTTTGTATTGTGGTGATATCGCAGAGTAACATTCTTATGTGATATCACTGACCATACATCTCCACTGGTGATGAAAATATCAGTTACCAAAACAGATGGTTTTTTGAATATTAAAATTATTATCTTTTTAGAGGTAGTTGAAAACATTTTATTGAGTGAGTTTTAACTTCTGCAAGTACTGGTATTCCGGAAGTTGTAGTCTAAGCCAGTTTCATCAAGTGGTTTGGCCTGGATGATGAAATTTGAATTGAAAGTTTTTGATGCTATCTTGACCTGCATTTCTGTGATTTACCTTGGATTTGGTAACTGGGATGCGGTATTATGTAAGGCAAAATAATGGTAGCTAATCAAATGGAGCCATATGATATTTCTGTACAAGATGTACCCTTCGTTTCTGACCCTGTTATGTGCTGCCCTTGATATTCTCTGATTTGGTCTACATATCTCCAAAAATCAGCTGAGAATCCTATTGCATAACATTATTGTTGGTAAAACTCGTCGATGTTGACCCGGCCTTGTAGTACTTTTAACATAAACATTGCACCAAATGTTTGCTTTTCACAATTTCTTCGTAAATAATGGCATGAATGCAGGTTACTAGTAGAAACTGGATCATAACTCTCTAATCTGCAAACTTTGGAGTTTGAAATGTTGTGTAAATAGGACAATCACACCTTTCCCTTTTCAAACCTCACCCAATATCCCCTCGAGTCAATGCCCAAAGTATAAAACTCTTATTGTTGCTTCCTCCGTATCTTTGCATTTCTCAGCTTCAAAGTTTCGGCCCACATTGGTCACACGCTCCCCTGTTTACCAAGCTGGCCCATTGCCAGCTGCATGTGTCGCAGTCCAGTTTCATAAGCGCTCTTCATAAGCGGCCAACATACTCGTATCTCATGGCCTCCTTTCTCCCTTTTTAATTGTAGAGCACTTTTATTCTCGTCAGCTGATCAGGAGCGATGCTTTGTATCTGTATTTGAAGAATCAGGAGATTACTAGTTTCACCACCCTGGTAATAAATAGATACTGCAATCATCACACCAAACTCCTTTGTTTATTTCTCAAGATTTCGCCACTAATTTCATCACTAATTACCCTAAATTGTTACCTGGTATGCTTTGGTCACTGGTATTTATTGGCGTTACTGCGCTGATAATAGATTAATAATTGCCCTGCTGCATGGATTAGCTGCCAAATGCATGTATTGACACGAGAAAATCCACGGCTTAATCCCTCTCATGTGCTGTTGACTATTGTATGGACTGTAACAGGGTGGGTGTCACTTTTCATGTGAAAGTGTCGTTGATCTGTCGTTTCCTGGCTTATTGATTATAGCTATGTGTGTGGTTTCAATGGCATGCTGCTGACAGGACCACCCATACTCTCCATCATGTGGGTCTGTAAATGTGTATCTCAGTATGATGCTAGCATTCTAGGACCATAACTCTGGTTTCTTGTATCTTTTACCTAACTGGATTAATCTGTGGTCTTCTTTATTTATGATGCACAGCAAAATCATACCTACTTTTTCATTGTTGCTGCAATATGTAACCAAAGAGTTAGAATAACTAACTCCTTGATGTAACACTCCTCGCCATGTAATATCTGCAACTATGCCTCTGTGGTCCATGAATTTGGTTGGATGTGCACAAGTATGTGCCAATATTCTACTGCATTGTGCAATAATGACATGCACTTTTGTCTATTTGTAGAGCGCTGTTGGTTTCCTATCTGCAATGCTATCGTAGTGGAGTTTGCCCCAGAGAAATATTTGCAGTTCAGGCAGTACTGACACACTTGATGTTACAATGGTGGGTCCAAAGTCCAGCAGAGTGGTATTGGACAGTGGGTATCAATGATCAAAGTTGAGATGCCTTTTTCATATTAGCTCATATGAGGCGAGCCACGTCACTTCGAGTCATCAGTGTATAATCACTGTCAGCGTAGGATGCAATGGTGCTGTGGGCTGATGGTGGTGCTGGCTGGCAGGCAGGCAGGAAGCAAGCGGTGGATCAGTTATGAATAATTTGACCCTCATAATTAAAATATGTAATTGTTAAGCCTACAGTGTCTTTCCTAGAAATGGGTAGTACTTGGAAATGTGTTGCCAACAAGTTTTAAATGGAAAAAGGGCTTTAAAAGTTTCACGGATGTTGCGTGCTGCTGATTGGATTTTCGGCTACATTGATAGGGTGTTAGACTAAAGTTACCCTTCCGCTCATAGTCAAGCTAGTAAGAGAATGCTTGCCTGATGAAGTGTCAAACTAACTGGGTTAATGTTGTTGATGCTATGTAGCTAAAAATGATTCACATATTTTTCCTCATTGCATAAATTCTTTAACTGTTATAAATTAAAATTTGGCAATAACTTTTCTCAGAATTTTTATCATATTGGTTTTCAAATCATGTTAAATATTTGGCATTGACTGCATTGTCATAAATATTGGTACGGAAGATCCTGTTCTGTTTAATGACGCCATTGTTTGCAGGAATATTTGCCAGTCCTTATTTCCAAGTATACTTCCATGGCAACATGGATTATGGATACTGTTTCAATTTGCGTATTCCAGTAACAGTGCAATATTCAAAACCGTGATTTGGTTCTTTACTAAAATGAGGTTGAAATATATTTAGTTGAAATATTGAAGTATGTATGTCCATGTATGGACAATAAGTCAGCCTTGGCTGGTTTTTTTCCTGGGATTTTATGTGTTACACAGCTTGAGTTTAGTTCTGTTGAATGCAATGTTTGTTTTATGGACCAGTCACTGACCACCATTATTTGATTTTGGGAAGTATCCAGCATTGTCCGATTTGCATTTTTTTCAAATTGTAACTTTGATAGTTGAATATTCATAGGGTGACCGAAATAGTCATGTCAATTTAGTTTTGGTGTTAGGCTACTACGTGAGATGGTGTGACTTGGAATTCTGCTACTTTGTTGTTTTTTTTTAGATAAAAACTGAATTATAATTATTTAAAGAGGACAATACCCTTTTTTATACAAATAGTTTGGCAGACCACACAGATGTGTATATGTAGCACATTATCTTAGTACATGCTACAAACATCTTTCCATTTAGGGTGATCCCGTCTTTTTTGCATTTGTGTAGCTATTTTGATCTCTTAAAGCAAAGTTCCTATTTTTAGTACTAATGTGTCCTGGGTGGCGTTCCAAAGACATCAAAAATATTTTTGCCTCACAAGTGTACCAAAGTAAGAATGTTTGAATTCCAACATTTGCAATAATTATTGTAATAATAAAATAAGGAATGCATCAGTACATACTATTGAGTGTCATTTTTTGCTCACCATCAGCGGAGCGGTGAAAGTGTGTGATCTCAAGAGAAAGTGATATAAATGCTTGTGGATGTTTGGTTTACTGGTGTTGTCATCATCAGGATGTTTAGCATGTGCTTCCTGCAACCTCCTATGGAGTCAGCACAAATCTCTGCTGGTCATATCCCTGTGCTGAAACACAGCTGAACTTTTAGCAAGCCTAGCATTCCTGCTCAACTCTGGCAATAATAGGTTCTGGTACACATTTCTGAGTTAAAATTGGAACAAAAGCTTGGTTAAAAATATTACGCCTGTGATTTGGAAGAGAATTGAAGACTCTTTGACTGCACCTATCCTTAAAGTGGACTTATAGAACTTGGCCTCCCCTAGAGTATTTACCAGCTACTGCTCGTATTATAGTTTATTGACAAAAATTGTCGTACTTCGGACTAAGTGTACTATTTAAAAGTGAAATTTTAATCGAACTGTCCTATTTATCTCCGCTGATGTCACGCTATCAAATTGCTAGCAGAGTAGCTTGTCACGCTTTGTGAGACATTTTTGAAAAAAAACCTTCAGGCATGGATATCCCTTGAACTTGAACCTGGTAAGGTGACATGTCTTTTATGGACTTCTGTTGTTGTACTATTACTAGACCAAACTTAGTAGAAAGGCAGCTTGACTGGCATTGGAGTTAGACCCAAGCGTCTTTTACACAATCCGAATTGCACTCGTGATTTGTAGTCTTGGTAACTGGGCTTACGCAGCAGAAAAAATACAACGCTAGCTTATACTTAAATTCCAAATCAATGTCGTCAGCAATATCACGTTGAATGCAAAGCACCATTTCCTGAACGTATTTCCGTGCACTTGGCAACAGTGTGGAGCTGCTGTCCTTGAAAGCAATGCAAACAAAGCCTCACACAAGGGGAAATAGACTTTAGAGGACATGCATTGATTTCCATTTACCCCCAGTGTTGTGCGCTGCCGTTCTGTTTGCTGTTATCTTAGTGCGTTGGCGTGAGTATCTGTGTATCCATCCATCGAGCGCCACTCATTAAAAACCTACTATCATCAATTCTCAGTCCAACCTAGACTATAATAAGCTAGACTACGTACGGTTGTCAAAATATGGGACACTTGCATTTGCGACTAAAAAAAGCCTTAAATTTGCATAAGAATCAGCCAGGTTGTTGACTTGTTTTTGTAATATAAAACAACAAGTAAATAGCTTAATTGTAACTGACAAACCAGCATTTTGACTTTTATTTTTCAATTTTGGCAATGACATCACGGTTAAAATCAGCTGTTTTTGAGAGTACAGGGTATATGTGTTTATTATTGCAGCAATGTCTAATAAATCAATGTTGCATCACAGAGTTGCAACAATGCCACGTCTTAATGTGACAGGAAAGTGTATTTGGAAATACATTGCCAACTCAGGGTTTTCAAAGAATCTCAGGGTACTTGTTTGCCATGAAAAGACTCAGCAGATTCATTTGTTGACGCTGTTGATTTTTTGTTGATTGTCAACTGTTATTATTGTTTGTTTGTCATGCAGCATATCCATCTGTTATTTATCACGCCTGAGATGGACCTGAATGTATCCAGTTGTTTCAACTAGTATCATCTAGTTTCATCTAGCATCTCATTACTATTACCGTGAGACAGCGCCAATATGATGCCCTCAGTTGTTGCAGGGCTGGGCTTTGGTGCATCAAGGGTAGCCATTATAATAAAAATTTATTCCCAGACTACTTTGCAGCCATCATCAGACAAAGATGGCACCTCCGCTTTCTTGTAGATTCCTGCTTCCCAGGATTGGGCTTGTTGTTTATGGTCCACTGGGCTGCTGAGAAGGTCTCCACATTACTTAGGGGCAGTGGTTTATTATCTAATTTCCTATTCATTAAATGTGTCCTGAAAGACAAGGCCATCATGATACAACTTATGAACCATGGCCTCATCTCAAAACCATGTTTCTATATTCTTCAGTATACTAGTAATTGTTTTTTAATATTTTTCACACTGAGAGTTGTGAGCAATTCAGTTCATGATGAAAAAACTGTGAATTAATTCAATTATGTGGTTGTTTTATGGGGACTAGCTGAGACAGTGCGGTAATTGTCCATTAAATACATTCCTTGTTTCAAGGTCGTTAGTATAGGAAAACTGCGTGATTGGCTATGAACTGCTTAGAAACACTGGGAGTGAGAGAAAATTTTGGAAGGCGTTATGCTGTCAATTTCACACCATAAAGTTTTAAGGCTGCCCTTGTCAAAGGCTATAAAGAGTTACGTGTCCGAAAATTAAAAATAGGTTGCAGCGGTCAATGCTCTCAAGGTGTGCTTCATACACCTTTTAAAATTTCTCTTCTCTGTCACAAGGTAACTGTGAGATTGTGTTTGTTCTCAGCCCACTCATATAAAACTTATATTGATCAGTTATGTAACAAGTCTAGTCAAATCTCTCATACAACGGTGTTGAAGTGTACTCAAACTGGGTGTAAAGAAGTTAGATTGGTGCAGTTTGCTTTCAGACGTTGGTCATCGATGAGACTGCATGATCTAGCCTGACCTGGGTAAGCCTGTAAAGCCAATGATGCTCCGCGATGCTCTGGGGACTAACTAAATGGAATTAGTCGCAAGGGCGCTAAGCGTACTGCTTTTAGACGGTAAATAACGCCCCTAGAATAGACTAAATAGAGCTGGTGCTTATGCAGTCAGTATTATTTTTAGGTCTCAGTCTGCTTTATGGAGATAATTAATTTGATTATCGGTGAACAAGGCCTGGATCATCAGGCAGTTGTGACTTTCCAGTAATATAAACTACGATTGCTATTGATTGGTTCGCCATGTAAATAAATATTACTCTACTAACACGATGTATGCTTTAATATATTATTTTCAGAAGACGCTGCTTAAGTGTGCAGCGAAAGTGGCCAGACGTACTAAAGAGGGCATTTGTCTGCAACCCACTCAATGCCTGATATTATATCATTGTTCTAACGCTACCCCCACTTCAATTAGTTATATCCTGCAACAAGTGTAATGCCTATGAAAAATCTGCAAACAGAGCATCAGTGGGAAATGAAAAAAAGAAATTAATGACTAGCATATGTAAGTTGCTGCATATATTGTTTCATGGGTAGCCAGAGGTCAACCAGTGTTGTGTAATAACAATGCCAGTCACCTACTCACAAACCCACTTCCTGTCTGTATGGCTCTTCAATTTCCTAGATCATAAGCTTGTAAATTTTTGCTCCTATGTATTACAATTTTGTGTGAATCTCAGACAAATTCTCCAATTCAATCAACCTGAGAGTTTATTGCACGTGGTAAAAAATTACTAGGCATTACTAGACAGAAATGCATACCGGTACTATAATATTCTGGCTCATTGAAGTCTTAATGTACTTCGTTCACATGGGAATTGCTATGGAATAGACAGACTGTGCAAAATTATTGCAGATGACAGCCGACTATTGCACAGTGTCCCGGCCCCTTGGTACTTTGCAGATGATATTGTCATGATCATGGCTGTGAAACACTCTCTTCCTTACATTTCTCGTGAGTGGGAAACTTTTGTGCTGTTATATAGTAGCATTTTCCATAATGTCACAACACTGGTGTGACTTCCCATGCAGTGTCTGAAGGATGTGGTTTAAATCTGAAGAGTAAAGGGCACCACAAAGCAGCTAGACCTTTCTGATTCACGCCTAAACCATTGAATCTATTCTATTTTTAGGCTGTGGTAATATATTCTTAGATTTCATCGGGACTGTCACAAAGCAACTTTCCTGTGTGGTCATCTTACTTTTTCACCTCTCAACTGCTGCACGCTGAAGGTGGAATTTCGGATGTAGCACTTGAAACTCGACAGTGCAGCAAATTAATCAATGCCAATTCCATATGTGGTTACAGTGGCCTTTTGGACCCAGACAGATGCTTGACGATCAAACCAAAACACTATCAGTTTTAAGTATTAGATGCAATTTCAATATTTACTTGTGGTTTTGCATTTTTATGATTTCATTCATGAAAATCTTCTTTGTCCTAAAAATTACCTGAAAGAACCGGTTGTCCTTTCAATCTTTTCTAGTGAGTGCGGTTATAAGGATGTGTAATTATCTATGTCAATTGTCTGTAAGTCTTGCCTTTTGTTTTAGCTTGTGGGTACGAAAATATCTATAAAAAACTAGTGCAAACTGTAAAAAAGCTCTCGGCAATCTTCCAACATCGCCTACATCGTTCATTATTGAATGGGTTGGCTTTTTCCTCAGGCTTTTGTGTAGTTCGTTGACATGTAGTATATAGTCAATAGCAGGCTAAATTTTATAACTATTTTCTATATCGTCGCTAAATTCATTCTACACGTAGCTACACATAAGGCCTATTTCTATTCTATTTTGATTACACTTTTCTTCACATGTTTCATTTCTTATTGAACAAACTCTTTGCATTCACTAAATATTTTGGAACTTTCATTCTCACTAAATATTTATACAATACAATTCTAGACCCGTATACTAAGAATTCTCGCAATGCCGTATCCTATCTATATAAACCAGATGCGTTAGAGACGCTGTCCCACATTGCAAGCTAGATTTTTCACTATACGGTAATATCAAGTTGATATGTGTACATTACTATAGTTTGGAGTAGATAGAGAGTGTTTAGATAAACATTAGTGCATCGAGCGTTGTTCTCATGTCACTAAATATGCCTACGATCTGCCCACACAACAGTTAGGTGTGTTTATCCTAACATTATAATAAATGCAACTCTACACTTTGAGAAATCAAATGCCAATGCATTAATTTGAGCGTAATCGTTTGATTTTGCCTCTTCACAAAACCAGTAATTTACACACAGGCCTTGGGAATGTTAAGTTGGCTAGGTGTATACGTAATCGTTCAATTACCTAATGTAATCTACGCAACAGTCCACTTTGCTAGGAATGCCAAGTCATTGAACGGCGCAGAACACGCTCGCTTCTTATGATCAATGACATACGCTATCTGATTGGTCAATTCTACATTCCTTTAAGGGGTTCAAGAAGTGGGAGGTCTAAAGTATAATGGGCCAGCAAGATATAGCGTCTCAACTCTCAACATAACAAAATTATGGCCTATTATGGATCGCCGGCCAGTGCTCTAAATTTTATTGCAACACCATTTGAAAGAGGATTTTGCCTAAAATATGGGGATTAGCCGCTTCAAAAGGTCTATGATTTAAAATTGGGGAGTCAAAAGCTGCTGAATTCTGTCTGTGCGCGGTTTCTTAATTCCCTTTATTGTCTGAAAATTCGAATCGGAACAGGTAGATTAGTCTGTAATGACATCTGGATTCCAGTGTTATAATAGATCACATTACAGAAAATTTCCGGTGTGAACTTTCTAATCCGTCTGTGTGATCTAAAAGTGTTGAAACAGCAAAATTAATAATTAATAACTGTTGCTTTATTAAAAATGGGCTTGAAATTGAGGATTTAAAGAGGTACCAGTTATCAGATGGCGTATAATTTGTTTAAAAGTGCTAGCCGCCAACGCAATTGGCCCTTTTAAAAATAGTTACCCGTATTATGCAAAAATGCATGAAATATTACACTTATATTTTGCTTTAGTCAGATTTGCCTTGCAAAATGCTATTAAATGTAGATACTTTGTGGACTTTAATGATTTTGATATTGCGTACTGTATTCACCAGGCAGAACTTGGTAAACAAATAATTACTTATTAACATGTAAGTTGAGTTGAATCGCTCAAATGATATAACATTATTCAGCGCTGTCTGTAGTGAAACAAAGTCAGCTTACACAGTTTTTGTAGCACACGCGCAACACGTAAGCATCGATGTAACAAAATGTGTGACGGTACTGTAGCTTTGCTTATCGAGATTAGGAATATGCTACACCCCTCTTGAAGGCATCTTTAACCGACATTGAAACGCCATTGTATTACATTTTTCCTGGACACTTATCTTGCTGATCATTGTGTAAATTGTATATAACCCCAGGCTGATAAGGTGATAGGTCCTTACATTAAGCAGTGGCCCAAAATTTTAGCCCTGACGCTTCCCCAAGCTAAAGCAGCTCTGCTTTTTGACCTCGGCTGATGCGCTAGTGATTGCATTTAGGCCAAAAGCCAAGAGTAAACATCACTATCACCCCTGTAATAATCTGGCTCATTATCCATTGATTTGATCATGCTGTCAAATTGTCTATCAGAATGTTTGGCAGCATCCAGGGGAGTTACCATGGGTCAGCTGATTGCTGCTCAGTCCCAACCGCAACATGTGCAGCAGCAGCAGCTTTATTGCATGAGCATACTGTGGTATAGTGTTATTACAACCATATCTAGATAAGGAAATGATTGCGTGGTGGTGACTTGTACCTACCAGTGTCTGGTACTTGTCATCACTCACTGCCATGTCCTGACTGCAGCGCAAGCTACCGGCTACGGCTTTTGCAGGCTCTGCAAGCCAAAGAAATTGTCCAAAAATAGGTGCAGCCACCAAAATCGTGTACAAATTGGTTTGGGCACCAAATCTTTCAAAAATATTCTTATTATACACTCAGCTTTATTTGAAAAAAAACATATGGCCTGCATGACTTTGTAGACTTCTGTCTGCACTGCGTTGGGTAATAACACTCAGTAGAGCTGTACTCCATCACAATGATCAAAATTCAAAAGTTTATTCATGTGCCAATGACAGGATTATTAAACTAATAAATTTTAATCCTCGGAAGTTTAGTATCGTAAGACATGCATATTTCCGCTGATCAAACTCTTTGTTATGAATAAAAAGTTTAGTACACCTAGGCGTCAACAAGTTAGTTTCAATTATTCATTGCGTCGATTCATTCACAGGCGAATCAATAGGGCATGCACTTAGATCACACCAATTTCAGTGTTACAGACAAAATTCTGTTATATTAGTAATACAAAAATGTGAAAACTA